>JACCDQ010924135.1_pt1 | contig 16052 bp, 13 predicted proteins | sample 7446031 | NCBI WGS metagenome assembly JACCDQ01 (sample SAMN15323442, study PRJNA562643) | freshwater metagenome | isolation source: river surface water | place: USA:Blue River Watershed | collected 2017-08-17
AGCGGTAGCTAAATTCCGCGTTGCTTCAACCCCTCGTTACTTAGATAAAGCTACGAACGAGTGGAAAGATGGCGAGAGCCTCTTCCTTCAGTGCAATATCTGGCGTCAAGCTGCTGAGAACGTTGCAGAGTCATTGACCAAGGGAATGCGTGTCATTCTTACAGGTCGTCTCAAGCAGCGTTCATATGAGACAAAAGAAGGCGAAAAGCGCACAGTCTTTGAGGTAGAAGTTGATGAAGTAGGTCCATCTCTTCGCAATGCAACAGCTAAGGTCACACGTACTCAGCGCGCTGCAGGCGGAAATTCAGGTGGCGGATTCTCTGCCCCTGCTGCTGACTTCAACGATGATCCATGGGCTGCGGCGTCAACGTCACCAGCCGGTGGTGGATGGGGTTCTCCATCTACAACCGACGAACCACCTTTCTAAATCATTAGAAAAGTTTCTATCCGATAACAACCATTCCTACGAAGGTAGGGCCCGAAAAGGAGCACCATAATGGGAGCAAGAAATAACCGTAACCTCAAAGAGGTTAAGAACAAGGGCGCGAAAGCTGCTGCTCTTAATAAGAAGTTCAAGAAGAAGCCTTGCAGCTTCTGCCGCGACAAGGTCACATATATCGATTACAAAGATATCGCGACACTTCGCAAGTACATTTCAGATCGCGGAAAAATCCGCGCTCGCCGCGTCACAGGCGCATGCACACAACACCAGCGCGCAGTAGCTACAGCTGTTAAGAACAGCCGTGAAGTAGCACTACTGCCTTACACATCTTCAGCGCGATAAGGAGAACTGACTACTATGAAGCTCATTCTTACTCGTGAAGTTGCAAAGCTCGGCACAGCCGGTGACGTTGTAACAGTTAAAGATGGATACGCACGTAACTTCCTCCTTCCACGTGGTGCAGCAATTGCATGGACACTTGGTGGAGAGAAGCAGATCGAAGGCATCCGCCGTGCACGTGCTGCACGCGAGATCCGCGATATCGATCATGCAAAGGAGATCAAGGCAGCTCTCGAAGCAGCTAAGGTCACTGTTGCTGTTAAGACAGGTACAGCAGGACGTTTGTTCGGTTCAGTAACTGACAAGGACATCGCTGCAGCTATCAAGTCTGTAACAAAGATTGATATCGATCGCCACGCGATCAAGACAACAGGTCACATCAAGAAGACAGGTAACTACTCTGTAAAGGTTTCACTCGGACACAACGTTGTCGCGACTGTAGCCTTCTCAGTGACAGCTGCTTAATTCTTAATTAAGTAAAGCCCGCTACCTCATCGGTGGCGGGCTTTACTTATTTCATAATACTTATAACCAACCGGATTTCTTAAACTTTCTATATAAGAAGAGCGTAACTAGAACAAGCGAGCCAACGACGATGGGATATCCGAATTTCCATCGAAGTTCTGGCATCGTGTCAAAGTTCATTCCGTAGATACCTGCAACCATGGTTGGAACTGAAGCAAGTGCTACATAAGAAGTAATCTTGCGCATATCTTCATTCTGCTGAAGCTGCACCTGTGCAATCTCAGCTTGCAGCGCTGATTGCAGAAGCGAATCTAAACCTGATGCAGCATCTGATGCGCGTGCAAGGTGATCTAAGGTATCTCTAAAGAACGGTGTTAGCTCTGGCGGGATATGTCGCGCACCAATGCTTGCAATGTTTTGCAGTGGTGCAAGCAATGGATCGATTGCATGGCGGAACTCGATGACTTCGCGCTTCAATAAATAAATCTCTTGTGATGCACTGATACGAGATTCACTAAATACCTTCGCCTCTGCCTGATTTACGTCAGTTTCAAGTTCGATGGAGATATCGATATAGCAATCAATGACGTGATCCAAGATTGCGTGTAGCACGGCGTATGGACCTTTGGAGAGTTGCTCAGGATTTGCTTCAAGCTCATGACGAGTATGTGCAAGCGGTGCGCCATTTCCGTGGCGTACAACAACAATGAAATGTTCGCCGATAAAGCAGAAAATTTCACCGGTAGAAATCAAACTACCTTTCTCTTCATAGAAGGCAGTCTTAAGAACCATTACCTGAACATCAGGGAACTCTTCATACTTAGGGCGTTGGTGTGCAGCGACCGCATCTTCAACAGCAAGTGGGTGGAATTGAAAGTCACCCATGATCTTGTCGAACTCAGCTGCGGTCGGCTCAGCGAGTCCCAGCCAGACAAAGCCACCCTCGGTCTTAGCTTTACTAATGAGCTCACCAAGATTGGATGGCTCTTTGTAACGGAGTCCATTTTGGTAGAGGGCGTAGTCAACGATCATGGAGGTAAGTTTCCTCTAGCGAGGTGGCTATCTCGGTCAGGCCCACAATGTGAGATGTCGGCGAGGTAAATCCATCCACAGATATCCACGCTCATAGCGCGCCTTATCCACCGATATCCACAGTTATCCACACTTTATCCCCAGCTCTCCACACAGGAAATGGCGAGTTACGCACAGCCTTACGCACAGGCCAGGTCGCTTTTGTCGGGGGTGGAAGCCACTATTGCCCACGTGAGCATCGCAGAGTTTCCTTCTAATAAGGCCCCACAGCAGAACACCGTCGGGGTCGAGTTCGAGCGCACTCCACCTCAAGATCTTCAAGCAGAACAATCAGTTCTCGGCGGAATGTTGCTATCTAAAGATGCGATCGCCGATGTTGTGGAAGTTCTTCGTTCACGCGATTTCTATCGCCCTGCACACGAATTAATCTTTGAAGCAATTCTCGATCTCTATGGTCGCGGCGAACCCGCAGATGCAATCACAGTTGCTGCAGAACTCACAAAGCGTGGAGAAATTGCACGTGCAGGCGGCGCACCATATCTCCACACTCTGATTTCATCTGTACCGACAGCTGCTAACGCAAGTTACTATGCAAAGATTGTTCTTGATCATGCAATCATGCGCCGACTTGTTGAAGCGGGCACAAAAGTTGTTCAACTTGGTTACGATCAAAATGGTGAAGTCGATGATGCAGTTGATGCAGCACAGGCAGAGATTTATGCAGTTACCGAACGTCGTTCCTCAGAGGATTACGTTCTCTTAAGCGAACTCCTACCGCAAGCTCTCGATGAGATTGAAGCAATCTCAAAAGGCGCTGGTGTAGAAGGCGTTATGACAGGTTTCCGTGATCTCGACAAACTCACACATGGCCTACATCCAGGAAACATGATCATTGTTGCTGCCCGTCCTGCGGTAGGAAAATCAACGCTAGGCCTTGATATCGCTCGTCATGCTGCAATTCATGACAATAAAGCTTCGGTCATCTTCTCTCTCGAAATGTCGAAGTCTGAAATCACCATGCGTATGTTGTCATCTGAAGCGCGCGTAGGTCTTAACAATATTCGTTCAGGTCAGCTATCTGATGACGAATGGGCAAAGCTTGCTCGTCGAATGGGCGAGATCTCCGATGCACCGCTCTTTATCGACGATTCACCCAATCTTTCGATGATGGAGATACGTGCAAAGGCGCGACGCCTTAAGCAGCGTCATGATCTCAAACTTATTGTCATTGACTACTTGCAGCTGATGACATCCGGTAAGCGGGTAGAAAATCGTCAGCAAGAAGTTTCAGATTTCTCTCGCCAGATCAAGTTGATGGCTAAAGAGCTTGATGTGCCTGTTATTGCTATCTCTCAGCTCAACCGTGGCCCCGAGCAACGTACCGATAAGAAGCCGATGTTGTCTGACCTTCGTGAATCCGGTTCTATCGAACAAGATGCCGACGTTGTTATTCTCTTGCACCGTGAAGATATGTATGACTCACAGAACCGTGCAGGCGAGGCAGATTTGATTGTTGCTAAGCACCGTAACGGTCCAACTCGCACAATTACAGTTTCAGCACAGCTCCACTTCGCGCGCTTCTTTGATATGGCCGAGAGCCAACAGCCACGCGATTGGAACGAACCAGCATCTGCACCGGCAACTGCGCCAGCTGGATATGTCCCTGATTCTCCCTATGGTGATCAACAACCATCTCAATCCGGCGACGGTGGTTGGAACGAATAACTGTAGGGAAACTCTTTAAGCGGTTGCTTTAGATCGATCTGCGAGATAGATACCGATCAACACAACTGCTGCACCTAGCAATTGAATTCCATCCCAAGATTGACCAAGCCAGATCCATGCGAGGATTCCAGCAAATACAGGTTCTAGCATTCCTAGAACACTGCTCTTCGATGCACTGAGTAAGCGCAAACCACTGATGACAAAGAGATAAGGAACGATTGTTCCCATCACGATAATCCAGAGCAGGAGTGACCATCCGGGGAATTGGTGACCTGCAAGATATCCATGCAGATCCATCTTCATAGTAAAAATCTCGGTTGGGAATTTCCAGATTGGCAGAACAACTGCCCAGAAGGCACCGGCGACTCCAAGACCAACAATTGTCGAACTCATGGGATGGCGGTTGCCACCGAACTTATCTCCGATAAGGAAGTAACCGGTAAGAGCGAATGCGCTCCCGAGTGCACCAACTAAACCGAGGAAATCGAATTTAAATCCATCCCAGATTTTGGTGACAAGCAAAAGTCCGACCAATGAGAGCGCAATCGCAAACCACATATCTTTTGCAACAAAACCTTTTCGCACATATTTAATCCAGAGCGCAATCCAGATAGGGGCTGTGAACTCGAGAACGAGCACCAGTCCAAGCGGCAATCCACGCTCAATTCCAAGGAAATAACCCACATTAACGAGGGCAAAGCCCACGACGCCATAGGCAATCGCAACCGGGATATCTTTCCTAGAGAGCTTCAATAGCTCGCGCCTGAAGATCAGAGCAAAGATGGTGAGAAGAGTAAATGCTGAGAATGCGCGAATCTGAGCCAATCGAAATGCTGACATATGTTCGAGAACAACTGTTGCAACAATTCCATTAACAGAAAATGTGAGTGCTCCCAGGAAAAGATAAAGCTCGCCGCGATGTTTCAACACGTCGGCGAGCTTATCTTATGAACGATTTAGAAAGCTGATTCAGGCAGATCCATAATGGTGTTATCTGTCGCTTCAACAATCTTGCGATCTGCTGTGATGTGAGGCAGAACGTTATGAACAAAGAAGTGTGCTGCAGCAACTTTGCCAGTGTAGAAATCCTTATCTTTTCCGGTTGCAGTAGGTAGCTTCTCTGCTGCGATATCTGCTTGGCGCAAGAGCAACCAAGAGATGATGACATCGCCAACAGCCATTAGTGCGCGAGATGTATTAAGTCCCACCTTGTAAATCTCTTTTGGATCTTCCTGTGATGCCATCGCATGTCCCACAAGAACTCCGATGATTCCATTGAGATCACCGAGCGCCTTCAGCAGAGCCTGCTTCTCAGCAGCATTTGCTCCACCGGTTTCAGCGAAGGCAGCAATCTCTTTACCGAGAGCACCAAGTGCCTTACCACCATCTTTAACAACTTTACGGAAGAAGAAGTCGAGACCTTGAATTGCAGTTGTACCTTCATACAAAGTATCGATCTTTGCATCGCGTACATATTGTTCTAGTGGCCAATCTTGCGTGAAGCCTGAGCCACCAAATGTTTGCAAGCTTTCAGTTCCAAGAAGCGTCCATGCACGCTCTGATCCAAATCCCTTTACGACTGGAAGCAACAAGTCATTGAGGGCTTCTGCCTTCTTGAGACGATCTTCATCGCCAGCAGCGCGTGCAAGTTCAACCTCATCTTGCTGGGCTGCAGTAAAGAGAACAAGCGCTCTCATGCCTTCTGCATAGGACTTTTGGACCATCAAAGAACGGCGTACATCCGGGTGGTGAATGATGGTCACGCGCGGTGAAGCCTTATCGTTCATGACCTTCATATCGCCACCTTGTACACGTGACTTTGCATAGGAAAGTGCCTGCATGTATCCAGCAGAGAGAGTTGAGATCGCCTTTGTTCCCACCATCATGCGAGCGAACTCGATGACCTTAAACATTTGTGCAATACCTTCATGAACATCACCGAGAAGATAACCAACAGCAGGTTCTTTCTCACCGAGGTTCATTTCGCATGTTGCTGAAACATTAAGACCCATCTTGTGTTCGACATTGGTGACATAGACACCGTTGCGCTTTCCAAGATCTCCTGTTTCGAGGTCAAACATAAACTTAGGAATCAAGAACAATGACAAACCCTTTGTGCCTGGTCCGCCACCTTCGCGACGAGCGAGTGTGAAGTGCATGATGTTCTCGTAGATATCAGCATCACCGGATGTAATAAATCGCTTTGTACCTGTGATGTGCCATGTTCCATCAGGTTGTTGTACCGCCTTAGTGCGACCTGCACCAACATCAGAACCTGCATCAGGTTCGGTTAACTGCATCGTTGCACCCCAGTGACGGTTAACCATGTGGCCAGCCATCTTCTTCTGATCTTCTGTTCCGAGTGTGTATGCAACTTGAGCAAATGCATAACCAGATGCATAGATATGAATAGCGGGGTTTGCACCGAGAACCATTTCGGCGATTGCCCAACGAAGTGATGGTGGAATCTTTGTTCCACCGAGTTCGACTGGTGCATCGAGTGACCACCAACCTTGATCAACGAATGCTTTGTAAGACTTCTTAAAACTTTCCGGAAGTTTTACTTCACCTGTCGCCTTATCAAAAACTGTTCCGATGCGATCGCCATCAACAAAAGATGCAGCGAGATCATTTTCGGTAATGCGCTTAATCTCCTCAAGCATTCCCATTGCAGTATCTCTATCGAGATCTGAATACAGGGATGTACCTAGGAGCTTCTCGCGACCCAAGAGGTCGAAGAGGCAGAATTCGATATCGCGCAGGTTTGCTGTGTAATGGCTCATGGCGCAATAGTTCTACCCGCCAGTAACTTATGCAAGAGTGGCGGAGAGTTATTTTTTAACGCTCAATCGGTAGGCTCACGCACGTGCTACTCAGTGACCGCGATATCCGTGCCCAGATCGAATCTAAGCGTGTAGGCGTCGAGCCGTTCGCAGAATCGATGATCCAGCCATCCTCTGTCGATGTCCGTCTGGACAAGTTCTTCCGCGTCTTCGAGAACCACAAATATGAGGTCATTGACCCAGCGCTGGAGCAGCCAGAGCTGACTCGCGAAATCATCGCCGAAGATGGCGAAGCATTTATCTTGCACCCAGGTGAATTCGTTCTTGCATCAACGTATGAGGTCATCACACTTCCTGATGACATCGCAGGTCGCCTAGAAGGTAAGTCATCCCTTGGCCGCCTCGGTCTTCTCACACACTCAACTGCAGGATTTATCGATCCAGGTTTCTCTGGCCACATCACGCTCGAACTTTCCAATGTAGCCAACCTTCCTGTGAAGTTATACCCAGGTATGAAAATCGGTCAGCTCTGTCTCATCAAGCTTTCATCAGCTGCTGAACACCCATACGGTTCAGCGCAATACCTCAACCGTTACCAGGGTCAGCGTGGGCCAACCCCAAGCCGTTCCTTCATGAACTTCCACCGCAGTACAGTTAAGTAAGCCGGGAATACCACCCGGGGAAAACGGGTTAAATAAACCATGGAAATCATTCTCGTTCTTGGCGCTATCGCGCTTGTTGTGCTCTTCGTTGTTGCTCAGTACAACCGTCTCGTGCGCCTTAATATCACTGTCGATGAAGCATGGGCTCAGATTGAAGTTCAGCTCAAGCGCCGCGCAGATTTAATTCCTAACCTGGTAGAAACTGTAAAGGGATATGCAAAGCACGAACAATCAACTTTCGATGCGGTAGTTGCAGCTCGCGCAAAGGCGACAACTGCATCAACTATCGGCGATGTCGCAGCGGCAGATGGCGCAGTCACAAACGCGCTCCGTGGCTTGCTTGCAGTTGCCGAGGCGTATCCAGATCTCAAGGCATCTGCAAACTTCTTATCCCTTCAAGAAGAGCTCTCTACAACAGAGAACAAAGTTTCATTTGCACGTCAGTTCTATAACGACAATGTGCGCTCGCTTAACCAAGCCGTTGCCACAATTCCAACTAGCTTCTTCGCTGGTCTTGCAAAAGTTAGCGCTCGTGCTTTCTATGAGGTCGAAAACGCAGCAGATCGCAACGTTCCTAACGTTAAGTTTTAAATAATGGCAAATAGCTCTAACTTTCGCGATCTGCAATCTGCAAATAAGGGAAAGACATACTTTCTCTTAGCGTCGATGGGTCTTCTTACCTGGCTCGTTGCATATGCAGCTTTGACCTACTTCGGGGCAGGAACAACAACATTTATTGTTCCGCTCGCAGTAGGTATCGCGTTGGTCGGTGTCTGGGGCTCGTATTACGGCTCAGATAAGTTGGTCATCACCATGACCGGAGCAAAAGTCATTACACGCGATGATGCACCCGAACTCTTTAACGTCATTGAAGAAGTCGTTATTGCATCAGGTCTTCCCATGCCAAAAGTCGCAATCGTTGAAGATAGCGCGCCAAACGCATTTGCTACCGGTCGCGATCCAGAACATGCACTGATTGCATTCACAACTCGAATCCTCGAGGTGATGGATCGCGACGAGTTACAGGGCGTTATTGCTCACGAGATGAGCCATGTTGCTAACCGCGACACATTGGTATCCGCAGTTGCTGCAACTACAGCAGGTGCAATTGCAATCTTGTCTGACTTCCTCACCCGCATGATGTGGTTTGGTGGAGGTCGCGATCGCCGCGATAACAACCAAAACCCAATTGCGCTTGTTGTCTCTCTTGCAGTTTTGATTCTGGCGCCACTGGCTGCAATGTTGTTGAAGTCTGCAATTTCTCGTAAGCGTGAATCTCTCGCCGATGCGACTGCCGTTCAATTTACCCGCAACCCCGCCGGCCTTCGTAAGGCGCTTGAGGTGCTGGCATCAGATACAACGGTTGTGCGTCAGCAATCTAACGCGGTTGCACATATCTGGATTGAGTCACCACTTGATGGCCGCTCAGTCTCAAAGTTATTTAGCACCCATCCGCCGATTGAAGAGCGCATCGCAACGCTGCGCGCGATGGAGTCTTTGGGGCCTGCTCAGTAATTAAGAGGCAACAGGGAAGAACAAGGTAAAGGTTGCACCTTTACCGAGCTCTGAATTCACAGAGACAGTGCCTCCGTGGGCTTTCATCACTGCATCGACAATAGATAGACCTAAACCACTACCTTCACCATCAACACGAACGCGAGATGGATCTGCGCGATAGAAACGCTCGAATATTTTTTCTTGATCTTCTGGTGATAACCCTGGGCCGTTATCTGAGACCACGACACGAATTCCATCTGAATCTCGTTGAATTGAAACTTCAATCTTTGTGCCGGCAGGCGTATGTGCGCGTGCATTAGCGAGAAGGTTTGCAACCACTTGATGAATGCGAGCCTCATCGCCCAGCGCAAAGAGCTCATCTGTCTGAGGTGCGAAAGTCACTGGATGTTCTGGACCCGCAGCCCGTGCTGAGGCAACAGCTGAATCAACAACATCAACAAGATTGACTGGCTTTGATTCCATTTCACGAGCCTGATCAAGTCGAGCTAGAAGAAGCAGATCTTCAACAAGTGAACCCATCCGCTTTGATTCGCCCTCGATGCGACCAAGAAGCTCGCGAGTTGCTTCTTCGCCAGAGACTGCACCTTGACGATAGAGCTCAGAGAAGCCACGAATTGCGGTTAGAGGTGTACGAAGTTCGTGTGATGCATCAGCGACAAAGCGACGGAGCTTATTTTCAGATTCAGTGCGGGCTGCAAATGAAGTTTCGATGCGTCCCAGCATTGAGTTAAGAGATGTCACCAGTCGCCCAACTTCGGTATGTGGGTTGGCATCAGGCATACGAGCAGAGAGGTCACCCGAAGCAATTTGTTCCGCTGTGGTTTCAACATCTTCAAGTGGTCGCATACCAACTTTAATAACGATGCGTGAAGCTATCGCAATGAGAGTGATTAAGAGAAGACCGATAAGAAAGAAGAAGAATCCGAGTTTTCCAACAGTCCTATTGAGTCCCTCAAGTGATTGAGCCGCGACTACTGTTCCGGCATTATTGGGAAGAACAAGAGCAACTGCGCGGAAATCATTTCCTTGCGCATCAATTGTGAAAGCTTTGCCATTGTAAGAAGTAGCCTTCGCCGGGGTAATTCCAGTCAAATAATCAGCTACTGACGCTGCGTTGAGGTCTCCACCGAGTCCTGCGGTAACTGATCCAGTTGAATCGAGAAGAGTCACAGATGTTGCAGTAGGAATTCTCTGCAAAGGCGTACGAGGTGCTTGAGAAGATCCAGGACGTGGGCGATTTTCGTCGTGATGCCCATAATAATCATCACCATCTGCAGCGATTCCGGCTTCTGCAATACGTGGAAGCGAACTTCCAGAGAGTGAGAGAAGTTCGTTATCTACTTGCTGTAAGAGATATGAACGTAAGGCCTGTTGGGCAACGACGCTGGAGAGAATGAAACCTGCAGCGCTGAGAAGAACGACACCAAGAACAAGTCGGCTACGTAGCGACCAAGTGCGGAAGGGGCTCTTCATTGTGAAAGCCTATTACTTTGTAGGTGCAATACGTAGACGGTAACCAACGCCGCGCACTGTATGAATGAGCGCTGGTTCGTAAATATCAATCTTCTTACGGAGGTACGAAATATAAGTTTCAACGATTCCTGCATCGCCACCAAAGTCGTAATCCCAGACATGGTCAAGAATTTGCGCCTTTGAGACAACGCGATCAGCATTAATCAGTAAATACCGAAGCAGGGTGAATTCGGTAGGGGAGAGCTCGATCAAATTACCTGCGCGACGCACTTCGTGAGTTGCCTCATTGAGTTCGAGATCTGCAAATGAAATTTTTTCATCATCAATTGATTGTTCAACAACGCCAATGCGACGTAAGAGCGCTTTCAGGCGCGCAACAAGTTCTTCCAGGCTAAATGGCTTTGTCATGTAATCGTCGCCACCGATTGTTAAGCCTTGAACTTTATCTTTCATCTCATCTTTTGCAGTGAGGAAGAGAACACCGAGTTGATGACCTTCGTTGCGAATCTGACGACAGACTTCAAAGCCATCGAGATCGGGCAACATGACATCGAGAATCATTGCGTGCGGCTTGAACTCTTCTGCAATCGCAAGTGCTTGCGATCCACTCGCCGCAGTGCGCACATCGAAGCCGACGAACTTCAGTGAGGTAGCGATGAGGTCGCTAATGCTGGTCTCATCGTCGACGACGAGGATGCGGTTTCCGGAAGCTTCTGTAGCCATGGCTTAATAGTCGCGCTCAATGCTGTGGGTTAGCTGAGAATGGGGCGGGAATGGACGGGGAGGGCTTTTACGCGTGGAAAATCCGGTCACCCCGCAGGGAACCTTAGAGCGCGGGCTAAAAGTTGGCGATTTCTACCGTCTAAGGCTTTTGGCGGTATTTACAGATGGGATTTACCACTAGGATAATTGCCTAGCCCGAGTAAATCGGGCTTCTAAGGCCCCTAGGGCCGATTTAGCTTTAGCCAACGGAAGGCGTGAGATGACTGAGAAGAAGCAGGGCTACGACGCCTCTTCGATCACCGTCCTTGAAGGCCTCGAGGCTGTCCGCAAGCGCCCAGGTATGTATATCGGCTCGACCGGCGAACGCGGCCTCCACCACCTCGTCTACGAGATCGTCGATAACGCAGTCGATGAGGCGCTCGCAGGGTATTGCACCGAAATCCAAGTCACTTTGATGGCAGATGGTTCGCTGCAAGTAATCGATAACGGTCGCGGTATCCCTGTTGATATCCACCCAGTCGAAAAGAAACCAGCTCTCGAAGTTGTACTTACCGTTTTGCACGCAGGTGGAAAGTTCGGAGATGGTGGCTACTCAGTCTCTGGTGGTCTGCACGGTGTTGGTTCTTCAGTTGTTAACGCGCTCTCAACAGATTTATCTGCAAAGGTAAAGCGCGATGGATTTATCTGGACACAGGAGTACAAGCTCGGTGTTCCGACTGCTCCTGTTAAAAAAGGTGAAGCAACAACTGAAACCGGAACAACAATTCAGTTCTGGCCATCACCTGAAATTTTCGAGACAGTTGATTTCTCGTTTGAAGTTCTCTCTACACGTTTTCGCGAAATGGCATTTCTTAATAAGGGGCTTATCTTGTCACTTACAGATTTGCGTGAAGGCCATGTTGATGAAAAAGGCGAGCAGCTCTCGGTTCGATATCAATATGCAGGCGGAATCACTGACTTTGTAAAGCACCTTAATTCCACTCGCGGCGAGCTCCACAAGTCAGTTATCGCAATCGAAGCTGAAGATACAAAGGCGCGTTTATCACTTGAAGTTTCAATGCAGTGGAACCAAGGTTTCTCTGAATCTGTTTACACCTTCGCCAACACAATTCACACACATGAAGGTGGAACACACGAAGAAGGATTCCGTACCGCACTAACATCTGTTGTCAATAAGTTTGCTGAAGAACAAGGCTTAATTAAGAAGAAAGAAGATCGCCTTACCGGTGACGATGTTCGTGAAGGTCTGACTGCAATTGTTTCAATCAAACTTGGCGAGCCACAGTTTGAAGGACAGACAAAGACAAAACTTGGTAACACTGAAGCAAAATCATTTACACAGAAGATTGTTAACGAACAATTGACTGCGTGGTTTGAACAAAACCCACAAGAAGGCAAAGACATCATTCGCAAGTCGATTGATGCGGCATCTGCTCGTGTAGCAGCGCGAAAAGCACGTGATTTAGCGCGTAATCGCAAGGGTTTGCTAGAAGGCCGTGGAATGCCAGGAAAGCTCGCTGATTGCCAGTGGACTGATCCTGCAAAGTGCGAGCTCTATATCGTTGAGGGAGATTCAGCGGGTGGATCAACAAAGGGTGGTCGCGATTCTCGCAACCAGGCTGTTCTTCCTATCCGAGGAAAGATTCTCAATGTTGAAAAGGCGCGTATCGATCGCGTGCTCCAGAACAACGAAGTACAGGCGCTGATCACTGCGCTCGGTACCGGCGTTCACGATGACTTTGATATCGAAAAGCTGCGCTATCACAAGATTATTTTGATGGCCGATGCTGATGTCGATGGACAGCACATCCGTACTTTGCTTCTTACATTGCTCTTCCGCTTTATGCGCCCGTTGATTGAAAATGGATTCGTCTACTTCGCACAGCCACCGCTCTATAAGTTGAAGTGGTCTGGCAAGGATGAGGTCGAGTATGCATTTAGCGATCGCGAACGCGATGCAATGATTAAAGATGGCATCGATGCCGGCAAACGTCTTCCTAAGGATGACGGTATCCAGCGATTTAAGGGTCTCGGTGAGATGCCAGCTAAAGAGCTGTGGGATACAACGATGGACCCAGATCACCGCGTACTTATCCGCGTCACACTCGATGATGCGGCAGCAGCCGATGACTTGTTCTCAGTTTTGATGGGCGAAGATGTAGAGAAGCGTCGCGCATTTATTCAGCGCAACGCTAAGGATGTTAGGTTCTTGGATATCTAATGAGCGACGAGAAAATAACCGCAGCCGATTCATCCGGCGCAACATACGACCGCATTGAAACGGTTGACCTCCAAGTTGAGATGGCGCGCAGCTATCTCGACTATGCGATGTCTGTCATTGTCGGTCGCGCACTTCCAGATATTCGTGATGGACTTAAGCCAGTTCATCGCCGTGTCTTGTATGCGATGTTTGATGCGGGTTACCGTCCAGATAAGGGTTACTACAAGTCATCTCGTATCGTCGGTGACGTCATGGGTAATTACCACCCACACGGTGACACTGCGATCTATGACTCTGTGGTCCGATTGGCTCAGCCTTGGTCACTGCGTTATCCATTGATCGACGGAAACGGAAACTTCGGTTCTCCCGGCAACGATCCAGCTGCAGCGATGCGTTATACCGAAGCCCGTCTAGCGCCTTTGGCGATGGAGATGATGCGCGATATCGATGAAGATACCGTTGATTTCTCGCCTAACTATGACGGCCGTTCACAAGAGCCAGATGTACTGCCTTCACGTTTTCCTAACCTTCTCGTTAATGGCTCTGCCGGTATCGCGGTGGGTATGGCGACAAATATTCCGCCACATAATCTTCGCGAAATCGGCGAAGCAGTTATTTACACACTCGAACATCCAAATCAACCAACAGAAGAACTTCTTGCACATCTTTTGACCGTCGTTAAAGGTCCAGATTTCCCAACAAAGGGTCTGATTGTTGGCCGCGGTGGAATCGAAGATGCATATCGCACAGGTCGTGGATCCATCACGATGCGCGCAGTTGTAAATGTCGAAGAAATCAATAAGCGCACGTGTCTAGTTGTCACCGAACTTCCATACCAAGTTAACCCAGATAACTTAGCTTTTAAGATTGCCGAGCTTGTTAAGAATGGCAAGATCAAGGGCATCGCAGATGTACGCGATGAAGGTAACGAGCGTCTTGGCCAGCGCCTGGTCATCGTTCTTCAGACCTCTGCTATTCCTAAAGTTGTTCTCAATAACTTGTATAAGCAGACTCAGTTGCAGGACACATTCGGTGCCAACATGTTGGCTCTCGTCGATGGCGTTCCTCGCACACTGCGACTTGATGAATTCATCAAGTACTACATCGAGCACCAGATTGAAGTCATTGTCCGCCGCACCAAATTCCGCCTCGTTGAAAAAGAGAAGCGCGCACATATCCTCAAGGGATATCTCAAGGCACTAGACGCTCTCGATGCTGTTATCGCTCTTATCCGCGCTTCAAAGACACCTGAAGAAGCACGCACCGGCTTGATGAAACTTCTCGATGTCGATGAAGTTCAGGCCAATGCAATTTTGGATATGCAGCTTCGCCGTATTGCTGCTTTGGAACGCCAGAAGATCAATGATGAGTACGAAGGTCTGATGGCTGACATCATTGAACTCAATGCGATCTTGGCATCAGAGGCAAAACAGCGTGAAATTGTGAAGACAGAGCTTTCAGATTTGGTCACCAAGTACGGCGACGAGCGTCGTACACAGCTTGTTGCATCTGAAGGTGACTTCTCTGCAGAAGATTTGATTCCAGATTCTGATGTTGTTGTCACCATTACTCGTGGCGGATATTCAAAGCGCACAGCAGCTGATTTGTACAAGTCACAGCGTCGCGGTGGCCGCGGAGTAAAGGGTGCATCACTCAAGCAAGATGACGTCGTCGATCACTTCTTCGTCGCCTCTACTCATGACTGGTTATTGTTCTTTACCAACCAAGGCCGTGTCTATCGCGCAAAGGTGCACGAACTTCCTGATGCAGGTCGCGATGCTCGCGGTCAGCATGTGGCAAACCTTCTCGCCTTCAAGCCGGAAGAGACAATTGCACAGGTCTTGTCGTTTAAGGATTACAACGCGGCACCATTCTTGATTCTTGCAACTAAGGGTGGACTCATTAAGAAGACTCCTTTAATCGAGTACGACTCACCTCGCACCGGTGGCTTGATTGCAATCAATCTGAAGGGCGATGATGAAGTTGTCTCTGCAACACTGGCAGCAGATGGTGATGAAATTCTTCTCGTATCTCGTAAGGCGATGTCAGTTCGCTTTGTCTGCAACGATGAATCATTGCGTTCAATGGGACGTTCAACATCTGGCGTTATCGGAATGAAGTTCCGTGCAGGTGACGAACTTCTGACTATGTCACGTGTTGATGGCGAAAACTCATTTGTCTTTACAGCAACCGATGGCGGCTATGGAAAGAAGACACCGATCGAGGAGTACCGACTTCAAGGCCGCGGCGGTATCGGAATCAAGGCAGCAAAGATCGATGAAGATTCTCGCGGATCTCTCGTCTCTGCCTTAGTTCTCGTCGATACCGATGAAATCCTTGCAATCACCAGCGCAGGCACAGTGATGCGCACACAAGCTTCAGAAATCCGCCAGACCGGCCGTGACTCAATGGGTGTTCGCCTCGTCAATCTCGACGAAGGTGCCACCCTTTTGACAGTCACCCGCAGCCGGGAAGATGAGATTTCTGAAGAAAAGTAGTACTGTCTGCGCCTGTAGCTAGAGGCCAAATCCGTAAAAGGAATTTGGGGCGTTTTGGCTACTTGGTGAAAATCAAGTAATCTACGCATTCTGCAAATGAACGAAAGTTTATCTGCGGGCCTATAGCTCAGCCCGGTTAGAGCGCTTCCCTGATAAGGAAGAGGTCGATGG
>JACCDQ012047352.1_pt1 | contig 16050 bp, 2 predicted proteins | sample 7446031 | NCBI WGS metagenome assembly JACCDQ01 (sample SAMN15323442, study PRJNA562643) | freshwater metagenome | isolation source: river surface water | place: USA:Blue River Watershed | collected 2017-08-17
TCACATTCGGCGGAGATAGCTTGAACTGAACACTCGGGGTACACTGGCCAAAAAGAGGAGCAGCAGTGCCGAGTAACGTGGCACCAAGGGCCAGCACGGTTTGGATCGTTTTCACGGAATGAGAAGGTAGTTTTAGATTAAGTGCCTCAATTTAAGTAAAAAAGGGGGCCGCTGGCCCCCTTTTGCTTTTAGTACTTGCGCTTGACTTCGACGCGGCGGTCGTAGTGGTCAATGCCTGTATAGCTGCCGTTCCACGGGAGGATTTCAAGTTGGTTCTTGCGCACTCCGCGCTTGATCAAGAAACCAACGACCGCGCGTTCACGGCCCCGGCGAATTTTCTCGTTGGAGGCCGCGTCTCCGACTTCATCAGAGAATGCTTGTACCGTTACACCGCGGGCAGGATCCTGAACAAGCTCGGCCGCAATAGCGGTGAGCATCGCTTGGTCGTCAGCGCTGATTTCAGCCCTGTTGAACCCGAAGTACACGGTAATCAAATTCTGAGTCACTTCTTTGGTCTTCTGGGCGTCCATAAAGCGCTTTTCCATGGCGGCCATTAAGGCTGAGGCCAGTGAGTCTTGCTTCTGGCGCTCCGACTTGACCAACGCAGCGTTGCTCGCCTTCACTGCAGTCAATTCAGACTTCAACAAAGAAATTGCCGTTTCCATGTCTGCGAGTTCCGCCGTGATTCCGTCTACTCGTCCGTCCTTAAAGCCCGGCATACGGTCAACGTTCACTCCTTTACCAAAGGTGTAGCTCACGCCAAGTGAAGTGCGAATCATTTCGTCGCGACCGGTTCCGTAGTTGTAGCCGTCCCAAGCATCCGTAGCCACCGTGGTCCATACGACCTCTCCGTTCAAGCTCCAGCGATCGCTGATATAGTGACGAAGGCCCAGGCCTAGATCAGACGTCAAGGTCAATCCATCCGTCGACGCAAAAGCGATGTCGTCGGTCAAGAAGTACCGGGTAGACTGGTAGGCCGAAGCGCCAATGGCAAAGCGAGCATACGGAACCCAGCGGTATAATCCCACCTGGTTCGACGGACGCAGTGCGTAGTTCGCTCCCAGCATGAAAAAGTCCACCTTAGAACGGTAGTACTCCACTTTGTTTGCGCCCGACATGCTGCCCATGGTCCACGAAGCGTCTAGCGACAGCATCGGGGTGGCGCTGTACTTGGCGCGCAAGCCCAGGCCCTGGTCAAACAAGGTTTTGCTTCCGTTCATACCAAAGGGATCCTCGCCGCTGAAGCCATTAGCCAAGTCATCTTGAGACGTGTAGCGCACGTCGTACAGGTGCTGACCAAAGATGCCGAGCGACCAACGGTTCGCGGTAGGGGCCTCCTCGGCCTGAGCGAACACCGAGGGTCCGCCCAGCGCCAAGAACGCAAGAGTTAAAAGAGATGAACGCATCTTAGTACTGAATTACAATCGGTTTAGTTACTACGTTAGTCGTCGAGCGCACCACGACAAGGTACTGGCCTTGGGCTACTCCGCTTAGGTCAAAAATCATTCGTGCATCGTTAAGTGGCGCACTGTACACCACGCGACCAAGCATATCGACGATCTGCACCGACTGCACTTGCTCCAGCGGAAGCGAGTGGATCAACGTGAAGTGACCGTTGTTCGGGTTTGGCTGCACGCGGAGGTCGTTGAGCTCCAATTCCTCTTCGCCAATCGTCACGCCGAATCCGTACGGATCACTGACGCTCGTACAGTTGCCGTTGCCAACCACCACACTGTACACGCCCGAAGACGTCACGGTGTAGGTCTGCTGGGTTGCGCCGGCAATGTTAATTCCGTTGCGGCGCCACTGGTAGCTGGCGTAGGTGTCTACTACCTTGAGGGTAGTCGAGGTCATGCGCTGGATCACCGGCTTCGTCGGCGTGGCGTACACGGTCAGAACAAAAGTTCCCACCGTTTGGCAACCTAACGCGTCTACGTAGGTGTAGGTGATCACGTGGTTACCCACTCCGGCGTTGATCGGATTGAACGAGCTTACACCCGAAACACCCGGTCCACTGAAGCTGAGGTTGGTTGCGCCAACCGGCATCAAGTCAACCACCATGTCAACCGCACAGTAGGTCGATTGAGCCGGCGTGTAGGTAAAGGTTGAACCCTGAACCGTCACCGTGAACGAGGTAGTGCGTGAATTACCGCTCGCGTCCGTAGCGACAAACGTGTTGGTCGTTACGCCGATCGGGAATACGCTACCGGTCGGCAGACCAGCAGTCTGTACCACCGTCACTCCGGAACAGTTGTCGGTTGCGGTCGGCGCCACAAACGATACCGTCGCCGCACACGATCCAGAGACCACATTCTGGGGAACCGAAGTCCATACGGGCTTGATCGTATCCAGAACTACCACATTGAAGCTTGCGGTGGTTGTGTTACCCGCTGCGTCCATGGCCGTTGCCGTCACCGCCGTCGTGCCCAATCCAAATACGCTACCGCTTGCGATACTGGTCGTAATCGTAGGCGCCGTGCTGCAGTTATCTGTAGCCGTAATCGCAGGCCAGCTCACCGTCGCGGTACACTGCGAGGCCGTAGCGTAGCGCGTGATCGTCGACGGAACCGCAGTAAACTGAGGCGCCTGAACGTCGGCCACCGTAAAGGTCAACGACGCAGTACGCACGTTGCCGCTCGCGTCGGTTGCCGTCCACGTTACCGTGTGGGTGCCAACAGCGAATACGGAACCGCTTTGGGCGGACGATGTCAAGACAGCAGTACAGTTGTCAAACGCCGCAGGGGAAGCCCAGCTTACGTTGGCCGAACAAGCCCCAGCGACCGGCGTAATGGTTGCCGTTACCGGAACACCCGCGATCACTGGCTTAATCGTATCGCGTACCACCACATACATGGTCTTAGCGCGGCTATTGCCGCTGGCGTCTGATGCCGTTACCAACACCGGCGTGGTGCCGACGGTGAACACTGATCCGTTCGCAGGACTGTAGGTAAGGCTGGCGGCGCAGTTATCGGTTGCGGAAACACCCGTTACGTTCACCACTTTCGAGCACTGATTGCCCGAAACGTAGCTTACAATAGTATCAGAAGCTACCGTAAGCACCGGCTTCACCGTGTCAAGTACCGTCACTACAGCGGTGGCTGAGCCAGCGTTGCCGCTCGCGTCAGTTGCCGTTAGCGTAACCGTGTTGGCTCCGATGTTCGAGCAGTTAAACGTCGACTTGCTCAAGCTGTAGGTCAAACCACCACAATTGTCTGTCGTGCTGTTGTTCACCGCAGCGGCCGCTAGGGTAGCTGTTCCGCTTGCGTTGAGGTACAAGGTCGCAGCCTTCGTCACCACTGCCGGGGCCGTGTTGTCGACAACCGTCACCGTTACCGTGCGGGTGCGGGTGTTGCCGTTGACGTCCGTAGCCGTCACCGTCACCGTGTTCGCACCAAGGTCCGCACACGTGAAGGCCGACTTGCTCAAGCTCGAGCTCGCCACACCACAGTTGTCGGTAATACCCGCCGAAGTGAGCACCTGAGCCAACGTCAAGGTCGCCTGACCTGAAGCGTTCAGCGCGATGGTCGCTGCCTGCACCGGAATGGCCGGCTTAGCGGTGTCAAGAATAGTGACAGTAAATCCACCAGAAACCGTGCGCCCTGAGGCATCGGTAACCAGGAAGTTCACCGGCGTAACACCTATCGGGAACACGTCACCCGCATTGTGTGAGCTGGTCATGACAAAGTTCACACAGTTGTCTGAAGGGGTCGGATCTACCCACGTTACGATGGTCTGGCAATTAGCCCCAGCATACGCAGTGATGTTGGCCGGCATGTTGGTCAACTTCGGACTAATCGTATCCACCACACGCACTCGCTGGTTGTAGACATTTGAATTGCCGTGTGAGTCGGTAATCGTGTAGTTGATAATGTGTACTCCCTTGTTCAAGAAGAGGTTCTGAGGACGTGCAGAGGTCAGCACCGCCGTATCACCGCAGTTGTCGGTGATGACGAGGTCAGAACGCCAATCTTCCCAGTAGAACACACATGAGTTCTCGTCAACATACACGAGTGAGTCGAGCTGCGTCGTCACTTTAGGTGCAATCGTATCGACAATCGTTACCGACTGAGTCTTCGCCACCGCGGCATTGCCCGCAAGGTCTGATGACGTCCACGTGATGGTCGTCACGCCCAAGGGGTATGCAGCCGTCAGGGCGAGGTTGTCTGAACGTACGCCCGAAGCCACCAACTGGTTACACTGATCGGTTACCACAGGTGCTGTGATCACGACCGTCGACGACGCGCATGAATTAGCGTCCACCGACTTCGTAATGTTGACGGGCGCCGCAATAACAGGTGCGGTTTGGTCCACTACCGTTACGGTGAACGACGCTTGGCGCGCGTTACCTGCCGCATCAGTTGCCGTGTAGGTCACTGTAGTGGTGCCGAGCGCGAAGGTGCTTCCAGAAGCCTTGCTTACAGTCACGGTCGGTTGGGCCGTACAGTTGTCTGCCGCCGTTGGCGCAGTCCAAGTGACTACCGCATTGCACGACGTTGCACTTGACGCTACCGTGATGTTGGCCGGTACGTTGGTCCACGTCGGGAGCTCCGTATCGGTTACTGTCACCGTGAAGCTGGCCGAAGTGGCATTTCCGTTGTTGTCGGTAGCCGTGTAGGTCACCGTCGTCGTTCCCACGGGGAATGCGCTTCCTGGAGTGTGGGTTGACGTCAGCACCGTTCCGGTACAGTTGTCGGTGAACGTAGGCGCAGTCCAGGTTACCACGCGAGTGCAAAGGCCTGCGTCGTTGGCACCGGTAATGTTGGCTGGCATGTTGCTAAGCACCGGCGCACGATCTTGAACCGTAACCCAGAACCCTGCCGTGTCGGTGTTTCCGTTCACGTCAACCGCCGTGTAGCGCACTCTGGTGCGGCCTACCGCAAAGAAGCTACCTGAAGCCACATTCGGGTTGAATGAGGTCATCGCACAGTTGTCCGCGGCAGTTGGGGCCGTCCATGCCACCACCTTGCCACAAGCATTGGCGTCGCTGGTCACGGTGATGTTCGAAGGAACTCCTGTGATCACTGGCTTCTGGCTGTCTGCCACCGTTACCGTGAACGTCGAAGTAGCCACGTTGCCGTGAATGTCTGTCGCCGTGTAGGTTACCGTAGTCACGCCAACCGCGAAGAGTGCGCCTGAAGTGTGTGAACCGGTGAAAGTCTGTACTCCACACTCATCGCTTGCGGTTGGAGCAGTCCATGTTGCCGGAGCCGTACATAGTCCTGACGTCGCATTAAGCGTAATGTTGCTCGGCGTACCGGCGATCGCGGGAAGAACCCCGTCGGTAACCGTAACCACCTGTACATCGGTCGCCGTGTTCGCAGAACCGTCCGTGGCCGTCCACGTAACGGTCGTAGACCCTACGTTGAACGAAACATTTGAAATAGCCGTTCCGGTTCCTGTCGTCGCTCCGGTAAGAACATAACTTACTTGAACGCCAGGGGCATTGTCGGTGGCCACTGGGCTTACCAACGTAACAGGACGTGCACATCCAGTCGTAGCTGTGGTTGTTGCAAACGTCTGATCTGCTCCCGCAGTGATCACCGGATTCTCGTTATCTACCACAAGAACTGTGAACGACGTGGTCGTTGCACCGCAGCTCGTGGTCGCGGTCACCGTAACGTTCGTCGTACCAATTCCGAAGGCCGTACCGGAACCCGTTCCACTGCCCGTAGCGGTGGTAGCACCCGTAAGTGCGTACGTGAGGGTAACCGGTGTTACCGCCGTTGCCGTCACCGTGTAGTTCACCACTGCCGTCGGCAAGCCTGCGTCAGTATTCGTGTTTACGTTTGAACCAGCTGCCGTGAATACCGCAAGTTGCTGAACCGTCTTGGTTACATTCGCGGTTGGTGCGCTTTCACACACCGTTCCGTTCAACGTTGAAACCGTGTAGCGGCGGAACAAGGTGGTTTGCGAAAGGTTGCCCGGTGTGTACGTCGCTGAAGTAGCTCCCGAAATAGTAGTCCAGGTAGTGCCGTTGTTTACCGATTGCTCCCAACGGTAGCTGATCGTACCGCTTCCACTACCCGCTGCGCCAGAGGCAATGGCCGTAGTCGCAGTACCGACACAGGTCGTTTGGTCACCAGAAATCGATCCGGCAGTAGGCGCCTGGCCAACGATCACATTGATCGGCTGGCTGAACGTAGAACCACACGAAATGTAGGTCGTTCCGTTGCTCACCACGTCTTCGTCGCGCGCAATAACGCGGTAGTAGGTTGATCCCGTCAAGGTCGGCGTCGTGAAGGCAATGCTTGTCGACGAGGTGCCTACGTTGCTCCAACCCGTAGAACCGTTGGCGCTTTGTTGCCACTGGTACGTGAAGTTGCCGCGGCCACCCGTAGCTGGCGACGGATTCAACGTTGCCGTTCCACCGTTACAAATCGTCACTGCCTGAAGCACTGGCGGAGTCAACGGCGCGCGCACCAGAAGCGTCATATTGGATGCACCCGGCAGGGTCGTGCCGCAGTTCGGCGTACCGAGGTCCGTAGAAAGAATGCGGTAGTAGCGCGTGCTCGTGAAGGTGCCGGTCGGGGTGAACGTCAAGCCGGTTGCGCCGTTGATGTTCGTCCACGAAGTCCCGTTAGTGGAAACTTGCCACTGGTAGGCGTACGGGCCCGTTCCGCCAGTTGCCGCGGTTGCGGTGATCTGTGTTGCAGACGTGTTGTAGCAAAGATCCTGATCTTGAGCCACGAACGTTGCCGGAACAAAGGTCGGACGCACCACTACCGTGTAGGTAGCCGTCGCCGTTTGGGGCGCACACGCATTCGTCGACGTTACGGTCATCGTCAAGGTTACCGTTGTGCCTGCGTCGCCGGCACCCGCCGTGTAGGTCGGGGTCGTCGTCGTTGCGCCCGTAATCGTGCCTGTGCCGTTGTGGGTCCACAAAATGGTACCGCGAGCGGCCGTAGCGCCAGAGACCGTGGCCGAACCAAGGCTACAAATCGTTTGGGTTCCGCCCGCCGTGGCAGCCGGCAGTTGATTTACCGTCACCGCGTAGCTTGCCGTAGCAGTAGCTGGCGAACACGTGTTGTTCGACGAAACCGTCATCGTCAAGGTTACCGTGTTGCCGGCGTCGCCCGCAGCCGCCGTGTACGTAGGCGTCACCGTGGTCGCGCCTGAAATCGTACCTGCACCGTTGTGGGTCCAAAGAATCGTACCGTTCTGGGCCACAGCACCGCTCACGGTATGGGTCGCGTTTTGGCAAATTGTCGCGGAGCCTCCAGCGGTGGCAACTGGCAAGCGGTCTACCGTGATTACATACGTATCAACGGCTGTTGTGCTCAAGCAAATCGCAGTTCCTGTTACGGTAAGCGTCAGGGTCACATTGGTGCCTGCGTCAGCAGCCACTGGCGTGTACACCGGAGCGCCCAGGGTACCTGAAATGCTACCCTGTCCGTTGTGGGTCCACACGGCGGTGCCGTAGTTAATAGTCACACCCGGAACCGTTACCGGAGCATTGACACAGCTGGTCGTGCCCGTGGATGCGATCGTGGCAACTGGCAACTGATCCACCGTAATGCGCACCACGTTAGTCGGGCTCGTTGACTCACACGCCACATTGTTCACCGTCGAAACCGTGATGCGGCGGAAGTCGGTCGTCGTCTGAAGTACGCCTGGTTGGTAGCTCGCAGCGGTCGCACCTGAAATCGTCGTCCACGTCTGACCGTTGTTGGTCGAAGCTTCCCAACGGTAGGTAATCGTTCCACGACCCGTTCCGACCGTCGTTGACGTGATCGGAGCCGTCGGAGCCGTTTGGGCACAAATATGCTGGGCTCCTGAAATGGCACCCTGCGTGATCGCGGTTTGAACCGTTACGAGTACGCTGTTGGTCGAGAAAACCGATCCACAACCTGGCGTTCCTTGGTCGAACGCAATCAAGCGGTAGTAGGTATCTGCGGTAACACTCGGAACCGTGTAGGCCGGGTTGTTTTGAAGCGCAGGGCCCACGTCGGTCCAGTTAACCCCGTCGGCTGATTCTTGCCATTGGTACTGGAACGGAGGTCCGCTACCGCCAGTCGTTGCCGTAGCGGCAAGGCTTACGCTGCCCGAATGGCACACGGTGTTGTTTGCATTCGTCGTGCTCACCACCGAAGGCGTGAACGGATCGCGTACGGTCACCTCAATTACGTTTGAGGCTACGTTTGTCGTACATGAAGGGCTGCCAAGATCTGTAGCCAGCAAGCGGTACTTGGTGGTTTGGTAGAGGTAGCCCGGCATCAGCGACGCGTAGTTCGTCTGGCCGGTGAGGTTCTGCCAGGTTTGGCCGTTGTCCTCAGATTTCTGCCACTGGTAGCTGAATCCGGCATTGTTCGCCGCTGAAGAACCTCCTTGAGCTTGGGTACCGGTGAGTCCGGTTGCCTGTGAGTTCCAGCAAATAATCTCCGCACCTGAAATAACTGGGGCCACGAGTTGCGGACGCACTACAACCGTGATCGAAGCACATCCGTCACTGAACAAGTTGTTGTTGTAGTTGCGAGCGTAGTACGTCGTAGTCGTGGTCGGTGACACCGTAAGGGTGTTGCCCGTACCCACTTGGGTTCCGCCGCACGAACCGGTGTACCAGTACACTGTTCCAGAAACGCCAGCAGCAGTAAGGGTCGTCGATCCGCCATAGCAAATCACGTTGGCCTGGTGGGTAGTGTTGAAGTTGTTTGAAGTAACGCCCGTGATGTATGCGGGGCGCGTGTAGAACGAAATCTCGTTGCCGTAAGAAGTCCCTTGCGAATTCACCGCGTACGCACGAGCGTAGTAGCGGGTCGCGGGCAAGAGGCCCGTGAAGGTGCCCGTAATCGGACCCACACCTGTACCGTCGGTGATCTTCGTTCCCGAAGTCGTTGGCGCAGTCGCTAAGCCAATAACAAATCCGCGCTCGGTAACGGAAGCTCCGCCGTCGTTAACCACCTCTCCAGCGATTGCAGCCGAGGTGCTCGTAACCGTGCCGATCGGAGTAGTGGTCGTCACGTTCGCCACCGTGTTTGCCGCGAGCGTCAAGCAGTAGCGGTCAAATTTGACTTTTTGTACGTTAACGGCACCACCAGTAGCGCCCGTAAAGCCCCAGTACACATTCGTATTGTTGTTGAATATGTTGGCAACAATGTCGTAGTTGGCCTTCTGCAGAATCTGTGTTCCATTGAGGTACACCGTAAACGTCTTGGTAGCCGCCACCCACTTGAAGCGGACCGAGCGCCATTGACCGTCTTCCATTTCTACGGCATGGTGCCCAGCAAACGTGTGGTCGGCGGTGTTGCCATTGACCATCATTGAAATGTGGTCGGCCGAAGTGGGCTCTGAGTTGGTGTAGGTGTCAAATTCGACAGAAAGAGACGGTGAAATACCCGCGTAACCCAGTCCACCGCCGCTGCTACCTTGGTTCGTAGACAAGGGCTGAAGCACAAACGCAATACCGTCGGCTCCTCCGTCGCTGTTTCCGAGATAAACCTGGCTAGAGATATCAAAGTCGTTGGACAAATTCAAGCGAGTCTTGTTCCAAACCGCACCAAATTGTGCGTTCGTTGCAGGAGTCAGTTGGAATTCTGTCGAAGCACCTGAACCGATCGTGGATGCATTACCGCGGAGCAAAAAGTCATTTACATTCAAACCTGAACATTCAAGAACTTCAATTTCCAATGTCGTGGTAACTGTTCCACACGGAGTAGTGCCTGATATGGTGTAGGTTGTACGAGGGCTTCCGTTCGTTGACGTGCCGGTAATTTGACCAGTAGCCGTGTTGAAGGACAAGCCCGCTGGCAACGCAGGTGAGATGCTGTACGAGGCAATGTATGCCTGAGCACCAGAGCCACTTACCGTTACTGAATTTGCAGTAATTGCCTCAGACGAGTAGTAGAGGTAGTAAGGATTTGCATAGGTAATGGTTGGAGCAGCAGCCTGAACGGTAACTGTTACCGATTGACATGCACTACGCAAGCCCGTAGTGGCATTGTAGGTGCGGACATAGTACGTGGTGGTTGTAGTCGGCGAAACCGTGATCGAGGCGCCACCTGCATTGGGTGTGATAGAAGTACCACCACAAGATGCGGAGAACCACTCAAGGGTTCCAGTGGCAACACTAGACGTCAACGTCACACTTTGGCCCAAGCAAAGGATAGGTCCGCCGAACGTGGCATCGTCACGGTTTGTAGTAATGGCAGCAGGTACTGCAGGCGCCGTAGTGAACGTCACCTCCGAACCGTAGGCAGTGCCCTGGGTATTTGTTGCGTAAGCACGTGCGTAGTAAAGCGTGTTCGGCAACAGTCCAGTCAGATTCGCTGTGTAGGTCCCTGTTCCAGTGCCTGACTGAGCTTTAGTACCAGAAATCGTGGGAGCTGTTGACGTACCGTATACAATGCCACGATCTGTGACGGTTGATCCGCCTTGGTTCGTGACATTACCACCAATACTCGAAGTGGTTGAGGCGGTATTCGAAACGGAACCAGTAGTAACTGTTGGGGCACATGCTGCGTAGGTGAACGCCAAGGTATGCTGGGCGCTCTTACCGTAACGGTCACTTACCTCGATTACCAAATTTGATGTGCCACTAGCAGCATTGTTCGGAACAGTAATCGTAATAGTTCGCGCAGATCCCGTACCACCAAATGAAACGTTTGCAAGCGGCACGAGCGTTGTATTTGAAGAAGAAATCAGGATTAATCCTAAAGAGCCCGTTCCATCATTTGCATCACCAACGGTAAGGTTCTCGGTCAACGTCAGCGCATTTCCAATACAAATAGAAGCAGTGGCGTTTCCAGTAATTGTTGGCGTTTGGTTAAGCTCGAAGGTTTTGATTGCCGTAGAGTTGAAGCAGCTAATTACGTCAGTGGCTAACCCGCCATATTCCACAATATAACCTTGAAGTGTTGTCGAACTTGATAAATCGTTCCACCGTCCAGATTGAAGAAAATAAATCTGCAAGCAATGCTCATTTGATTGACTATTGTTGGGTTCGTTGGGATTCCAGTTAGAGTATACACCATTTACCGAACCGGAATTCCAAAATTGAACTCGATCCGCTGCTGGCCCAGTAACCCAATACCACTTTCCTTCAGCTGCCGCTTGGTTTGCAAAATTCGCTCCCGAAACTTCAGCATTGATTACGGAGTAGTCATCTGAGCCGCCTAACCATCCATCATTTGATAGCTTGGTATAAATAAACTGATTCTCTGTGCTTGTAGTTACCGTTGCGAGGTACCCACCTAATCCGTTAAATGACCGAAGAGCAGCGGCCTGTTTAGCCTGTGACCAAGTAATATTGGCGGAAGCAACATATTCATAATAATGACTATTTGCTGGATTAGGTAGCGCAGCGCCTAACGTGAACGAAATGTTGCGAGCCGTTTCAACTGATGAAGTTGTAGAAAACACCACGTTCCGAAGTGCCGCTTGCATATTTGCCGCGGTCGTAGTACCGGAAATGGTTAATACCCCTGTAGACGAATTGTATGATGATGTTAGGCCACCAGGCAGGGTATAACCGCTCTTAATTCCAAGTACATCTCCTGTTTTAAAATTATCCACTGATACCAGTGCACCAGAGATATTGGTTTGGGAAATTACCGTAAGGTTTTTATCAACCTGAAGTGGAGTTGAAGCATAGGGGTTGAACGTAGTACCAGCCGAAACCTGTACGCCATCTGATGAGGTATTTGACCAAACAAACGATTGAGTTGCAACACCGCCTCCGGCGTCGGTTACCGCAATCGTGATAATGCTCGAGCCGTAAACTCCAGAGTTCGTAACCGAAAGAGTCCGGCTAGTTCCAGTACCACCAAACACAACATTCTGTACGGGTACAACTAAGGAATTGGAGGATGACAAAACCGATAATATTAGAGCGCTGGCATTTGTCTCTGCATCACCTACGGTTATATTTAAAGTAGGCGTCGTTCCAGTAAGACACGTGGTCTGATCAGATGCGCCCGAAATGGTAGGAAGCGTGTTATTCAAAGACCTCGTAGCAGTAAACGGATCACATCCCTGTATTGACGTACCCACACTGAATGTAAAGGAGCGCGTAGAAGAAGTCGTCGCACTTTGAAACTGAACAAGTCGGAAAATTGCTTGTAACTCAGCTGAAGTTAGCGTTCCTGAAACACTGAGCACTCCATTTGAGTAGGATGACGTTGCACTGATATTATTAGGAATCGCAACCTGAAGAATATCTGAATTCACATAACCATTGGAGATCGATACCGTGGCACCTGATTTTGAGCCTACGTAAACAACACTGATTTGAGAATCTATTGCAACAGGTGATGTCGTTGATGAATTGGTATTGCTTGTACCTGAAGTTTTTATTCCTTCAACCAACATTGTGAGCGTCTCAGCTGTTGTTGACCAGTTACCTTGATCATCCTTTGCCTCCCATGACAACGTGTACGTTCCGGGGTTTGAATTGGTATAGCTCAGATTGGCTAAATCGGCAAATAGAATTTCATCTCCACTCGTTACCGCATTTCCCTTGTAAAGTAAGAGTCCACTATTTGGTAAATTGGTAAGCCTAATCCACTCTAATGGATCGGAATCAGGATCTGAGTAATTGCTTGTAAATGTGGACGAGTTAAAGTTGATCCCCGAGCAAATATCTCCATTGAATTGAATATCGTTGATAGTTGGCTTCGGATTATTCGCAACTTGAATTGATACGTTAGCCCACGTTATCAGAGACCCATCATCAAATTGAAAAATTGCAGTGTATGAATTGCCAGCTTGTGAAGCAGACGGTGTGAATGAACAGTTTAAGACTGTTTGGTCGTTAACAATACTTGTGGTGTAAGTAAAGTTGGGTATTTGAGAGACTTGAGTGACCGTTACATAGCCTCCTTGCATCGGCAAGGTATTGGTAGACGCATTGTAAATATCTTGGGCAACAATGGTAAAATTGTACGTATTACCTGCGCCTAAAACGTAGGGGGCAAACTGGGTTGTCTGCGGCAAACTAACAATTTGTGGAGGCTGATTTGTGGCAGTATTGGATATCCGAAGAATGATGTCATAGGATGCTCGACTCTTTGTGGCGGTATTGGGATCCAAGGGATCATAATCCTCAATTGTGAATGCCAAATTCGCCAGATAGTTCTGAACGCCTCCTGAAGGATTGACCGTATTATTGTTTACTGTAGTGGGAATTTGCCATGTCAACAATCCTGAATTACTAATGGTCAGGCCCGTTGGAAACGTTCCCGAAGCGAGCCATGTACCTCCGAATTGCGAAGTCGAACCCCGATTAAAACGAATCCCATCATTTTCTGGATCACTCGCAACTATCTGGTACGTGAATGGTGTCTGAGATCCAATAAATGAACTTGGTACTTGAATTACTGCCGGACTAGAACTTACTGGACTTGAATTAGGTGTAGTTAAATCAATCAGTGTTCCGCCATTTGATTCCGTTCCCTGACTTTCATTCATCGTACCAACACGGCAACATGCTACCGAAAAAGTCAAGTTTACTGGCCAAGTAGTGTTCGCAGGAAACCTGACAATGGCCCCATCAACAATATTTCCTGCTGCGTCTTTACGTACTAGTTTTCGAGAGTAGTAGTTTTCAATAGATGTTGAGTAGAAAAGCAGTCCATTAGGGTTATGAACCGAACTTGAACTCGTGACCGTATTATTTACCCCTGACCCTGAGTAATACTCCAACGTCACTGCTGTGCCAAATGTGAGTGTCCCTAAACCCGTGTAGTTACCAACTGTGGTAGTTCCAGCCGTAGACGCCGTAGCATAAACAATGATAGCGTCATTGATTGTCGGGTGCTTTTCCCAGTAGACAGTCGAACCGCGAGTGTGCGAAGCCTCAGCGCTAAAAGAGAAAAGGAACTGACCAATAATGAGAATCAGCAACGACGTGGCCTTGGCCATTTGGGTAAAAAATCCAGTCTTCATGATTTGCGTTTAGAGCAATAACTGCGTCAATTGACTCATTTGGAGCGAATACACAGTTTAAGTGCAAAATTACCTAGCCCCTTAAGGCCCTTTTTGTCACAACTGGGACGCGGTTGTAATGGTGAGGCCTTCAACAGCAAAATTTAACCTTAACCAATAAAATGTGAGTTTTTAAACAGCAACTCACCTGTTATCCAAATCCGGAATGAGTTCGTAAAAAACCAATAAATATCCAAAATCAACCAAACAAAAAACCCCGGCCTTCCGGCCGGGGCTTCCTTTATCCCTCAAGATTTAACCATTACTCCACCGTCACGCTCTTCGCCAGATTCCGCGGCTGATCCACATTACAGCCGCGCAGCACGGCGACGTGGTAGCTCAGCAGCTGGAGGGGCACCGTGGTCAAAAGCGGCGAAAGTGCCTCGTCTGTCGTGGGAATAGCAATGAGCTCGTCGCTTACCGAGGCAATGGCGTCGCTGCCTTCGCCGGTGATGGCGTAGATTCGGCCTTTGCGCGCCTTAACTTCCTGGACGTTGCTCACAAGCTTCTCATAAAGCTCGCCAAACGGCGCGATCACCACAACGGGCATTTGATCGTCGATGAGCGCAATCGGGCCGTGCTTCATTTCTGCCGCCGGGTACCCCTCAGCATGAATGTAGCTGATTTCCTTTAACTTAAGTGCGCCTTCGAGGGCAACAGGGAAGTTGTAGCCCCGCCCGAGGAACAGCGCATTTGTTGCCGAGACCATGGTTTTGGCGATTTCGCGAATTTGTCCGTCGAGTTGGAGCATGGACTCAATTTTGGCCGGAATAGATTCGAGCTCACGGGCCAATTCTGCCGAACGGGCCGCCGAAAGCACCCCCTTCTTCTGGCCGAGCCACATGGCAAGCAGCGTAAACACGGTCACCTGGGCGGTAAAAGCCTTGGTCGACGCCACGCCGATCTCGGGGCCCGCGTGGGTGTAGGCACCGGCGTGCGTTTCGCGCGCAATCGATGAGCCTACCACGTTGCAAATGCCAAATACGGTTGCTCCGTTGGCCTTGGCCATCTTGATGGCGGCCAGCGTGTCGGCGGTTTCACCCGACTGCGACACGGCGATTACCACGTCGTTGGGTCCGATAATGGGATTTCGGTAGCGGAACTCGCTGCCGTATTCGACTTCGACCGGAACACGGGCCAAATCCTCAATCAGGTACTCACCGACGAGGCCGGCGTGCCACGACGTTCCGCAGCCAATCACAAGAATGCGCTGGGCGTTGAGGAGTTTGTCGCTAATTGCGTCAAGCCCCGCCATCTTCACCTCGCCGGTAGCGAAGTTTAGGCGTCCGCGCACCGTGTCCAAAATGGACTTGGGCTGCTCAAAAATTTCTTTGATCATAAAGTGATCAAACCCGCCCTTTTCGATGGCGGCCAGGTCCAACTGGAGCTGATGAATCACGCTGTCTACCGGCAAATCGTTGGCAATCTTGCGCACCACTACCCCGCTGCGCTGTACGACGGCCATTTCGCCGTCCTCGAGGTAGATGACCTTTTTGGTCGAATCGATAAAGGGCGTTGCGTCGCTGCCCACAAAAAACTCGTTGTCGCCAAGACCGAGCACGAGCGGAGAGCCGAGGCGTCCAACAACCATTTGGTCGGGCTCGTCGGTACTCATCACCACGATGGCGTAGGCTCCGACTACTTCGTTTAAGGCGAGGCGCACGGCCTGCTGCAGGTTGACCTTTTCTTCGTTTTGAATGAACTCAATGAAGTTGACCAACACCTCGGTGTCGGTATCGCTTGAAAACGTGTATCCCTTGCCGGTAAGAAGGGTCTTCAGTTCCGCGTAGTTTTCAATGATTCCGTTGTGCACAATCACCAGCCGCCCTGAGTTGGAGGTGTGCGGGTGGGCATTGCGGTCAGAGGGCTCGCCGTGGGTGGCCCAGCGGGTGTGTCCGATTCCAACGGTTGCGTGCGGACGCTCAGCGTCGGCTACCGCCTCAAGGGCCGAAACCTTGCCCATTTTTTTGAATACATCAAGGCGGCCGTTGGCCAGGGCAACCCCAGCGGAATCGTATCCGCGGTACTCTAAACGCTTAAGACCTTGAATGAGGATCGGATACGCTTCGCGTGGCCCGATGTAGCCGACAATACCGCACATAGGCGAATTAATTTGGTTTGGTGTACCACAAA
>JACCDQ010912135.1_pt1 | contig 16048 bp, 13 predicted proteins | sample 7446031 | NCBI WGS metagenome assembly JACCDQ01 (sample SAMN15323442, study PRJNA562643) | freshwater metagenome | isolation source: river surface water | place: USA:Blue River Watershed | collected 2017-08-17
TCGTTTGGAGTTGAAAAATGAGGAAATAAATGATGAATTAAATGGACTTTCTGCCCAGAAAGTGCTGCTGAGGTCTCGTCCTTCGGTGTCTGCCTATGGAAATTATTCGGCGTTTCAGTTGGCTGAAACTTTCAATCCGCTTGCCAAACATACTTGGTTTACGTCCAATTTTATAGGTATTAGAGCAAATATCTCGATTTTTGATGGAAAACTAGCAAAACTCCAAAGTCAGGATTATTTGATTAGACAAAAAATTAATCGACTTTCGATTGAGAAATTAACGAAAGATTTTCAATTTGAAGCTAAAATAGCTTTCAATAACCTACGCATTGCCAATCTCAACTTGGAAGAAACAAAAAAGAATTTGAATTTGGCAATGGAGATTATGGAAAAAGAAGAATTTAGATTTGCCAAAGGTTTAATTACTACTGCTGAATTAAAAAATACCGAATTTTCACTCCAAAATGCCGAAAATCAGTATGTTTCTATGATTTATACTGTTCTAACAGCTACTCTTAGATATAAAAGGGCCGTTGGTTTGCTATAAAATCACCTAAAGATATTTTCAGACTCTCGTTGTGGTCAGGTTTAGCTATTTTTATTTTTCAGCTTCTTTCTTTATTCTTAGGCAAACAAGAAATGGGAAGAAGCTCGCCTCTCTATTTCCACACATTTTTTTAGTAGAAGAGTGTTTTGTATTTATAAATAATTTATTATCAGTTAGTTAAAAGTAGTTAAGTGTGTTCTGAGTCAGCATATTCATTATCGCCAAGCTCATAAATATCGTAATATCTTTTTAACAAACCGTTTATAAATCTTTTTAAATAGTTTTCACTTAAAAATGAATTCGACCAATTGTCAAAACGTTGACATTGAACCCCCAAATAAAAAAAGTATAAGCTTACACCCAACATTGGAATGAGTCGTTTTTCTTCTTCACTTATTATTGTTACTGATTCGTATCCTCTAAGGAAGCTTTCAACTTTAGGTTGATAATCTTTTATTTCATATTTTTCAACATTATGCAACTGTAAAATGTAGTAAGCAATATCCAAACAAAGCCATCCGTTGCCACAGAAATCAAAATCAAAAATCGTTGCTTCATTTTCTTTTGTTATGTTTAGATTATCAAACCAAATGTCAAGATGAACTATGCCTTGTCTGATTTGGGAAATATTTGCTTTTCTAAACTCCTTTAGCAAAAACTGTTGGGCAGCTTTCATAAAGCTCATTTCTTCAGAATCATCGCTCAAAAAAGCAGAAATTTTATTTAATGAATCGATTAGAATAACTTCAGGAGTGTAATATATACGATTTAAACGCAGATTATTAGTTGCTTTATGAAAATGTGCCATCAACTGTCCAATTTGAAAATGAGTTTCTTGTGACACTATGTGAATTTTTTCTCCATTTGCAAACGTAAATAAAACGGAAAATCTGCTGCCTTCTGGAGCATTTAAAATTTGTATATACTTATTTTCTTTGTCTGGTAATGGATAGGAAATTGAAATATCGTTTTGTTTGAGTTGATTCAGCAATTTAATTTCTTCGTCAATCTCAGTTTTTGTTCGCCAATTCAAACTATAAACTCTAAATACATATTTGTTCTGTTTGTCTGTTATTAAATAAGTATCGTTGATTCCAGCTCTTATTAATTGACATTTGGCATTATTACTCAACGAATATCTTTCTTGTAAAAATAGCCCTATGTGTATCGCAGAAAGATTAGAATTTGTTACTGGAAAAACGGTCATTTTATCGATTATTAAACTATAAATTTCCAACTATTTGATTCATTGGTTGGGAAAGTTATACCTTTAGTTAAGACATTAATGGGCTAATAATTCAATAAAGAGGATACAAATAAGAAGAGTCAAATCTTACATTTGTTTTGATTTGACTCTTCTTATTTGTACTCATTAATAATCGTAAAACAACTCAATAAATGATAAAATACAGGCTTTCATGCAATTAATTACATGTGTCTGACTAATAGTTTTTTAGTAGCTACCTTTTTTCCATCAATCACCAACTGATAAAGATATACTCCAGAATCCCAATTGGTGGTTTGTACCTTTAGTTTTTTGTCAAATTTATCCAACTCATATACAGCCACTTCGTGTCCCAAGAGATTGTAGAAAGAAATACTTGCTTCTGAAAAACCCGCATTGACACTATAATCAATCGTTGCATAATCATTGGCAGGATTGGGATAAATATTCGAAACAGTGATTTTTTCGTTAGAAAAAAATCTATCATTACTGCCTTCAGCAATCGAATAATTATTTGTTTCGGCTGGGTTTGTTTTGGAAGATTTTGAAGTATTATTCAATAAAGCATTCCGATAATATTGATTCAGTGCAGACGGTTTGTTCAAGCGAACCTCAGAGGGTATCGTTTGACTGATAAATGCCAGTTTTTGGACAGGTGCTTTGCTGCTTTGGGTGGGCTTTTTGCCAATATCCAAACGAGACTTGCCTTTTTGAACTTGGGCAAGTGCTACATTGGAAACTATAATAAGTCCCAACAACACCGAAATATATATTTGTAATCGTTTATTCATAAAAAATTGTAAATTTTTAGTTCATAGCACAAAATTTAAGGGAATAATACAAATGTAAGAAAAAAAATATAATTTCCGAATTTGTATTTATTATTAAGACGCAATTTTTATTAAAAGGTTGCAATATTTTAAAAAAAAATGCGTTAAATTTTTTCAAAAAAGAAATCTATTTTATTTTATATCAAATTTCGAGCCAAAAATATCTTTTTTACTAGGTTTTTCATTTTCTTTCCAACTAAATCCATCCAATCGATTGGATTCATTGGTGAACTCTTTTGGAGGAACCAAGCTAGAGTCTGGTTTACCTAAAAATGAAATTTTGTTTACTTGGTTATCCTTGAAATTAACATTCATTTTACCACACTCGACCCGATTGACCCCAATGAGTTTGTTTTTATCATCCATTGCAAAATAGATGCTTTCGCCATTCCCATCTACCATTACTTTTTCCATTTTATTTTCGCTATTAAATAAAACTTGAATATTTCTGCCTTTGATTTGATTGAAATTTTGGGCAGTGTCTTTTGCTATCACAAAACTTTGGTTAATCATCTGCATCCGATAGACTTTGTTGTTTTTGATAAACACATGAATCGTGTCGGCTTCGGATTGGTTTTTGGTACTCCATAAAATCGGCTTTTTGAAAAAATGTATGACCGAATCCTTTAAATCATAAATCAAAGAATCGCATTTGCTTTGGATATCATTTCGGAAAACTTTTACTCGACCTACTGCCAATAGTTTCTCCATATTTTCAGTCTTTGTACCACCAGATTTAGCTTGATTTTCTTTGGTATTCAGCGAATCTTTTTTTTCAAAAGCATACAATGTATCGGCACGCATATAGAGGGTGTCAGATTCCGAAAAATTCCGCATGATGGCATTTCCTATCATCTTTGTAATTCCTAAGCTACCATCTCTCAACCCGATGTTACCGTTTAGGATTATCTTATCTTTTTTTGAAATAAGTTCAACATTTCCCTTGGCAATGCCGGAGTCTGTTTTTTGGTTGAAGCTTAGCGTATCGCCAGTTAGGGTAAAGTCATCATTGACAATCTTAGACCTGCCTTTGAAATTTGAAAATTGTGTTTGGGTATTATAAGTACTGCCTGCATTGGCCCAAATTTCTCCATCTTTGCTGGTAATCTTGGTAGCTGCTTTAAATAAGGCAATTTTGGTTCGGGCATTATATTGAAGGCTGTCGGAATTGATTTTGTATTTTGGATGAATGATTTCAACGTTTTCTTTATAATTAAAAATTTTACTTCTGGTATTATAATATCCCTTGTCGCTTCTTAAAATGCTTGAATCTTGAATTATTTCTCCCTTGACTGGATAATAGGCTCTATTTTTTTGAATGTCATATTCAACAATTCGGGTATTTAGACTAACTTTTTTGTCGGTTAGTACTACTTTTCTTCCCAAAACCTTTGCAAAACGAGTATTTCCGTCATAATATAGCGTATCTCCCGTAATGGTGAGGGTATCCCCTTGTACAATTCTGATTTTTCCGAATGCCTCTAGTGTATTGGTGGTTTCATTTTGGGTGGCAGATTGGCAAAATAAAACAGCTCCTCGATGAGCAAATGAGACATTTCCAATGAATTGTCGAGAAATATAGGGTAGTTGATTAATTCCAATCAGGCTGTCGGCACTCAATAAATTAATTCTTGAGCCTGCGATGGATGGAGGTGGTGGATTGAGCGGTTTTTGGGCAAGGGCTATTTGCCCAACTAAAAATATAAAGTAGGTAAAAGAATGATATTTTTTGAAAATATATCCGAATAATGTCGCAATACTCATTTTTTTTGTGGTAAATTGAGCCATCTTTTATTGAATCATCTAAATTTGACTGCAAAATTACATAATAGATTTGATGCTTCCCGACTTCTTAACATATATTAACGAGCAAAAGTTGTTTTCTGATAAGGATAAGATTCTCTTGGCTGTCAGTGGTGGTTTAGATTCCATGGTTTTATTGAATCTTTTTTCTACCGCCAATTATTGTTTTTCGGTAGCTCATTGTAATTTTCAGTTGAGGGAAAAGGAATCTGATGGCGATGAAATATTTGTCAGAAATTGGTGTGAAAATAGGGGAATAGAATATTTTATCGAGCGGTTTGATACCATTCAGATGGCAAAAAACAAGCATATTTCAATCGAAATGGCTGCCCGAGAGTTGAGATATGAATGGTTTGAAAAACTTAGGCTACAACATCAATTTGATTATATCGCCACGGCTCATCATCTGAACGATTCCATCGAAACGATTTTGCTCAATCTTACCAAAGGAACGGGTATTAGTGGTTTGAGAGGTATTTTGCCTCAAAATAATTTGATTATTCGCCCTCTATTGTTTGCTTCTAAGGGAAATATTCTTGAGTATGCACTTGTCAATCAATTGGAATGGCGGGAGGATGCTTCGAATTATTCGGATGATTATCAACGAAATTTGATTAGAAATAAGGTTATCCCGCTTCTCAAAAATATCAACCCAAGTCTTGAAAAAACATTTGAGCGTACCATTGAGCGAATGTCGGCATTAGAGCGGGATTTCTTTCGTCATGTAGAGGATTTCAAATCGGAGGCTTTGATTGAGAAAAATGATAAAGTGTATGTCAATATTGCGAAATTAAAATCGACCTCAGAATATTTTCTGGAAGAAATTTTGAAAGATTTTGGCTTTAATTTCCAGCAATCTAAAGCAATATTTAAAAGTCTGACAAGCATTTCTGGTAAAGTTTTTTATTCCGAAAAGTATCAGTTAATCAAGGATAGAGCATATTTGATTATTTCCTCTAAGATGGATGATAAAGTTAGTTTATCCCAAAATATCGTCTTGTATGAGCTACCTGACTCAATGAAACTGACCATTGGTGAGTTATTTTTTGAAGTGTATAAAAAAAGTGAGCGTCCATTTGCTTTGGCAAATGATTCAAGTATTGCGTGGTTTGATTTGGATAAAATAAAATTTCCTATTTCGGTGAGACAATGGCAAAAAGGAGATTTTTTTGTTCCTCTTGGAATGAAAGGAACAAAAAAGGTCTCAGATTATTTGGTCGATAAAAAAATATCCAGGGATGAGAAAGAGCGAGTTTTTGTATTTTGTTCTGATAATACAATCGCATGGCTGATGAATCATCGACTGGATGACCGCTTCAAGATTCGTGAAAATACTGAAAATATTCTTGAAATTCGTTTTGTTCAATCAAATTAACTCAATTTAGCTATTTTTTCAGCTTCCCGAATGCCACTCAAATAGGCTCCGTGGACAGTACCTCTATAATCTTTGGAGGTATGCTCTCCTGCAAAGAAAAGTTTGTTATTAACTTCTTTTGCCATGGTATTAAAATCCTCGGTAGTGGTTCCATTGGTGGCATAAGAATAAGTTCCGAAGGCATAAGGGTTTTGTTTCCATTTGGTTCGGAGTAATTTTTTGGGATTTGGAATAGAATTTCCGTACATGGCTCTCAGATGTTTCATGATTTGTGCGGAGATTTGTTCATCAGACAAGCTTTCTGTGTCTGTGGCGTAATCTCCGAAGGCAAAAGTCATGAGGGCGGGAGTGCCAGGCAAAAATTTTGTCATATTCATAAAGTAATTGAATTTTCCTTTTTCTTCTGGAGTATAGCCAATGTATTGCATGTCTGTATCCCAAAAAGCTTTGTCCCAAACCAATAAGAATTTATTTACATTTCCCATGTTTGTATTTTGGATTGCTGCTGTTTTATTGGATGGAAGGGCTGGAGAAAATTTGATAATTTCTTTTTTCAATACCCCAAGCGGAACGGTCACCAAGACAAAATTAGATTCAAGAGTTTCGTTATCAACAGAAACGGTACATTTATCCGACGAATAATTGATTGCCGTAACCTGTTTGTTGAGTCTGACATCTAGCCCATTTGACAAATATTTAGGGATGGTATCGTAGCCATTGGTAATGATTACGTCAGCTCCGCTGAATGCTTCGTCATCTTCAAAATATTTGGAAGAAAGTTTGGAAATATCGCCGCCATAATCAAATTCTAAATATGCCGACAGCATGTATTTCCATAGTCGATTGTTGGATAAGTTGGGATACAAATCATTGAATACACTTTCGAAGCTTTTACTCTTATTCCCTGCTTTTTCAACGGCACTCAAGGCACTTTCATATCGGTCATATTCGGGGTCAAGCTTATTGTCACTATATTCATTGCCATTGACATCGTAAATAATCAAGCTGTCATCGTTCGTTAAATAGGTTTTGGCACCAGCTTGATTGGCTAAATTAGTGATTGGATTTCCTTTGGGGCCATGAATCCAACTGGCACCTTCGTCAAAAGGAACCCCTAAGCTTCTGTCTGTTCTTAGTCTTCCGCCAACTTTTGCTTGGGCTTCCAATACGATTACATCAAATCCAGATTCTTGTAGTTTTTTGGCGGCTGCTAATCCAGAAATGCCAGCCCCTATGACGATAACACTTTTGTTTTTTGGGGAAATTGGACCATTGGATGGGCTTTCTTGTCCACAGGCAAATAATAATGGGGTAAAACTTAGAGAGATTTTCTCAAGAAATGTTCGTCTTTTCATTGTTTTGGGCTATAAAAAATTTAATTAATTTATTTGGTAAAATAATCGTAAATCATTTTAGAAACTTGTGCCTGAACAGCTATGCCTTCATTGGCATTTTTTACATTTTTTGATAATAAAACAACTACGTATTGCGTCCCGTCAGGCAAATATACTATGCCCGAATCGTGCTGAACTCCTACAATAGAGCCCGTTTTATGTGCAATTTTGGTACTTTTTGGTAGTAATGCAGGAATGACTTCATTGAATTTTTGGTCTAGCAATACGTCAATCATCGCATCACAGATGTCTGGGCTGATGAATTGCTTATTGGCAATTTTTTCATAAATGATACATAAATCATGGGCTGTTACTACATTATTTAATCCTTTTTGAAATGCTTTAGAATCTTCTACCCCTCGCAAAATTTTTATTTCTTGCAGACCCAAATTTACTAAATTTTTCTGAACATTTTTCGCACCTACCAAATCAATGAGTAAATTGGTGGCTAGATTGCTACTGACGATAATCATTTGATAGGTTAGGTCGTAAATGCTTGACTTTTTGCCAATTTGAGAATATATGTCATCGGCACTGTCGTCACTTATATTCAACGAATACAATGAATTATCTACTATACTTTTGAACTCATTTTTTACTATAATCGAATCGCTCATTTTGAACTTTCCTGCTTGGGCTTGCCTGAAAACTTCCATCATAACGGGTGTTTTCATGGTACTTGCCGCATGGAAAACTTCATTTTCGTTGATTAAAATTATTTCATTTGTATGTAAGTTTTTGGCGGCTAAAGCAAAGTCTCCTGTTGCTTTTTTGAATTCTTGGCTGATGCTTGATTTTAATTTTTCCATATCGGGAGTTTGGGCAAATATCGGAACCATACTAAAGAATCCGACTATACAAGTAACGAGTGTTTTCATTTTTTTTAATCATAAATTTAATATTTAGACGAAACTACAACTTTTCCTTTGAATTTTATTTGGTCACCTTGAGAATTGAATAACTCAGCCAATATAATATAATAACCTGCCGAAACCAAATTTTTTGTGGCGTTTGTGCCGTCCCATATAATTTTATCATCATTGGCAAGTAATTGATTATCAGCTATTTTTGTAATGATGTTGCCATTCATATCATAAACCGAGATATTGGCAAAATATCCATTTTGATTGAGTTTAAATTGAATGGTTGTTGTTTCGTTTTGATTGTCTCCGTCGGGAGAAAATATCTCAGGCTTTATTTCAAATATTGCCTCCGTAATATCGAGCTTTGCTTGACTATTTGCCAATCCTGGTGAAGCAAAATGATAAGAAGCAGCCCCTGATTGCCAATTGTTACTTTCGGAAGAAGGCAAGCGATAATCTACTTTTTCTAATGAAACCCCTTCGACATTGTCTAACATCGGATGATGCATTTTTTCGGTGTAATGGAAATAGTCAAATACTTTCTTTTGATTATCAACCAATATGACGCTTCCCGAATCGTCTGGAAATGAAGGCAATGAGGCGAACTCTAAAAAATCTTCATTCGAACCATGGCTATAATAATCCTTTATTCCTTTTGCATCTTTGCATAAAACCAAAAATTGTCGAGGTTTTAGGATAAAATCTGTTGTTGTGATTATTTTATAAGAGTTTTTGTCGGTGGTGTTTTCTGTGTTTGTCAGGCTCCAGTCTTTCAAGGAAATTAAATGAGCCGATTGGTTATAAATTTCAACAAAATCACCTACATTGCTAGGCGGATTAAACAATATTTCATTGATGACCACATCTCCCAAGTTTGCCGGAAGTACTTTTCCGAAGCTTATGCTTTCTTTTTCCAAAACATTACCCGAGCAGTCGGCAATGTTTTTCATGGATAAAGTATAAAGTTTATCTGTCTGAAATGTTTCTTTAAAATTAATAATGACTTGGATATTATTCGGACTTTCGATGGATATATTTCTAATAGTCAATGAATTATCAATTGAATATGCCAACGCATTAATTGCTGATAAGCTATCTATTTTTTCAGAGAAAAATAATTTTAATTGCGTATCGGATGGTATTTCAAATCTAGTAACGCTTGGTGGGCTAAAATCAGGATTGGAAGCATTTACAGAGTTTTCTTGCCCAGGACTGCCATGCTTTACATCCAAACTGGAAGTCCAATTGCCACTTTCGACACAAGGATATTTTAGGTCAATCATTTCGAGAGAATAGCCTTGATTTTTCTCAGAATCGTACCATTTATCTGAATAATTGACAGAAAAAATGGTTTTATTTTTTGGATTTTTCAAAATCAATAATGCCCCTGAATTTAGAAGGGAAAGAGAATTGACAGGAATCACCTTGGCAATATTGGCAAATGAAGCAGTATTGATTTTACTTGTTACGAGTGCATAGGAATGAGCTTTGAGAATAAAATTAGGCAAAATAACCGAATTATTATTATAAAATAATCGAAAATTTAATAAATTAACATCATTTTCTGTTCGGTTATACAATTCTAGGTATTCTTTTTCTGGTAATCCGGCAGCAGGAGTGGGGTCTGCCATAATTTCCGAAATGATAATGTCGTTGGCGTTTTGAGCCGAGGCAATTCTAAAGGATAAAAAAATGGTGCATATCAAAAATAAGCACCAAGATTGTTTGTAGTTACAGCAATTGTTCATTTTTTAGTCAGCAATTTTGGTCTCTTTCTTTTTTATTTTTGTAGGAGTAACCGGAATAGGAGCTTCTGTTTTAGAGGTTTTAACCTTTTGGACAGTAGGTTTTGGCGTAGAAACTTTAGGGCTGACCTTAACCGCCTCTTCGTCGTTTTGTTGTACGCTTACTATTGGTTCTTCTATTTTTGCCTCTAATTTAACTTTTTTTTTGTTTTTATCTTTTACTTTTTCTTCAGAATTATTTTTCTTCACTTGTTTTTCTACTTTTTTTTGCTCTTTTAGTGCTTTTTTTTCTGCTTTTTTCAGAGCCTTTTCAGTATCTTTTACTATCTTTTCCGCCTCTTTTTTTGCTTTTTTTTGTAATTCTTTCTTTACATTTATTAGATTTTTAACTAATTTTTTAGAAGATTTTTTGATTAATTTACTTGCCTTTTCGTTACTTGATTCGTTGCCTAAAACAGAACTAATGGCACCTGAAAGTTCGGCAACTTTTAATTTGACTTCTTTTTTCATAATATCTTCAAGTTTTAATGTTATAAAATTATTAAATTATTATTAATAAATTGTGATGCAAGTACTTAAAACTAGGTATAAAAAGCAAAAAAATTGTGTTAAGTTTTTGGTTCTATTGAAAAACTTAACATTGGAATAATTCGTTTAAAGAAAAAAAGAAAATTTATGTTTGAACAGATAGGCATCAACTTCATTACGGAAGACATTATTAAGCTCTTGATTTCTTTGGGAACAGGAGCAATTATTGGCATAGAACGTGAATATCATAGTAAATCTACTGGTCTTCGGACGATGATGCTCATTTGTTTGGGTTCTACTTTATTTACGATTATTTCCATTAAATTAGGCTCAGACCCTGCTCGAATTGCCGCCAATATTGTTACGGGTATTGGTTTTGTTGGGGGAGGAATTATATTTCGTGATAATACAAACTCAAGAATTACCGGAATTACAACAGCCGCCAGTGTTTGGGTAACAGCCGCCTTGGGTATGTGTGTAGGATTTGGCAATGGTTTATATGAAACAGGTTTTGTCGCAATGGCTCTTGTCATCATCACGCTCTATTCGCTGGTTCCATTTCAGGAGGCAATCAAGAGAAGAAATACCATCCGAAGTTATAGGATTGTGTGTAAATATGCGGATAAATCCTTGAGGCATTATGAAAAGAAATTTGAACAGTTTGGTTTAATTGCAGAAAGAGGATTTCAAAACAAAACAAAAGATTATATATCGGGAACTTGGATTGTGAAAGGTTCTGAGAAAAAACACGAAAAAGCCATCAATTATCTACTCCAAGACCAGGAAATCATCGAAATTGATTTTTAATAAAAAATGCTATCGGATAAAATACTATCCGATAGCTTGTTTATATTGAGTTATTAGGGAATTTGCTCGACCATAAAGTCAAAATTGTATAATTTAGCCGTAATGTTTACAGGGTATTTATTGACAATATTGAACAAAATAAAGGCTGTATCACTACTTGAGCCGACATATTTTACTTTTCCATCGAGATTGATATCCCCCGACAAATAAACCGGAGTGACAAAGTCATAATTATACAATCCGCTGCTATTACTGCTATAAGTAATAACTTGGGATAAAATTGCAGGATTATCGGGCAAACTGCCACTATATTTTACTTTAGCATCGCTATTTCTGGCATTTCCTGCCCATAATCCCATTTTACCATTTCCCAATTGCACTTGCTCACTTCCATCGTATGAGCCCAAACTATTGTCGCTCAATACCAAACCTTTGTCCCAGGTTTGTGTAGCAGTCATGCTTGTAAAGTCCACGATTGTACCTGTAGCAGCCATTTGAATGGCATTGGCGGTCATCGCTCCCAAGTGATTTCTATGTTTCACGGCTACATAATAGCTCGTTCCTACACCTCCGTCAAAAGTTACTGGAGTAGTTCCGTCACTGGATTCCACTACATCTCCATCTTTTTGCACCAATGCTGCACGAGTTTTAACGACTGTCGCTGGGTTAGAGGCATCTCTCAATTCGACAAAAACCCAATCGACAATGGCATCATTACCTGAAACCGCTAAAATCGAGCTATTTGTTTGTTGCCCACCCGCATCTGCCACTTTAGTAAATCTTGTACTTGCCATTGCTGTAAATGGTTCGGTTGTCGGGAATACTGAAAGCGTTCTTAAATTATCACGCATCAAAACATCTGTTGCCCCACTTGGCGAGAAAAAGGCCCCTTGTAAAAACACTTTTAATTGTAGTTTAACGCTTGCTGGAGCAGCCGAGCCAAGGGTATAAACCGAATATGAATTTGGCGTAATGGTTGCATCTGTTGTAATAGAACCAGCAGTAAGGGTACTACTACCTCCCAAGACAGAAGTAGCATCAAAAGTAGAAGGAACTTCCACCCATTTAGAGCCATCCCATCCAACGATTGTTAAATTTGCCAAACTATTTCCGGTCAGCGTTCCAACGGCACTTGTAGTATTCCAGGTAAGTGTAATTTTAGCAGGAGTAGTACCATTGATGTCCCAATATTCCAAATTATCTATTGCCGAGATGCCTGTACCGAGAGAGGAAGTATTGAAAGGACCCCCTGAGGGGAGGGCTGGCTCATTGCCACCTTTCAAACTGGTAGTGATGGCATTGGTAGGATTTACGGCAAAGTAGGCAGCATCTGTTGGGGCTGTGAAGCTCGCAACAGAAACACCGGCTGGTCTGTAAACTCCGTTGTCTCCGATTGGAAAAATAAAAGACGATGTTTTGTAACTACGAACATACCCATCAACATGGGCGGAATTAGAAGCATTTATCCATGTGGCAGTTCCGACAAAGCTCAAATAACCCATCGGGGAGGTTCTTTCTGTTCCTACCAAACCTGGCAATACTCCTGTCCCTCCAACTTGAAAATCATGTTGATTATTATGAACAGCGGTTTCTCCCCCTGCTGGTACAAATGTATTTCCGAAACTACTCGATTGAGCTAATGACTCTAAATTTACTAAGCACAATAGCAAGCAGAGCAAGAGTAAATTTATTTTTGTTATTTTATACATTTTGGTAAATATTTATGAAATCGACATTTGTTTTTGTTTATATTGGGTCTAATATTGAGTCGTATATCTAATAATTAGTGCAATTATTTTGCCTATATTATTATCGTTTTAGTTAAATTAATTACCATTCTAGTTAAAAAATAAATTTTTCATGGTGAAATTGAATAATAAATAAGGTCGAATGAAACATGTAAGCAATATTGAACGTATTAAAAACAATTTGTTTTATTTTGTGCTTTGATTTAGCACATTTGAAGGAGTGTTGTTTGAAGGTGTTTTTGAAAAAATAATCTTGTGTTTGGTTCGTTTATATGGAAGTCAAAACCTTTAAAACAAATCATTGGTGGAGAAATTGCAGAAAGTAGCCAAAGATTTAAAATAGACTTTATCGAAGAAGTTGATTAAAACTCCTATGAAATTAAATAAAAAACCAACAATTCTTACACGGAAATACAGAGAAGGGGCTCATTGTGCGTACAATTGGGTATTAGATAAATATAAAAATATAAGTAAAAATCAAATTTGGCAACGTACCCAAGTGGTAGATTTAGTGCAAGCCATTTTTCTTTTGATTATTTTGAATTTACTTTGTTTTTCCTGCCGAATGGAAAAAGCGTCGATGCCCGAAATAGCCTCCAAGGCAATTATTTATAATAATAATTTGCCCGTAGATGGTTGTGCTGAACACATATATTTAGAAGAACCTGAAGGGAAAGATTCGTATGCTGTTTTGCCAGATTCATCAAGTCGTTCACTTTTTTATAATATTCTTGATACAGAAATTGCTCAATTACCTCAAGATATTTATCATGGTAATTTACAAATTCCTGTTGTGATAAAATACCAAAAAACAAGCAATAACGCAGAGTTATTATGTGGGTGGGGGAAAAGTAATACTGTCCCTCAAATAAAAATAGTCTCTATCACGAAAAGATAAATCACTGAATAAGTGGAAAATTGGAAGGATATTATTTTATATTTATTTCTTTTTTTGATAAATTGCGGTCAAAATAAAATTTTAAACGAATCATGGCAAATCATTCAGACGCTCAACGCCTTCCGGACTGGCTTATGGTACTCATTTTTGTAGTATTAATGGCAGTCTTATGGATTTGTGGGGATAAATTTACTTTTGTATTAGGACTTTTAGTTTTGATTGGAGTTTTTGCAAAAGGATATAACGATAATCCTGCCAATCACGAGCATCATTAATAAAAAAGGGGCAAATTGAATTTGTCCCTTTTTTGTTTATTGCGAAAGATGATTCATCAACCAACTTTTGAAAGTATCAAAATCATTTGGCATGAGTATCGATTCTTTTTTTAGGGTTAATAAATCAGCCAATCGGTCAGGAATGGCTTGTTCTCCTAATATTTCTTCAACCACATCTAAAAATTTTGCATAATGAGCTGTCGAAAGAAAAATTCCATTGGCTTCTATTTCATGAGTACTGAGATAATCTTTCAGTCCTAAATAAGCAATTGCTGTATGTGGACACATCACATATCCTGTGTTTTTATATACTTCAGCCATGGCATTTTTTGTCTGCTCATCTGTATAAAAATATCCAGCAACCAAAGCTTTCAATTTCTCTAAATCATTGTCCAACAGAGCTTTCATTCTCGGAAAATTACTTGGATTTCCCACATCCATTGCATTTGAAATAGTCGATTTAGATGGACTAATCGGCTCAAAAACCCCCGAATTGATATATTCCGGAACAACATTGTTGATGTTGGTAGCAGCAATAAATGTATGTACAGGCATTCCCAATTTCCAAGCAATGATACCAGCACTTAAATTTCCAAAATTGCCACTAGGAACAGAAACAATCATAGGCAAATTTGAGCCAAGTTTTTTCAGCTGTGCATAGGCATTGGCATAATAAAAAGCTTGAGGAATCAGACGGGCAATATTGATGGAATTGGCAGATGCCAAGTCAAATTTTTCGGTAAGCTCGGGGTCTAAAAATGCTTGTTTAACTAATTTTTGACAATCATCAAAAGTTCCATTTATTTCAAGAGCCCTGACATTTTCGCCCAAGGTTGTCAATTGTTTTTCTTGAATGTCACTGACTTTCCCGCTTGGATAGAGAATTGTTACATCAATATTAGGTGTTTTATAAAAACCCTGAGCAACAGCCCCACCAGTATCTCCCGAAGTTGCTACCAAAATATGAATTTTTTTATTCGATTTTTGTAGAAAATACGACATGATAGCCGCCATGAATCTTGCTCCAAAATCTTTAAAAGCCATTGACGGGCCATGGAATAACTCCAAACAATAAATATTTTTTTGTACCTCAATCAAAGGAGCTGGAAAATCAATCGCCTTATTAATCAGCTCTTGAAGGTCTTTTTTGGGAATATCTTCCCCAATAATTGCATGAGCAATTTCAAATGCAATTGCTGGAAGGCTAAGATTTTCGATATTTGCCCAAAAATCCGCAGGTAATGCCCGAAATTCTGTTGGCATATACAATCCATTATCAGGAGGAAGACCTCTAAAAACAGCTTCTTCCAAACCCACATTGGGGCTTTGAAGATTTGTACTATACAAATTCATAGGATATCAGAAAAAAACAATAATCCTGTAATTCTTACTTGAATAGCAGGATTATTGGGTAAAGTTTATTTATTTGCCAACATTTTTACGAAATCATCAAAAAGATAGCGAGAGTCATGAGGGCCTGGCGATGCTTCAGGGTGGTATTGAACCGAGAAAGCAGGCTTATCTTTTCTTCTAATGCCTTCGATGGTTTGGTCGTTTAAGTTGATATGTGTTAATTCAATATTTTCAATTGTAGAAACTTCTTCAGGTTTGACGGCAAATCCATGGTTTTGAGAGGTAATTTCACAAAGACCCGTAACTAAATTTTTTACGGGATGATTCAAGCCACGGTGTCCGTTTTTCATTTTATAAGTTCCTATACCACTCGAAAGTGCCAACAATTGATGCCCCAAGCAGATTCCAAAAACGGGTTTGTTCGTTTCTAAAATTTGTTTGATGGTCTCGACAGCATAAGGCATAGCAGAAGGGTCGCCAGGGCCATTTGATAAGAAATAGCCATCAGGATTGAATGCCTGAATTTCTTCAAACGGAGTTTTTGCATTAAATACTTTACAATAGCAACCTCTTTCAACAAAGTTGTTGAGAATGCTTTTCTTCACGCCAAAGTCCAATACCGCAACTTTGTAGGGAGCATTTTCATCACCCAAAAAA
>JACCDQ011838099.1_pt1 | contig 16043 bp, 10 predicted proteins | sample 7446031 | NCBI WGS metagenome assembly JACCDQ01 (sample SAMN15323442, study PRJNA562643) | freshwater metagenome | isolation source: river surface water | place: USA:Blue River Watershed | collected 2017-08-17
GAACGCATCGGTCACGCCGCCGTTCCTGCTCGACGACGACAACCTGTCGGAAACCACGCGCCTCACGCATCGCGTGCTCGACCTGCGCCGTCCGCAGATGCAGCACAACCTGCGCCTGCGCTACAAGGTCTCGATGGAAGTGCGCAAGTTCCTCGATTCGAACGGCTTCATCGACATCGAGACGCCGATGCTGACCAAGTCGACGCCGGAAGGCGCGCGCGATTATCTCGTGCCGTCGCGTGTCAACGCCGGCAACTTCTTCGCGCTACCGCAGTCGCCGCAGCTGTTCAAGCAGCTGCTGATGGTGGCCAACTTCGATCGCTACTACCAGATCACCAAGTGCTTCCGCGATGAAGACCTGCGCGCTGACCGCCAGCCGGAATTCACGCAGATCGACTGCGAAACCTCGTTCATGGGCGAGCAGGAAATTCGCGACATGTTCGAAGGCATGATCCGCGGCGTGTTCAAGAACGTGCTCGACGTCGACCTGCCGAACCCGTTCCCGGTGATGGACTTCGCGACTGCGATGGGCATGTACGGTTCGGACAAGCCAGACATGCGCGTCAAGCTCGAGTTCACCGAGCTGACCGACGTGATGAAGGATGTCGACTTCAAGGTCTTCTCCGGTGCTGCCAACATGGAAAGCGGCCGCGTGGTCGGCCTGCGCGTGCCGGGAGGCGCGAAAGAAAACGGCGGCATGCCGCGTTCCGAGATCGACGCCTACACCCAGTTCGTCGCCATCTATGGCGCGAAGGGCCTGGCCTATATCAAGGTCAACGACAAGGCCAAGGGCCGCGATGGCCTGCAATCGCCGATCGTCAAGAACATTCACGACGCCGCACTGGCGCAAATCCTCGAGCGCACCGGCGCGCAGGATGGCGACCTGATCTTCTTCGGTGCCGACAAGGCCAAGGTGGTCAACGATGCGATCGGCGCGCTGCGCGTGAAGATCGGCCATAGCGACTTCGGCCGCAAAAATGGCCTGTTCGAAGACACCTGGCGTCCGCTGTGGGTCGTTGACTTCCCGATGTTCGAGTACGACGACGAAGCCAATCGCTGGAACGCACTGCATCACCCGTTCACCGCGCCCAAGGCCGGTCACGAAGATTTCATCGAGACCGCACCGGGCAAGGCCATCGCGCAAGCGTATGACATGGTACTCAACGGTTGGGAATTGGGCGGCGGCTCGGTGCGTATCCACCGCGCTGACGTGCAGAGCAAGGTCTTCAAGGCACTCAACATCGCTGACGACGAAGCGCAGATCAAGTTCGGCTTCCTGCTCGACGCGCTGCAGTACGGCGCACCGCCGCACGGCGGCCTCGCCTTCGGCCTCGACCGCATCGTCACGATGATGACCGGCGCCGAATCGATCCGCGACGTGATCGCCTTCCCGAAGACCCAGCGCGCACAGTGTCTGTTGACGCAGGCGCCGTCCGAGGTCGACGAGAAGCAGCTGCGCGAACTGCACATTCGCCTGCGTGCGACGGAGCCGGCCATCAAGGGCTGATATTCCCGTCAACTGCAGTAGCACCCAACAAACCGGCCGCACGACATTGTCTGCGGCCGGTTTTGTTTTTGGGCTCGGCAATGGGTCGCCGTAAGCCATGGCGATGCCCATTCGGAGGACGTGCAGCCCGCACCGACCGGCCACCTGATCCTGCCTGCCGGTGGACTTGCCTTGCCTCAGCCCGGACAAGGCATAATAAAGGTGCTGAATCCCAGCGCCTTCATGGTGTTTGAACTGGCATGCGTCCCTACAAGATTCCCGAATCCGTCCTGGTCGTGATCCACACGTCCGACCTGCAGGTGTTGCTGATCGAGCGCGCGGACAAGCCCGGTTTCTGGCAATCGGTGACGGGCTCGAAGGATACGCCAGACGAGCCGCTGGTCGAGACGGCCATCCGCGAAGTCTTTGAAGAGACGGGCATCCGTATCGGCAGCGAGCAGGTGCCGATGGAAAATCTTCGGGACTGGAAACTTTCCAACGTTTACGAGATCTATGCAGTGTGGCGCGCTCGCTATGCTCCCGGCGTCACGCACAACACCGAACACGTCTTCGGCCTGCAGGTGCCGGCCGACGTGACGGTGACGCTGGCCCCGCGCGAACACCTGCAGCATTGCTGGCTGCCCTGGCGCGAGGCGGCAGACCGCTGCTTCTCGCCCTCCAACGCGGAAGCGATACTGCAATTGCCGATGCAGCGTTTGTCGCACCAGGGACAAGCCACGCTGCCGACAGCGTCGCTCGGCGAGCAGCCAGCCGCCGAACCACTCGCGGCACTGCCCGCGACGACCGGCACCCACTGAAGCGCACACCATGAAGTTACGCATCGCCACCTGGAACATCCATAAAGGCGTTAGCGCCATCGGCACGCGGCCGCGCGTGCATGGCATCAAGCAGGCCTTGTCCGGCATGGCGTCCGACATCGTTTTCCTGCAAGAAGTGCAGGGGCGGCATGACCTGCTGGCGCTCAAGCACACCAGCTGGCCGACGCAAGCCCAGCATGAATTCCTGGCCGGCGACAGCCACCACAGCGCCTATGGCATGAATGCCGTATATGACCATGGTCACCATGGCAATGCGCTGCTGTCCTGCTTCCCGATTGCGTCGGCGAACAACCATGACGTGTCCGACCATGCCTTCGAATCGCGCGGCATCCTGCACTGCGTACTGACCCTTGAGCAGCAGCCTGTGCATTGTTATGTGATCCACCTCGGCCTGTTCGCCGGCAGTCGCCGGCGCCAGACCGATGCCTTGGTCGAGGCTGTCGAATCGACCGCGCCGCCCGGTGCGCCGGTGCTGATTGCCGGCGACTTCAACGACTGGACCAATGCGCTGTCGGACACGCTACGCGAACGGTTGAATGTGGTCGAGGTCTTTGACGAGCGGCTGACGACCCAGCGCTTCGGCGACTATTTGCGTCGCCTGTCCGGACGCGGCCCGCGCAAGGCACCGGCCCGGACATTCCCGGCCGCGATGCCGGTGTTGCAGCTCGACCGCGTCTATGTGCGGGGCTTTGATGTGCTGTCCGCGCAAGTGCTGCACGGCCCGCGCTGGGCGCGCCTGTCCGACCATGCGCCCATCGTCGCCGAGCTGCACCTGCCGACCAGCAAGGCGTCCGCAGATGCGCCGCACATGGCCGCCCTGCACGGACATGACACCCTGACCGATCCCCAAGCGGACGCGCATGCGGGCAGCGAGCTATAGCCACGGCAACCACCTGACGCTATTGCACCGGGGAGCGGAGTTCTTCCCGGCGCTGATCGCGGCCTGCGATGCCGCGCAGTCCGAGATCTATCTCGAGACTTACATTTTTGCCCTGGATATCACCGGCCAACAGGTGAAGGACGCATTGTTGCGCGCCGCCGCCCGCGGCGTGGCCGTGCAGGTGCTGGTCGACTGGCTGGGCACCGGCCGAGAACCCATCGCGCAGCTCAGGCGCGAATTCGTCCCGGCCGGCATTCATTTCGCCGCCTTCAATCCCTGGTTCCGGCGCGGCATTGCGCGCACCCACCGCAAGATCGTGGTGGTCGACCGTCGCATCGCCTTCCTCGGTGGCCTGAACATCAACGACGATCATATTTCCGACGACGACTCGGCCATGCCGCTGCCCGCGCCGCGCTGGGACTTCGCCGTCGGTATCGTCGGCCCGCTGGTGGAAGCCGTGCATGCAGAGGCTCAGCGGCAATGGCAGCGTACCCGATTGCACCCGCTGAAGACGCGCATCGAGATCCTGCGCGATTCCGTACGCGCACGACAGCCGCTGCGCGCCGTACGCGTCGAGGAAGCGGCGCTGGTGGTGCGCGACAACCTGCGCAACCGGCGCGCGATCCAGCGCGCGCTGCTGCAGGCGCTGGGCCATGCGCGTGAAAGCGCGCTGCTGGTCACGCCCTACTTCGCGCCTGGCCGCAAGATGCGCAAGGCGCTGGTGCATGCGGCACAGCGCGGTATCCAGGTCACGCTGCTGATCGGCGTCGGGCAGTTCGCCATGCAGGACGCCGTGGCCCAATCCTTTTATCCGCGCCTGATACGCGCCGGCGTGACGATCGCCGAGTATCGTCGCACGCAGCTGCACGGCAAGGTCGCGGTGGTCGATGGCGACTGGGCGACCGTGGGCTCGAGCAATTTCGACGGGCTGTCATTGTTCGTCAACCACGAGGCCAACATCATCGTGCGCGATGCCGAATTCACGTCGGCCTTGCGTGAGTACATCCTGCGCGGCGTGGCCGAGGGCGTCACCGTAACGGCCGACGACGTCGCGCGGCTGTCGCTGCCGCGCCGGTTGTGGAATCGTTTTTCGTATGGCCTGTATCGCGCCGTGCTGCAAGTGCTGACCCTGGGCAGCTACACCCGGTAAACGCGGAACATCCATCGCGATCGTCGTGAATCGTCGCAGACAGTCGTAAAATCGCAGGCATGAGCGACAACCTCCGACTCGACAAATGGCTCTGGGCCGCCCGCTTCTTCAAGACCCGCTCGCTGGCGACCGATGCGATCGAGCGCGGCCGCGTGAAGGTTAACGAGGAGCGCGTGAAGCCGGCGCGCAATGTGCGCATCGGCGATGTGCTCGACATCGACAATGGCAGCAGCGAATGGCAGGTGCGCGTGGCAGACCTGTCCGACAAGCGCGGCCCGGCACCGGTCGCCCAGCAGTTGTATGCCGAAACCGAACTCAGCGTGCAGCGGCGGCAACAGGAATCGGAGCGCCGCCGCCTGTTCGCCGAACCCGCTGAGGCCATCCACGGTCGCCCGACCAAACGTGACCGACGCCAGCTGGATCGTTCGCGCAGCTGACGATCCGCTACCATTTCATGCACTTTGGACGCAAAGTGCAGTGCCTTTGCGGGATATTCGTGCATAATAGGACGGTCGTTCTATTTTCTCCGGAGCCGGGCTGTGTCCGAAACCAAACCCAAACCGCTGCGCAAAGGCGAGCAGACCCGCGCCAGCATCCTTGAAGCCGCCCTTGAGCTGGCCAGCCGCGAAGGGCTGGAAGGGCTGACCATCGGCGCCCTGGCCGAGCGCATGAGCATGAGCAAATCCGGCGTTTTCGCGCATTTCGGCTCGCGTGAAGACCTGCAGCTGGACGTGCTGCGCTTCTACAACCACCTGTTCGAACAGGAAGTCTTTTATCCCAGCATGACCGAGCCGCGTGGGCTGCCGCGTCTGCGCGGCCTGTTCAATCGCTGGATAGGCCGGGTCAGCCGCGAGATCGCCTCCGGATGCATCTACATCAGTGGTGCCGTCGAATATGACGACCGCCCGGGACCCATCCGCGACCAGCTGGTGGGCATGGTGCAGACCTGGCAGAAGGCATTGCGCCGCGCCGCGCAGCAGGCCAGTGATGAGGGGCACCTGTCGACCGGCATCCACCCCGATCAGATTGCCTTCGAGATGTACGGGCTGGTGTTGGCGCTGCATCACGATGCGCGTTTCATTCGCAGCCCGGATGCCGTACAGCGCGCGCAGGCCGGCTTCGAGCGGCTGGTGGGTGCGACCCATGCCAGTCTCTGACGCCCGGAAAGTGGTGCAGCAAGAACTCATGCGCCACGGCAGGCGGACGGATATCCGTATCGACTAGCCTCAACCGACAAGTTCCGTATCACCCTCTTTCGTATCACCCTCGACAACCACCCGGCGCGCGCCTCGACGACAAAGCCCGATCCGGCAGCCGTAACGACAAGGAGACACCGATGCCCACTTACACTCCGCCGCTGCGTGACATGCACTTCGTGCTGCATGAACTGCTGGACGTCGCAGGCGAGCTGAAAGCGATGCCGCGCCATGCCGACCTCGACGCCGACACCATCAATCAGGTGATCGAGGAAGGCGGCAAATTCGCCGCCGAAGTGATTTTCCCGCTGAACCAATCCGGCGACAGCGAGGGCTGCCACTATGACGCCGCCAGCCGCAGCGTGACGGCCCCCAAGGGTTTCCGCGACGCTTACCGGCAATACGTGGATGCGGGCTGGCCGTCGCTGTCCTGCGATCCCGAGGTCGGCGGGCAGGGCTTGCCGGTGGTGCTGAACAATTCGCTGTACGAAATGCTGAACTCCGCGAACCAGGCCTGGACCATGTACCCGGGCCTGTCGCATGGCGCGTATGAATGCCTGCATGCGCATGGCACGCCGGAGCAGAAGTCGCTGTACCTGCCCAAGCTCGTCTCTGGCGAATGGACCGGCACCATGTGCCTGACCGAGTCCCACTGCGGCACGGATCTTGGCCTGCTGAAGACCAAGGCCGAGCCGCAGGTCGATGGCAGCTACAAGCTCACCGGCAGCAAGATCTTCATCTCGGCAGGCGAGCATGACATGGCCGCCAACATCATTCACCTGGTGCTGGCGCGTCTGCCGGATGCGCCACCGGGCACCAAGGGCATCTCGCTGTTCGTGGTGCCGAAATTCCTGCCCGATGCCAGCGGCAATCCGGGCGAGCGCAATCCGATCACCTGCGGCGCGATCGAACACAAGATGGGCATCCACGGCAACGCCACCTGTCAGATGAACCTCGACGGCGCGACCGGCTGGATCATCGGCGAAGCCAACCGCGGCCTGAATGCCATGTTCGTGATGATGAACGCCGCCCGCCTCGGCGTCGGCATGCAGTCGCTTGGCCTCACCGAAGTCGCGTACCAGAATGCGATTGCCTATGCGCGCGAGCGCGGCCAGGGCCGCAGCCTGACCGGTACCAAGGCCGAAGACAAGCCGGCCGATCCCATCCTCGTGCATCCCGACGTGCGGCGCATGCTGCTGACTGCGCGCGCGTATGCCGAAGGCGGCCGTGCATTCACCTCGTATATCGCGCTGATGATCGATCGCGAGCTGAATCACCCGGATGAAGAAGTACGCAAGCAGGCCGCCGATGAAGTCGCCCTGCTGACGCCGATCGTGAAGGCCTTCTTGACCGATAACGGCTGGATCGCCACCTCGGAAGCGCTGCAAGTCTATGGCGGGCACGGCTACATCGCCGAATGGGGCATGGAGCAGTATGTGCGCGATGCGCGCATCAACATGATCTACGAAGGCACCAACACCATCCAGTCACTCGACCTGCTGGGTCGCAAGGTACTGATGGACAATGGCGCGAAGCTGCGTGTGTTCGGTGAGAAGGTGAAGTCCTTCGTCGAGGCGCATGGCACCGATGAAAAGATGGCCGAGTTCATTACGCCGCTGGCTGACATTGGCGACAAGATGACCAAGCTGTCGATGGAAATCGGCATGAAGGCCTTCATGAACCGCGACGAAGTCGGCGCGGCAGCCGTACCCTACCTGCGCGTGGCTGGTCATCTGGTTTTCGCCTACTTCTTTGCGCGCATGGCGAAGATTGCGCTCGACAAGGAAAACAGCGGCGATGATTTCTACAAGGCCAAGCTGGCCGTCGCGCGCTTCTATTTCGCGCGCCTGCTGCCGGAAACGGCCACGCTGATCCGTCAGGCGCGCTCCGGCGCTGCAAATCTCATGCAGATGGATGAGACCTTGTTCTGAAATACAAGCGCGAAGCTGAAGTCGCTGGACCCCGGCCTGCGCCGGGGCGACGATTTGAGTATCGTGAAGCTTGAAAAATTGTGATCCCGGCGCAGGCCGGGATCCAGCGTCGTCGAAACACTTGAATACCGGAGATCTGTCCTTGTCCAATTTCATCGTGAAGAAAGTCGCCGTGCTCGGCGCCGGCGTGATGGGGGCGCAGATCGCAGCCCACTGCATCAATGCGCGCGTGCCGGTGATCCTGTTCGATTTGCCCGGCAAGGAAGGCCAGCCGCGCAATGCGCTGGTCGAGCGTGCGCTGGAGACGCTGAAGAAACTCAACCCCGCGCCGCTGGCCGACGCAGCGCAGGCCGACCTGATCGAGGTCGGCAATTTCGACGATGACCTCGGCAAGCTCGCGCAAGCCGATCTGGTGATCGAAGCCATTGCCGAGCGCATGGACTGGAAGCATGCGCTGTACGCGAAGCTGGCTTCGCACATTGCGCCGCATGCGATCTTTGCGACCAATACCTCGGGCCTGTCGATCACCGAGTTGTCGTTGGGATTGAGTGACGAACTGAAGCCGCGTTTCTGCGGCGTGCACTTCTTCAACCCGCCGCGCTACATGCATCTGGTCGAGCTGATCCCGACCGCGGGCACCGATGCAGCCATCCTCGATCGGCTCGAAACCTTCCTGACCACCACGCTGGGCAAGGGCGTGGTGCGAGCGATCGATACGCCCAACTTCATTGCGAACCGTGTCGGCATCTTCGGCATGCTGGCCACAATGCATGAAGCCGAAAAATTCGGCCTGTCCTATGACCTGGTCGATGACCTGACCGGTTCCAAACTCGGGCGCGCGAAGTCCGGCACCTTCCGCACCGCCGATGTGGTCGGCCTCGACACGATGGGCCATGTGATCCGCACGATGACGGACAAGCTGCCCGACGATCCGTTCGCCGCGCTGTACCAGCAGCCCGCCGCGCTGCAAAAGCTGATCGCGGCAGGTCGCCTCGGTCAGAAGACGGGTGCCGGCTTCTACAAGAAAGCCGGCAAGGACATCCTGCGTTACGACGCGGCGAAGGATGACTATGTGGCCTCGGGCGCGAAGGTCGATGAGCTGATCGGCCGCATCCTGAAAGAAAAGCATCCCGCCAAACGCATGCAGGCCCTGCATGATTCGACGCATCCGCAGGCGCAATTCCTGTGGGCGATCTTCCGCGATACCATCCATTACATCGCCGTGCACCTCGCGAGTATTGCCGACAATGCGCGCGAACTCGACTTCGCGCTGCGCTGGGGCTTCGGCTGGAAGCAGGGCCCGTTCGAGCTGTGGCAGGCGGCCGGCTGGCAGCAGGTCGCGCAATGGGTGAAGGAAGACATCGAGGCCGGCAAGGCCTTGTCGTCGGCGCCGCTGCCAGGCTGGGTCTTTGATGGTCGCGACGGCGTGCATACGTCGCAAGGTTCCTGGTCGCCGGCGAAGCAGGCCTATGTGCCGCGCTCGTCGCTGCCGGTCTACCAGCGCCAGGCGTTCCGCGCGCCGCTGGTCGGCGATGCTGCAGCGGACGGCTCGACTGCGGGCGCAACGGCCGGCACCACCGTCCATGAAGACGAAGCCGTACGCCTGTGGCACCAGGACGATGGCGTGCTGGTGTTATCGTTCAAGACCAAGATGCATGTGATGGGGCCGGACGTGATCGGCGGCCTCGAGCGTGCGGTCGCCGAAGCCGAGCAAAACTATCGCGCGCTGGTGATCTGGCAGGCGGATGCGGCCGAAGGCAGCGCCTTCTCCGCCGGCGCCGACCTGCAGGCGATGCTGCCGATGTTCATGTCCGGCGGCGTGAAAGCGATCGAGCCTTTCGTCGCGCGCTTCCAGAATGCGCAAATGCGCGTGAAGTACGCCAACGTGCCGGTAGTGGCTGCCGTCGGTGGTCTGGCGCTGGGCGGCGGTTGCGAATTGCTGATGCATGCGAGCCGCCGCGTTGCGCTGCTGGAGTCCTATATCGGCCTGGTGGAAGTCGGCATTGGCCTGCTGCCGGCCGGCGGCGGACTGAAGGAGATCGCCGTACGCGCCGCGCGTGAGGCCAAGGGCAATGACATCCTGCAGTTCCTGAAGAACCGCTTCACGCAGGCGGCGACGGCCGCGGTGTCCAAGTCGGCACCGGAAGCGAAAAAAATGGGCTACCTGTCCAAGGGCGACGTGATCGTGCTGCATCCGCATGAGTTGCTGCATGTCGCGAAGACGCAGGCGCTCGCGATGGCCGACGCCGGTTACCGTCCGCCGCTGGCAACGCTGGTGCCCGTCACCGGCCGCTATGGCATCGCGACCATCAAGGCACAACTGGTGAACATGCGCGAAGGCGGTTTCATCTCCGCGCATGATGACCATATCGCCAGCCTGATTGCCGACATCGTTTGCGGCGGCGACATCGAACCCGGCAGCCGTGTCAGCGAGCAATGGCTGCTGGACAAGGAGCGTGCGGGCTTCATGGCGCTGTTGGCGCATCCGAAGACCCAGGAACGCATCATGGGCATGCTGCAGACCGGCAAGCCGGTACGCAACTGAACAGAGAGGACCTCATCATGACCCGACAACTCCAGGATGCTTACGTCGTTTCCGCAATCCGCACTCCGATCGGCAAGGCGCCGCGCGGCGTGCTGCGCCATGTCCGCCCGGATGATTTGCTGGTACATGCGCTCAAGGGCGCGCTGGCGCAAGTGCCGAACCTCGATCCGGCGACGATCGAAGACGCGATCGTCGGCTGCGCCTTCCCCGAAGCCGAGCAAGGTCTGAACCTCGCGCGCATGGCCGTGCTGCTGGCCGGCCTGCCGAAGACGGTCGGTGGTGCGACCGTCAACCGTTACTGCGCGTCCGGTATCACGGCGGTCGCGATGGCAGCCGATCGCATCCGTACCGGTGAAGCGGATGTGATGATCGCGGCCGGCGTGGAGTCGATGTCGGTGGTGCCGATGATGGGCTATCACCCGTCGATGAACATGGGCATCTTCAAGGATGAGAATGTCGGCATGGCCTATGGCATGGGCCTGACCGCAGAGAAGGTGGCGCAACAATGGAAGGTGTCGCGCGAGGCGCAGGATGAATTCGCGGTCGAGTCGCACCGGCGCGCGGCCGCAGCGGCCGCAAATGGCGAGCGCGCAGGCGAGATCCTGCCGATCGAGGTCGTCGAAAAATTCCCGAACCTGTCCACTGGCCAGATCGACGTGCGCACGCGCCTGGTGACCGACGACGAAGGCATACGCGCTGACACCACGATGGAAGCGTTGGCGAAACTGAAGCCCGTATTCGCGGCCAAGGGCTCGGTCACGGCCGGCAACAGTTCACAGACCTCGGACGGCGCCGGTGCGCTGATCCTGGTCAGCGAAAAGATCCTCAAGCAATTCAACCTGCAGCCGCTGGCACGCTTCGTGTCGTTCGCGATTCGTGGCGTGCCGCCGGAAATCATGGGTATCGGTCCGAAGGAAGCGATTCCGGCCGCCTTGAAGAACGCAGGACTGACGCTCGACCAGATGGACTGGATCGAACTGAACGAAGCCTTTGCCGCGCAGGCGATTGCGGTGCGCAATGACCTCGGGCTTGATCCGGCAAAGATCAATCCGCTGGGTGGTGCGATTGCGCTCGGCCACCCACTGGGCGCGACCGGTGCGATACGCGCGGCGACCGTGATCCACGGCCTGCGTCGCCGCAACCAGAAATACGGGATGGTGACCATGTGCGTCGGCACCGGCATGGGCGCGGCCGGCATTGTCGAGCGGGTGTGACGATGACGATCCGCTTAGATATTCGTGAGGGTGTCGCGACGCTGGCCTTCAACCGTCCGGACAAGAAAAATGCGATCACGGCGGCGATGTACCAGTCGCTGGCCGATCACCTGAAGGAAGCCAACCGCGATGACGCGGTGCGCGTGATCGTGATCACTGGCGATGGCGGCATGCTCACGGCCGGCAATGACCTCGAGGATTTCCTGAAGCACCCGCCGCAGGGCGACGATAGTCCGGTGCTGCAGTTCATGACGGCGCTGCGCACTACGGCCAAGCCGGTGGTTGCGGCGGTGCCCGGCATCGCGATCGGTATCGGCACCACGCTGCTGCTGCATTGCGACCTGGTCTATGCAGCCGACAGCGCGAAATTTGCCATGCCGTTCACGTCGCTTGGCCTGTGTCCGGAATTCGCGTCCAGCGTACTGCTCGCGCGCGTGGCGGGCTACCAGCGTGCCGCAGAGAAGCTGATGCTGGGCGAAGCCTTTGATGCTGCCGAGGCCGAGCGCATCGGCATCGTCAATCGCGTGCTGCCGGCAGCCGACTTGCCGACCTTCGTCGCCACGCAAGCGGCGAAGCTGGCGGCGTTGCCGTCCGAATCGCTGCGCATCACGAAGCAGTTGATGAAAGCGGACCTGCAGACGCCGGTTGCTTCGGCGATGTTGACGGAGATGCAGCATTTCACGCGCCTGCTGCAAGGGCCGGATGCGAAGGAAGCGTTCTCCGCTTTTCTGGAGAAGCGCAAGCCGGTGTTCAGGTGAGGCATCGGTCGTTACGCCGGCTGTGGGTAAGCCTGGATTTGTCCCCGAGCGGGTTTGGTCGCCCGCGTCTGACGACCGACATGCCTCGGGCGTCAGACCTGGGATGACGGCTATTCGTGTACGCCGCCCCTGTCGCAGGTACAATGCGCGCGTGAAGCGGGCCAGACAGTCGCTGGCCATCGTGTCAAAGCGATGGCGGGAGGAAGGTCCGGACTCCACAGAGCAGGGTGATGGCTAACGACCATCCGCCGTGAGGCGAGGAACAGGGCCACAGAGACGAGTCTTCATGACGCAAGTCATGAAGGGTGAAACGCGGTAACCTCCACCCGGAGCAATCTCAAATAGGCACGCAGTGATGTGGCTCGCAGAGCGTGCGGGTAGAGAGCTTGAGCGCCGGAGTAATTCGGCGCCTAGAGGAATGACTGTCACGGCGCGCAGCAATGTGTGCTGCACAGAATCCGGCCTATCGGTTCGCTTCACATTTTATTTTTCGCCGGTGTCCAGGTGTTTCCCGTCGATTGAGGCTCGATGGCGGGTGGGGAAGACGACGCGCGGATGTCGGCAAAGCGCAGCACGTCCAGCACGCGCTGTGCTTCGTCTTGCGGCAGGACGGTGTCGATGGCGCTGGCGATGGCCCTCGCCTCTTCGCTGCCCAGTGCCGGCCAGCTCGCCTCCTCGTTGCGGCGGAATTGGTTCAGCAGCCCGATGCCCGTCGCCGGTGCGCTCACGCGCTGCAGCTGCTGCCGGCGTTGTTTGTCCCGCTGATTGTTGCGCGCGGTCAGTTCGTCGAAACGGGTCAGCGCGGCGATGACGCGCGGATCCCGCAGCAAGTCGACATCGTCGTGCTCGAACGCGAATTCCAGCAGCGTGGTATTGCCGTCGATGGCGAAGGCGATATCCTCGAGGATCTCCGCCATCGCGTGGTACGACACCTTGTTGCGCAGGTAATTGGTCAGGGTGAGGTGGGTGATGCGCGGGTTGCTGTTCAACAGGCGCTTCAGCCCGTCCACGCTGTCGGCGTCCTCCAGCACCAGCGTGTGTACTGATCGGTTGCGCACCAGTCCCCGGATACCGACGGTCTCGTCAGTAACGCCGGATCGGCCCGGAGGGCGCAGCGTGACCCAGGCGAGCCGGGAGTTGGTGGCGAACAGCTCGTTGATCGCGTCAACCGCATCGGTCGTGCCTTCGCTGTTCTCCGTTCCGGCGATGCTGCCGAGGTCGAGGGACTGCAGGCTGGTGTTGGCGTTCAGACCTTGCCGGATGGGGGTGAGATTCGCAAGGTCCAGCTTGCACTCGATGCTCAGCGCCCTCAGCTGCTGGTTGGCAGTGAGCATGGCGCCGATTGCCGTGCCCAGCGGGCGCGGCTCATTCTGCGTACGGCTATTCGATTGCTCCCCGGCGTGGAAAAAATGGAATTGCTCGACGGCCGTGTTGACTGCCATCGCTTGCACGATCTGCTGCAGGTCGCCGGGTCCCCAGTCGGCAGTGAACTGCATGTCCAGCTGCTTCAGCGTCTGGTTGACCTTCAGCACGCTGGCCATGGCTGATCCGCAGCCGGTCATGTAGCTGTGGCGCAGGCTGAGCGAGTAGATGCTGCGATTGCCTTCGAGGCCGGGCGCAATCGCCTTGAACAGCTTGTGCAGTTCACCGCAACACTCGAAGTTCAGGGTTTGCAGGCGACGGTTATCGCGGACCCTGTCGGCCAGCTGCTGCGGATCGTGCAGCCATAGGGTTTCTTGCTCGTTGCACAGGAGATGGATGTCCTCCAGATGCCGGTGGCCAAACAAGGCTTTCAGGAATGCCTGGTCCAGCACGAATTTGCCATCGGGGCCATCTCCGTCTCGTAGCACCAGCGTCAATGATGTCAGCGGCGTCTGGCTCTTGAGCAGGGCGGTGAGCCGGGAGATGAGTTCCGGCGCGAAGCGGTCCATGCTGCATTCAATGGCCAGGGTTACTTCGGTGAGGTTGCTGCGCAGCGCGTGCAGTACCACGGCGACCGTCGCTGCCTCATTGCCATCGAGCGTGATGGCGGGGGCGCGACAGTCGGGTAGCCAGCGGGCGAGGTCATCCAGCTCTCTGCCGGAGGCGGTGGAAAGCTTCAGGTCGCTTGTCTCGAACAGGCGGTCGCGGGTATAGCGTGACGGAGGATGGCCTGAAGCGCTGGTGTGGCCCATGTGCGGCAACGGTGTCGGGCGCGCATGCAGCCCGGGGACTGTCTGGTGCGGGAGGCTGCCGGCCGGGGCCGGATGCTGCGCAGGGAAAGCCTGCGCGGCGGAGTGTTGCCACATGTCGGACCCGACAGCCGGCGGCAGTTCGAGCGGTGGCGGCATGCCGGCCATGGCCCACGGCGGTGCTTGCTGCGCATGGAGATGGAACGGTTCGGCCACGTGCTGCTGCGGCATGAATGGCACGGGAGCGTGGGGCGTGGCCCACTGCAGCAGTTGTTGTTGTAGTTGTTGCAGTTGTAGCGGGTGCATCAGCCCTGCGTTCAACGGGCCGAGGTCGATGGCATAGCGTCGCTGGCGCTCGAACATCTGCGGCGGTGCGCCGGGTGCGCCGGGTGCGCCCTGTACGACCGCGTGCGGTGGCGTTGCGGTCGGGGCGCCTGCCTGCGGTGCCGGCAGACCACCGGGTGCGGGCGCAGGGGGTGCGGCGTTCGCGCCCTGAGCTGCGGTGCCGGTGCGCGCGTCGGTGCCCGTATCAGTGCGATAGACCGGCGTATCGGTAGTGAAGCCGCCTTCCGGGGTGCTTCGCAGCATGGTGTTCTCCTTGGATTGTTGGTCAGGCTTTGCGGAAATCGGCAAAGCTCAGTACGTCCAGCACGCGTCGGGCTTCTTCTTGCGGCAGGACGGTGTCAATGGCGCTGGCGATGGCCATCGTTTCTTCGGTGCGCAGCGCAGGCCAGTTCGCATCTTCGGTGCGGCGGAATTCGTTCAATAGTCCGATGCCTGTCGCCGGCGAACTCACGCGCCGTACCTGCTGTTCGCTTTGCTTCTGCAGGCGCTGGTTACGCCCGCACAGTGCATCGAAGCGGGCGAGGATCAGGTCGATCTCGTCCTTCCTCGCGTCGTCGGGGATATGGGCGTCGAGCCGGAATTCCAGCAGCGTGGTGTTGTCCGCCACGGCATCGAAGATGGTTTCGAGTTGTGATGCGAGCAGTCGCGGGTTCTGCACGCGTCGCTCGGTGATCAGGGTGAGCGCAGTGAGGTGCCGGTTGTTCTGCAGCAGGCTGATCACGCCTGCGGTGGCACCGATGAATTTCAGCTTGAGCGATCGGACCGATGCGTTGCGCTCCAAACCTTTCAGACCGCAGGACGGGTCGGCGTCTTTGCCTTGCGGCGGGCGCAGCATGACCGAAGTCAGGCGGGAGTTGGTGGCAAACAGCTGGTTGATGGCTTCGGTCGCGTCTCCCTCGGTCCTTTCTTCAGTGGTCTCGGCTTGGCCGGGGCCCCGGATTTCGCCGGGATCGAAGAAGCGCAAGCGGGTGTTGGCGTTCAGTCCCTCGCGAATGGCGGCGACATTCGGCTTGTCCAGTTTGCTCTGTATGCCCAGCGATTCCAGATGCTGGTTGGTCGCCAGCAGCTTGCCGATCGCTTCGCCCAGGGCGGGGCGGGCGTCTTTCATGTCGGAGTCGGTGGCGGACTCGCTGGCGCGGTAGAAGTAGAACTCCCTGAGCGTCGTGCTGCGGGCCACGGCATCGATGACGACGCAAAGTTCAGCTGCCTGCCATTCGGTGCCTTGGAGATCCAGCGAGGTGATGGCCGGGTTGGCCTGCAGCAGGGATGCGATCGCAGGTGCGAGGCCCGAGAGATCATTGTGGCGCAGGTCCAGCGAGGTGATGCTGCGATTGCCTTTCAGCCCGGGCGCGATCGCTTGCCAGAGCGTGGTGCAGTCCTTGAAGCCCCTGAGCTCGAGGCGTTTCAGTGTGTTGTTGTCGATTAGCAGTGCGGCCAGCTGCTGCGGGTTGCGCAGGTAGACGCGGTCGACCTTCTCGCAATCGACGCGGATCGTCTCGAGATGGGGATGCGCGAACAGCGCCTCGAA
>JACCDQ011656043.1_pt1 | contig 16035 bp, 18 predicted proteins | sample 7446031 | NCBI WGS metagenome assembly JACCDQ01 (sample SAMN15323442, study PRJNA562643) | freshwater metagenome | isolation source: river surface water | place: USA:Blue River Watershed | collected 2017-08-17
GGGTATTATCAACGCTAACATCAGTTGTTTTACAAGCGGTAATTAAGATAATTGATAGGATTAATGCTCCAAAGAGATTATGTTTCATCGTGTCTTTATATTAGATAATTTTCTTATTGAATTATTCAAATCTATAGTCCGTACAATAATAGTCAAAAGCCTTAAATTTGTTTGGAAAAATTACGTCAATGTCCATCCACTGGAATGCAACTCTTCACCGAAACTACCCCATAAATTCTTTTATTTTTGATAACATAGTTTGAAATCAACTTACTGTTTTCATCCCAAACCCTTTGTGTACCTTCTTTCTCGCCCAACTGATAATTGCTTTCTTCTCTTACTTTTCCATTCGGAAAATATACTAATTGTTTTCCATCAAACTGGTCGTGTTTATAACGAAACAAATACCTTAGCTTTCCGTTTGGCCACCATTGCTTAAAAACGCCTTCTTTTTTGCCATTAATAAAAATGCGTTCTAACAGTTTTTCTCCAGAATTATACCAGCCTTTTGCTAAACCTTGCTCTCTTCCCTCGGCAATGGGTAATTGATACACCACTCTATTTTCTTCTTTTTCAATCATATAACCCGAAAAAGGCTGCCCTTTGTAAAGCCAGCCTCTATCCGTTTTTTTTAGGTTAGTATCAACGTTTAAAACACTACTTTTTGCTTTTTTTTCATGGCATGCCAATACCAAAAAAGCAAAAAGTAAGCTCATTATGTGCTTAAAATTCAAAATAGTAATATTTATTGGGTTACTAAAAACTGCCCCATCAGTCCAGCATCTTCGTGGTTCGGGAAGTGACAGTGGTACATGAATGGATTGGTGCTACTTGCAAAATCGTCGTATTTTGCTACTACCGAAACGGTTTCACCCGTTCGGATATAAAAAGTATCTTTCCAGCCCGACTCGTAATTGGCAATAACACCTGAGCTTCGAGAAACAATCTTAAACTGAATATCATGAATATGAAAAGAATGACCGAAGATATTATTATTTACTATCGTCCATTTCTCGACAGCATTTAGTTTTACATTTTGGTTGATGGTTGTGAAACCATAAGTATTATTATCAAATGTAAAAGCCGACCCCGCTTGTCCACCAGTTATTCTGATTGTACGAGTGTTGGTAGCATCCGATTCTTTCCAATACGTATTTGTAGTCAATTTTGCGGGCACGGCCGTAATTGCATTTGCAGTAGCAGCTTTTACATTGATATGCAAAACATTAAAGTCTTTGTTGTTTAGTAAACTACCAAATTGACCAGTAGTTTGTGGCTCGCTACCACCAAAACCAAACTCCTGATTAGCATTATAGGCTTTCATATCTAAACTCGTTCCAACGGCATCTTTACTCAAATCGACTAAGATTTCGGCACGCTCGCCAACGGCTAATTTTACACGGGTTACCTCAACTGGAGCATCGAGCAAGCCCCCATCATTGCTAATGACATAAAAACTGCGATTATCGCTAAAGCCAAGGTTGTATCCTCGTTCGGTTTCGGCATTCAAAATTCTGAAACGAACAAATTGTTTGGGTAAACTAATCTGAGCGTTATGCGTGCCATTTGCCATGGCATAATCGCCGTAGGCATGTTCGGTAACCGTAAATGAATTATCAGAATTATATCTACGGCTGGTTAATACCAACGGTATATCGTCAGTTCCGTAAGTTCGGGGCAATGCCAAAGCCGACTCAATCGGGTCTTTGATGATGATTAGTCCGCCTGCACCGTATGTTAATTGCTGAAATGTCTTTTCGTGTAAATGCGGGTGATACCAATAAGTACCTGCATTATTTTTTATTTCAAAAGATGGTTTCCAAGTAGTATTGGGTTCAATCATCTGATGAGGACCTCCATCCATAATGGCAGGAATATGAAAACCATGCCAATGCGTAGTAGTAGTTTCAGAAAGATTATTGGTAACGTTCATCTGAACAAAATCGCCCTTGTTCATAATCAAGGTTGGCCCCCAAAACTCGGCACCGTTATAGCCATAAGTAGCAGTTTTAGCTCCTGTACGCAGTTGTTTACTTGATTTTGCTAATGTCAAATCAAAGGTTTTGCCCGTAATGGTAGGCGGAATCCAGAGGTCATTGTAGGTTGAGCTTGTGGTGGTTGTACCAGTCGTTGTTGTTCCAGAAGTAGGAGTCACATCATCCGTAGATTTGTTGCATCCATATAAAAAAACAAAATTGAGCGATACTGATATTACTAATAAAAAAGCCTTTTTTAACATATCTGAATAGTTTTAGTTTTAATGAGAAAGCTCAACTAAATACTTAGATGCAAAAAAGACCAAAAACTTGCTTTGGTTTTAGTTTTATCTTTAAAAGTTTAGAAATCCTCGGTTAGGCTGTAAAATTTTGCTTCCTTACTTTTGAACAGCGATTAATTTTAAGGCAAGATTATCTTTGATTGTCTTAAATTGTGAGTCCTGTGCCAAATTTTTCTGTTCCGACTCATCTTTTGTCAAATCAAAGAGGTATTCGGCACCAGATTTAGTTTTGATATATTTATACTGCTTGTCACGAATAGTATTCCCATTTTTTGTATCAGGATTCATACTATGGTCAATCTCTCCGTAAGTAAAATCACGATTAAAACTATTGGCGGTTGTGAATAAGGCCTTAAAACTTTTTGAATCTTGGTAAGAAGTAGTATTTGTACCGGCAATATCGGCAATGGTAGCAAACAAATCGGTAGTATTTATTAATGAAGCATCGACTCCTTTCCTATTTACGCCTTTTCCCGAAACAATCATCGGAACTCGTATGCCACCCTCAAACAACGAGCCTTTGGAAGTATCTTTTGTAAAAGGACTCTGTGCTACTGCTTCTGGTGTGCCATTATCACCCAAAAATATAATGATAGTATTGTCTAATTGAGTTTTTGGAATATTCTGTAATAAACGATTGATTTCACTATCCATTGCCTCTATTGAAGCAAGATACTTCGAAAGATTTGTATTACCGACTGGGCTTGAAATGAGATTGCTTGGAGGAGCTTGATAAGGAAAATGTGCTGCATTATGAGCCAACCATAAAAACCAAGGTTTTGTTTGCTGTTTTATCCAGTTGATTGACTCGTCCGTAAAGTCAGTAGTAGTGTAATTTGTAGAACTTGTAGTTTGACCGTTTATTACTTTTTGCCATTTATAATAATCCGTCACTTCTCCTCCCATAAATCCTGCAAAATAGTCGATACCCATTTTGTTTGGGTTTGAAGACCCACCATTGGTATTATCCGATAAATGCCATTTACCTATCACGGCATCAGCATATTTGTTTGAGGTATTTTGCTCAATAAATTGTTGAATCGAGGTAGTTGTAAGTTTAATTCCTCCAGAAGTAGGCGTAGGTAAACGCACCACTCCTGTACGAAAACCATATTGACCAGACAAAATAGTGGCACGTGAGGGAGAGCATAAAGGATTTGCATAAACCTGCGTAAACAACAGGCCTTCTTTTGCCAATCGGTCGAGTGTTGGTGTTTTTGCTTTTTGAACACCAAAATTTACAAATCCATTAAATGGGTCTATGCCAATATCATCACCTATAATTAAAAGAATATTTGGCGGCGTGTTTTCAATCGTCGAAGTGCTACTATCAATTGTTTCATTCTTTTTGCAAGAAGAAATAATGAGAAAAATATTTAGCAAGCAAAAAGTGAAATTAACTTTCTTAGATAACATAGGGGGTAGGAATTACGTATGACCCATTAGATGCAAAAAAACTTAAATGCTTGTACAAAATAGTCAATTAGTTTTCCTGTTAGATTAAATATTAAAGTAACCCATAAATCATCTCCGAAACCTCGGCCAATACTTTTACGCCTGCATCAGCATTTTTGAGTTTTTTTGAGAGTAAAACCAGCACATATTTTCGGCCATCTGGCAAATACACAATACCCGAATCGTGCTGAACACCTGTAATTGAGCCAGTTTTATGAGCCACTTTTACAGTTTTAGGAAGTTTTTCGGGAATGATTTCATTGAATTTTTGGTCGAATAATATCTTACGCATTTCTTCGCAAGATTTCTTATTAATTACTTTATTTTGAGCAATTTTCTCGAAAATTACCATCAAATCGTAAGCTGTGGTTGTATTACTTAAACCTTTGTCAAAGGCTTTTTGGTCTTCTACGCCTCGTAAAACTTGGATATCTTTTGCACCCAATGCTCTCATGCTTTGATTGGCATTTTTTGCATCGACCAAATCAATCAAGATATTCGTAGCCAAATTACTACTCACAATAATCATCTGATAGGTAAGGTCATAGATGGTCATTTTTTTGCCAATCATTTTATACATTCCGTCTCCGCTATCATCGGCAATATCCATGCTGTATGGACTGCCATCTACAATACTTTTAAACTCATTTTTTACCAAAATAGAATCTGTCAACTTGAATTTCCCTGCTTTAGCTTGCTTATATACCTCAATCATTACGGGCGTTTTCATGGTGCTGGCCGCATGAAAATTCTCTTTTTCGTTGATAAAAAGGGTCTTACCCGTTTGTAAATCTTTAAAGGCTACGGCAAACTCGCCCTCAACGGTTTTTAGTTTGGCTTCGATAGCCGATTTTATGCTTTCGAGGGTTGGTTTTTGGGCAGAGATATCCAGCAACATTGCAGAAAAGATGAAAGTAAAAAATACGTTTTTCATTTGATAGTTTTGAGGAAAGTGAAAGGTTTTTACTCAGAATCGGCTACCCACTACAACCTTACCTTTGTAGTGTTTTTTATCGCCAGTGGCATTGAAAAGTTCGGCCAGTAAAACATAATATCCAACGGGTACAAGCTCGTTGTTAGTAGCTTTTCCGTCCCATTCGATACTACTATTTACGCCAAGTAATTGATTTTGAGCAAGTTGACGCACTAATCGTCCATTGGCATCAAAAACCTGAATAGTAGCTATATAAGCTCCTTGGTCAAGTTGGAAAATAAGTTTTGTGGCTTCGTTTTGACCATCGCCATCAGGGGTAAATACTTCTGGTTCGATTGTGAATATATTATCTTGCGTATCAATCAGAAATTGAGAATTAGCATACCCAGGTGTTGCAAAACCTTCGGTCGAAGCAGCCGACTGCCAATTAGTTTTATCGGCTGACGTTTTATTATAATCTATTTTTTCGAGCGAAACACCTTCTTTATCATCGACCAGAGGATGGTGCATTTTCTCAGAATAATCAAATCGGTCGAACACTTTTTGGGTTTCGTTGAGTAAAACAACCGTGCCTTCGTCATCAGGAAACGATGGCATTGAAGCAAGCTCCAGAAAATTAGTTTTTACAGCCTTAAAATACTGGCTTTGAACAGCACTTGCGGTTCGGCACAATACCAAAAACTGTTTGGGTTGCAATACAAAATTGGTTGTAGTAATTGTACGAATATTAGCAATTTTACCAGTTGCATCAACATTGGCCAAGGACCAATTTTTGAGCGAAATCAACTTATCGGTTCGGTTATAGATTTCTACAAAATCTTCTCCCCCACTTCGTGGATTAAACAATACTTCGTTGAGCACCACATTGCCCGAATCAGCAGGTTCCAGATTTCCTAAAAGAGCCTGTGCCGAAAGCAATACATTTCCCGAACAATCGGCTATATTTTTAGCAGTAAGCGTATAAAGCGTATTTTCTTGTAATGCCGAGCCGAGTGTTAAGTTTACATTCGTATTTTGTGGAGACTCGATAGCTATCGAATTGATTTTCATCCCTTTATCTAAACCATAAGCATTGATACTTACAGCCGAAAGGCTATCTAATTTCTCGGAGAAAATTAATTTCACATTTGTGCCACCCATAATCTCAAATCGGCTCAAACTTGGTGGTGTAAGGTCAGGTTTTGAAGCTTTTGCGGCATTTTCTTTGGCGGGCGTGCCTTGCAAAGTGGCCGATGATGAAGTCCAATTTCCTTCTTCTACACACGGAAAGTTGGTATCAATCATTTCGAGCGAATAGCCTTGGTCTTTGCCCTTTTCATACCATTTATCAGAATAGGTCACCGAAAAGATTATCTTGTTTTGTGAATTCCGAATAGTGAGTGTTGTACCTGTATTAAGGAGCGAAAAACTCGTGAGTGCCACCACATTTCCATAAGGCTTAAAATCGGCTTCATTGGTGCGGCTCGTGACAATCACGTAGCTTTTGGGTTGCACTAAAAAACTCGGAAACGTAACAGTAGTAGTATTATAGGTAAGTCTGAAACGATTAAGGTCAATTGCCTTATCGCTTCGATTGTAGAGTTCGATATACTCTTTTTCGGGCAAGCCCTTTGAAGGTGTTGGGTCAGCCATTATTTCGCTGATTATCAAGTCATTGATATTCTGAGCTGATACCCTCAACGAAACAAAAAAAATGGTGCAAGCCAATGCTATAGCTACTCGGAAAATATTTAACTTACACCATTTTTTCATAGGTTATTCTTTCGTTTCGACTGGTTCTTTCTTGACAACCTTTGCTGGAGCAACAGGCTTTGGTTTAGCAGCAGTTTTTGTAGGAGTTACCTTTTTTGTTACTGTCGGCTTAGGTGCTACTGCTGGTTTTGAAGCTACAGCCTGTGCTACTACCGCTACTTCTTTCTCAGCTTTTTTTGCTTTCTTTTCAGCTTTTTTAGTCACTTTCTTTTCGGCTTTTTTCTCAGCTTTCTTTTCGAGTTTTTTAGCAGCTTTTTTCGCTTCCTTTTCAGCGTCTTTTTCGGCCTTTTTCAAGGCTTTTTTTATTTCTTCCTCTACCTTCTTTGCGGCTTTTTTCTCTTTCTTTTCAGCATCTTTCTTAATCTCAGCAACTTCTTTTGCTAATTTTTCGGCCGACTTTTCAATAGCTTTCCTAATTTTTTTATTAGTAGATTCGCCACTAACTACTGCTGCTAAGGCAGTTGCAATTTCGGTAGCTTGTTGTTTGATTTCGGATTTCATTTTTTTGTATGTTTAATATTAACTTACCGTTAAATTAATGTTATATAATTATAACGCAAAGACACTAAACATTGCACAAAAAAACAAAAAAAACGTGTTAAGTTTTTCAAAACCTTGTAAAACTTAATATAACAGCAAATTGTTTGATAAGAACCTTAGAAGTTGTTTCAGTTAAATTTACGTAGAAAATCTATTTATATGAATTTTATTACCGAAGATATCATAAAATTACTTATTTCGGCAGGAACAGGAGCAATAATTGGTCTTGAGCGAGAATACCACAGCAAATCGGCAGGTTTACGAACCATGATTTTGATATGTTTGGGCTCTACGCTCTTCACAATTATTTCGATGAAACTTGGCTCCGACCCCGCACGTATTGCGGCAAATATCGTGACAGGAATTGGCTTTGTGGGTGGCGGAATCATATTCAGAGATAATTCAAACGGACGCATAACGGGTATTACGACTGCAGCCGCAGCTTGGGTAACAGCGGCATTGGGTATGTGTGTGGGCTTTGGCGACGGGCTCTACGAAACAGGCTTTGTGGCTATGATTTTTGTGGTTTTTGCCTTATATTCTCTCGTACCGATTCAGCAGATTATTAAACGCAAAAACACCATTCGGACCTATCGAATTGTATGTAAATTCAGAAATAAATCTTTGAAGCATTACGAAGAGAAATTCGAGCAATTTGGACTTGATGCTGAACGTGGCACTCAAAGCAAAACCCACGAAGCCATTAGCGGTACATGGATTGTAAAAGGCCCCGAAAAAAACCACGAAAAAGCAATCAAAAATTTAATGAATGACCCCGAAGTTGTTGAATTTGATTTCTGATTCCAACCATTTTCATTATCTCAGAATCATTAAGGTATAAACAAAATAATTTATACGATGAAAATGCTATCAATAATCATATTATCGGTTTTATTGAATACTTGCTCTGCAGATACAGACGAAAATGCTACTCCTCTTATGGAAGCAAATGCCATTGTTTTTAATAATAATTTACCAGTTGATGGATGTGCCGAGCATATTTCACTGATTGATACGAATGGTGATAAAATAAAAGATGTCTTACCAACCGAAGCAAGTAATACACTTTTAAAAAACTTATTAAATACAGAAATTGCTAAACTTCCAGCAAATACGTACACAGGTAATCTGAAAGTTTCGGTTGTACTACAATACAAAACCACCCAAGAAAAAGGTGAACTAATTTGTGGTTGGGGAAGTAAATCGAGTGTTGATTTAATTGAAATTGTAAACATTACAAAAAAATGAAAACTACCTTTTTTATTATTGCTATGCTATCGCTGATGGCTTGCCAAGTAGAAAGTACAATAGAGCCATCGTTGAGCAAAATCAACGGACAATGGCAGCTGACTAAAACGACTATTGGATTTCCAGCACCTAATAGTCCTACCGAAATAAAAGCAGTTAATACTGAAATTATTAGTTTTAATGCTACCAGTAAAACATTCACTCGAACTATCAATGGGAAAGTGACCGAAACCACAGATTTTGATATACAAAAGGTGAGTTATAACGGTTCAGAACCAAGAGAAGCAGTTGTTTTTACTAAAAATCAGACCTACGCATTTCTGACTTTTGATGATAGCAATTCAGCCATTATTCTTTACGAAAAATCCCCAATCGGAGCCATTTTGGCCGATGGCAATAGTTATCACTATCAGAAAGTGAAGTAAAATTTTATATTTTGCGGCTTATTTAATAAATTGCGTGCAGAATCAAAAAACTAATAAATATATCATGGCAAATCATTCAAGTTCTCAACGCCTTCCAGACTGGCTCATGTTGGTTATCTTTTTAGTAATTGTAGCGGTATTATTTTTCCTTGGCGATACTTTTACTTTTGTAGTAGGCCTTTTAGTAATGATTGGCGTATTTGCGAGTGGTTATAACAATAACCCTGCAAATCACGAACATCACTGAGATACAACATTCCGAAGAAGTAATATTCAAAAGCACATTCCGAAACGAATGTGCTTTTTTATTGTGCGTGTACTTCTTTTGGCATAATAAACATCATTAGAAAGTAAATCAGAATTGGTGTACCAAAGCCAAAAATCGTCAGGATTGCCCACAAAATTCTTATTAAGGCAGCATCAACATCTATGTATTTGGCTACCCCACCACAAACCCCAAAAAACATTTTTTCTTTACCGACAGTTCTACTGAGTTTTTTTGCCATTTTCAGATTGTTTATGTATCAAAAATAAAAACCATCTGCCACAAAGCAGATGGTTTTTATATAAATATCCTTAAAAACTTTTCAAGCGGTTATTTTAGACGGAGAAACTTTCGCCACAACCACAAGTACGAGTTGCATTTGGATTTTTAAACTGAAAACCTTTGCCATTTAAGCCATCCGAGAAATCAAGCTCTGTACCTATTAAATACAAAAGGCTCTTTTTGTCAACAAAAACTTTGATACCGTTATCTTCAAAAACATGGTCGGTTGGGCGTTGTTCGCCATCAAACTGCAAATCATACATTAAACCCGAACAACCACCACCTTCAACAGCCACTCTGATACCATGATTTTCGGTGATTCCTTCTTTAGCTTTTAATTCTATAATTTTATTTTTCGCTATTTCTGTTACTGTTACCATAATTTTAACGAGGGATTTCGAGAGTTAATAACCGTTTTTTAATCTTATTAGTCTCACTAATCTTTATAATCGTGCTATATTTGTTTCCTACTTCAATAAACGAAAACCAAGCTTCAAAAGTTTCATGGCTATTTCATTACCTAATCGAAAAGTCTTAGATGAGTTGTTTCCACAAAAGGGGCTTCGTGAAAACCTCAGAAATTATGAGATAAATCGAGACGACTTTCAGACGGGCGATTTGATTTTTTTCTCGGGTAATCATTGGCTTTCAAATCTTATCAGACTTCGCTCGAAAGGTGCATGGAGCCACGTGGGGATTGTGATAAAACTCGAAGAGATTAATCGTTTATTTTTGGTAGAAAGTATATTAGAGGTTGGTGTAAGAATGATTCCGCTCTCATTTTTGTTAAAGAACTACGATGGACATTATCATCATTATAACGGACGAATCGCTTGGGCGAGATACGAGCATCTATCAAGCGAACAAGCTCTTACAATCAAAGAATTTGCTCTCGATAACCTTTCTAAACAATATGATAAAAAAGAATATTACCGAATTTTGTGGCGAACGATTGTTGGAAAAGAAAAGGTCTTTCATGACGATAAATACACCTGCTCAGAATACGTAAGAGAAGCCTTTAAACATGCAGGCATCTATTTGAAGTACGAAAGGGGCGATTTTATTTCACCCTCAGCCATTTGGAGTAATCAAGAAATTGGGATTAAAAGTATCATTCTTTAAGTTTTTGTCTCGTTTTTCTTCATAAATGTATATTTCATGCACATTGGCATAGTTTTTTAATGTTACTTTGCTAACTAATTCCCCATCCACCAAAGCACCGCATGCGTTCACGACAAAATCTATTTTCTCCTAAAATCGATAACTGGCTGATTGGCTTCAAAGACGGAGCCGATTTCATTGTGCTGTTTTTCAAAGAAGCCTTTAGTCGAGATTTTGAATTCAAAGAATTTATTAATCAATGCTACCGCATTGGTAATAGTTCGTTAGTCCTTATTTCGTTGACAGGTTTCGTGACGGGTTTTGTTTTCACGAAACAATCTCGTCCCTCGCTCGAAACTTTCGGAGCTACATCGTGGCTACCTTCCCTCGTGACGATTGCCATTATTCGTGCCTTAGCTCCACTCGTTACGTCGTTGATTTGTGCGGGTAAGGTTGGTTCAAGTATCGGAGCTGAATTAGGTTCCATGAAAGTTACCGAGCAAATTGATGCCATGGAGGTATCTGCCGTAAATCCTGTTCGATTTTTGGTTGTCACGAGAGTATTGGCGTCAACCGTTACCATTCCCCTACTCTCTTTTTATTGTGCCTTAATGGCAATGGCTGGGGTTTTCTTGAATGTAACAACCAACGAAGACACCAATTTTTCGGTATTTCTTGAGCAAGCCTTCAATAATATCATTTTCCTCGACCTCTGGACGGCCATTATCAAAGCCGTTTCTTACGGTTTTACCATCGGAATTGTGGGTTGCTACAAAGGCTACAACGCCAGCAATGGCACGCTGGGCGTAGGAAAAGCCGCCAATGCTTCGGTCGTTATGTCGATGTTTTTGATTTTTATCGAAGAAGTTTTCATCGTTCAAGTAACCAATTGGTTTAGATAGTTATCGGTGTATTTATTACTGGTATATTGGTGACTTATAATTACTCATTTGAAATTAATTAATTGTATCTGATTACTTAGTCAACAGCCCACAGTAGGCAGTCAACTGGATAAAATATGACTGAGTTTTACAAAACACCAATAACCAGTACACAAGTAACCTGTTTACCATTAACCAGTACACCAATTTCCAGTAACTACTTATGAATAAAGTTATCGAAATAGAGCATTTATATAAATCGTTTGGAGACAGAGATATTTTGGTCGATGCCAATATTGATGTTTATCAGGGAGAAAACTTAGTGGTTTTGGGGCGTTCAGGCACAGGGAAATCGGTTTTGATAAAAATCATTGCGGGGCTTTTGGTAGCCGATAAGGGAAAAGTTGAGGTACTGGGCAAAAACGTAACGAATCTCAACAAAAAACAACTGAACGAACTTCGGCTGAAAATAGGTTTTTCGTTTCAGAATAGTGCCTTGTATGATAGTATGACTGTGCAAGAAAACTTAGAATTTCCGTTGGTGAGAAATATAAAAAATATGAGCCGCAAGGAAATTGATAAAGCCGTGCATGATGTACTCGAATCAGTAGGATTACTGCAAGCCATTAACCAAATGCCTTCGGAGCTTTCGGGTGGACAAAAAAAACGCATTGGTATCGCTCGCACGCTTATCATGAATCCCGAAATTATGCTGTACGATGAACCAACGGCTGGCCTCGACCCCATTACGTGCATCGAAATCAATCAGTTAATAAACGAAGTAAAAGAAAAATACCATACGAGTTCGATTATCATTACCCACGACCTCACCTGTGCCAAAGAAGTAGGCGACCGAGTGGCGGTTTTATTCGATGGAAATTTCAAATTTCAAGGTACTTTCGAAGAGGTTTTCAAAAACCAAGACCCTCGAATCAAAAGTTTTTATGATTATAATTTTATTGAAAATTAAAAATAAACGGTATGTCTAACCCATCTTCACAACGAATTTCAGCGAAAGTCGGGCTTTTTGTTTTAATAGGTATCCTTATTCTGGCGGCGGGAATTCTGACGCTCGGCACGATGCGAAAAAGTTTTATTTCGAGAATTGATGCCTCAGCTACATTTGAAAGCGTAAACGGGCTCACCAAAGGTAATAACGTTTGGTTTGCAGGAGTAAAAGTTGGGACTGTCCGCCAAATTACGTTTACACCCGACTCAAAGGTACAAGTAGAATTTAGCATCGAAGCGGAATCTCAGAAATTTATCAAGCAAGATGCCATGGTGCGAGTAAGCTCCGATGGACTTATCGGCAACCCAATTATCTTGATTTCGGGCGGTTCGGCTGCTGCACCCATGATTGAAACTGGCCACAAGTTTAGAATCGAAAAAGAAGAATCGACGCAAGAAATGATGAAAACCTTGCAAGCAAATAATAAAAATATCTTGTCGATTACGGAAGATTTGAAAAGTTTAGTGGCCGATATTCGTGCTGGGCAAGGCTCAATAGGAAAACTCATGAAAGATGAAGCGATGTACGTAAATTTGACAAAATCATTGGCAACGGTTGAAGCGGCCACTCGTGATTTGAAACAAGGAGCGTCGGGTTTGGCTACACTCACAAATAAACTTAATGCCGAAGGTAACTTTGTGAATTCGATTGCAACCGATAAAGAAATTTATCCTTCGATAAAAACAACGATTTCAACACTTCAAACAACGTCCGACAATCTGAAACAAACATCGCTGGCCGCTAAACAAATGGTTGATAATTTAGAACAAACCTCTAAAACTATTAATAAAATGACCAGCAATACGACATCGCCCGTTGGTGTTTTATTGCATGATGAAAAAACAGCCAAAGATATTAAAGAAACTATCAGTAATTTGGAAAGCAGTAGTGAGAAACTCGACCAAAATCTGGAAGCTCTCAAGCATAACATTTTGTTCAGAAGATACTTTAAGAAACAAGCAAAAGAGCAAGATACTAAAAAGGAATAACCGACAATTATCCGAATACAAACAAGAAGCCCTACCAAAAGATAGGGCTTTTGCGTTTAGGGTTATTATAGATTTTCTGCTGCAAATTGGGTAAAATCCTCTTTTAACGAAGCAAAAATTGGTTCAAAAATCTGAACCTTATCTCGCAATTCGGCATCATCTTCGAGCTTACGGTGAGTATATGCCACAGGATTTTCTTTAATATTAACTATTATTTTGTCTTCTGCTATGTTTATGGCATGTTTGAGGTGGTCGATTTCGTTTTTCTGAATCACAAAACGATTTTGAAATTGCTCTACTTTAATTTTAATGTCAGTATCAGTATTTTTAGCACTTACTTCCGACAAACGATTAGTCATAATTTTCAATTCATCTTCATAAAATGCCAATTTTTTGTCCCATTCTTGGTGGTCTTGATGTAAGTCGGTGATATACTTTTGATTATCCATAGTTGAATTATTGTGTTTTTGTTTCTTCAAAAGTCAGTCTTTTCTCTGACTTCAACTATGATAACTATCAGTCCGCACCTTGCTTAAAATCAGTAACCGAAAGTATCATTTATCTGTAAAACAAAAGAGACAACTCGCTTCGGCAAGTTGTCTCTTTCAGAATAAATATGATTGGTGTTAAACTGTCGTTTTAATCTTCAATTCGTCCATTTGTTTAGCGTCGATTGTTGATGGCGAGTCAATCATCATATCACGTCCCGAATTGTTTTTCGGGAAGGCAATAAAGTCACGAATCGAATCGGCACCACCGAAGATTGAACATAGACGGTCGAAACCGAATGCAATACCTGCGTGTGGCGGAGCTCCAAATTCAAAGGCATCCATCAAGAAACCGAATTGTTTTTTGGCTTCTTCTTCCGTAAATCCTAACACCTCAAACATTTTTTGTTGCAAAGGTCTTTGGAAAATACGTACCGACCCACCACCAACTTCTGTACCGTTGATAACCATATCGTAGGCATTTGCTCTTACCGCACCTAAGTTTGTCTCAAGCAACGGAATGTCTTCTGGTTTTGGGCTCGTGAACGGGTGGTGCATAGCAAACCAACGGTCTTCTTCTTCGCCATACTCTAAAAGTGGGAAATCTAACACCCAAAGAGCTTTAAATTCTTCTGGGTTTCGTAAGCCTAAACGACTACCCATTTCTAAGCGAAGTTCGCTCATTTGCTTGCGAGCTTTGTTGGCTTCGCCCGAAACTACTAAAATTAAATCGCCTTTTTCAGCTCCACAACGCTCTGCCCAAGCCTTTAGGTCTTCTTCTGAATAGAATTTATCAACCGAAGATTTCAAAGTACTATCGGCATTATAACGTACATAAATCAAGCCTTTTGCTCCGATTTGTGGGCGTTTCATCCATTCTGTCAGTTCATCAATTTGTTTACGAGTATATTCGGCACAACCTTTAGCGTTGATAGCCACCACTAATTCGGCTGAGTCGAAAACTTGGAAACCTTTGTTTTGTACAATATCTGTTAGCTCCACAAACTCCATTCCGAAACGAGTATCTGGCTTGTCATTTCCATACAAACGCATCGCATCGGCATAAGTCATACGAGGCACTTCGGGCATATCAATGTTCTTCACTGTTTTGAATAAGTGACGGATAAGCCCTTCAAACATATTCAAAATATCTTCTTGCTCAACAAACGACATCTCGCAGTCGATTTGAGTAAACTCTGGCTGGCGGTCGGCACGTAAATCTTCATCACGGAAACATTTCACGATTTGATAGTAACGGTCGAAACCAGCCACCATCAATAATTGCTTAAACGTTTGTGGAGATTGTGGCAAAGCATAAAATTCACCAGGATTCATACGGCTCGGCACTACGAAATCTCTTGCACCTTCGGGCGTAGATTTTATCAAAACTGGGGTTTCAACTTCGATAAAGTTTTGTGCATCCATAAAAATACGTGTTTGTTGAGCCACCTTATGACGCAACTGTAAGTTCTGACGCACAGTATTACGACGTAAATCAAGGTAACGATATTTCATACGAATATCATCGCCGCCATCGGTTTCGTCTTGAATCAAAAACGGAGGTAATTTAGCAGGATTTAGCACTTCAAGCGAAGTAACTTTTATTTCTACATCACCCGTTTCTATTTTATCATTTTTCGAGATACGCTCTACTACTTCACCAGTAGCCTGAATCACAAACTCACGGCTCAATGTACGTGCCGTTGCGATAGCGTTTGCCTCGGTACTATTTTCGTTTAAAATTAATTGTGTGATACCATAACGGTCACGGAGGTCAACATAAATAATACCTCCTTTATCACGCACAACTTGTACCCAACCGCTCAATGTAACGGTTTTGTTCACATCAGAGATTCGTAGCTCTCCGCACGTATGAGTTCTTAACATTTTTCAGTTATCAATTATCAGTTATCAGTTATTGACGAGTTTTTTTATTGGCTCATCAATTTTTCTGCAAAAGTACGGATTTTTGCTGAATAGTAGGACAATTTTCCAAATTGTCCTCAGCATAAATACGAACAATTTAGAAAATCGTTCTACAATCATTTAAAAGCCGAAATCCCAGTAATAGCATGACCCAAAATCAATAAATGAATGTCGTGTGTACCTTCGTAGGTTACAACTGATTCGAGGTTCATCTGATGACGCATGATTGAATATTCGCCCGTAATGCCCATTCCACCGTGCATTTGGCGTGCTTCACGAGCAATTTCGAGTGCCATTGCTACATTATTTCTTTTGGCCAACGAAATTTGTGCGGTTGTAGCTTTGCCTGCATTTTTCAAATTACCCAATCGCCAGCAAACCAACTGAGCTTTGGTGATTTCGGTGAGCATTTCTGCCAATTTTTTCTGTACTAACTGAAATGATGCAATCGGTTTATCGAAC
>JACCDQ012029732.1_pt1 | contig 16033 bp, 15 predicted proteins | sample 7446031 | NCBI WGS metagenome assembly JACCDQ01 (sample SAMN15323442, study PRJNA562643) | freshwater metagenome | isolation source: river surface water | place: USA:Blue River Watershed | collected 2017-08-17
TATAAATTAATGAATAAAGAACATGTTCAACAGTGTATTAATGCAGTAACAACTGACTATAACATAATTTTTAATGTTGAAGATGATTATATGGATTTAATTAGTCAGGTTAATAAAAGTTTATGGTTCTCAGAATGGGACTTCTTAACAACACTTTAATAATACATGCTCCCCATCCTCTACCAAGACCCCTACCTTGTGGCTATCAATAAGCCCCATAATTTGCTGGTGCATCGCTCGCCTATTGCTGCCGAAGAAACGGTGTTTGCCTTGCAACTCCTACGTGACCAACTGGGCGTTTGGGTAAGTCCTTGCCATCGTATCGACCGCAAAACGGGAGGCGTATTACTTTTTGCCTTGAATAAAGAAGTAGATAAACTTGTAAAACAACAGTTTGAACAACATACTACCCACAAAAAATACTGGGCATTGGTGCGGGGCTATTTGCCCGACGAAGGTTTTAGCGATAGACCCTTGGCCAAAGATAATGGCGAATTACAACCGGCACTGACCCGTTTCAAATGTCTGCAAAAAGTAGAGTTGCCTATAGAGGTAAGTCGCTATCCAACGTCACGGTATTCGCTGGCCGAAATTTATCCAGAAACAGGGCGTATGCACCAAATTCGTAGGCATTTTGCCCAAATGCGACATTACCTTATTGGCGACAAAACACACGGAGAATGCAAACACAACAAAATGTTTGAGCAACATTTCGGCTTGAATACCATGCTTTTACATGCGGCTTCATTAGAGATTGTACATCCTATCACCAACCAGCCTCTGGTCATGGAAGCACCTTTACAACCTGTGTTTGTAGAAATGTTGGAGAAAATAGGTATGACCACCAAAGGGCTGTTGGTCGAAGCGTGCTAATGGTACGTCTTTGCTCTTGATGGCGAAGTTATTTTCTAAAAAAACAAAAGCTATCTTGCTTAATTATATGTAAATCAGTAATTTTGCAGTCCCAAATCCGAAGCGTATGGTACTTTCGGTTTGGTTTCATTAAATGTACCAATCCAAATGAATCAAAAAATCAGAATCAAATTGAAGTCATTTGACCACACTTTAGTGGACAAATCGGCTGAGAAAATCGTGAAGGCTGTAAAGGCGACTGGTGCTGTGGTTTCTGGCCCAATTCCTTTGCCTACTAAAGTGGAAAAATTCACAGTGTTGCGTTCTCCACACGTTAACAAAAAAGCTCGTGAACAATTCCAATTGTGTACTTACAAGCGTCTAATCGACATCTACTCATCTTCTCCTAAAACAGTTGATGCTTTGATGAAATTAGAATTGCCTTCAGGTGTTGATGTTGAAATCAAAGTGTAATTTTACCTTGATTACAAACAATAAAAGGGTCAAAACTTTCGTGGTTTCGACCCTTTGTTTTTCCATCTTATCTTAGTGCTTACACACGTTATTCGTTCCAAATTTCCCAAGCCTTTTCCGCTTGTCCATGTAGCATTTCTAAGCCAAAATGCACGGCTTTTGCTCCGTTGGCTAATCCTTTCTTCAAAAAAAGCGTTTCAAGCGGATTATACACAATATCATATAACAAGTGCTTGTGGGTCAATAACTCATAAGGAATAGCTGGACAAGCCTCTATTTTCGGGTACATCCCAAGTGGTGTGGTATTGACAATCAGCAAATGTGATGCCATTACGTCGGCGTTGAGTTCTTCGTAGGTAAGGGTATCGGCTTCTTTGGTACGAGAAACCAACTGTACCGCCAAGCCCAAATCTTCGAGTGCCGTTACAATGGCTTTGGCAGCACCGCCTTTGCCCAATACCAAGGCTTTTTGTGGGGCTATTTCCTGGAAGGCATCCCATTTTTCGAGCGTCCAACGGAAGCCCCAATAATCGGTATTAAAGCCCTTGGTTTTGCCATCAGCCAAGATTTTTATGGTGTTTACCGCTCCAATTTTTTGTGCCGCCGCATCTATTTCGTCCAAATAGCCCATCACGTGTTGTTTGTGCGGAATGGTCACGTTGAGTCCTTTTAAAACAGCTTTGTGTGCGTTCAACAAGGCTGGAAAATCTTCGACATGGGCCAGTTCAAACTTTTCGTAAGTATGGGTAGCCGACAAGCCGAGCTTTTCAAATTTTTCTGTAAAATAGCCTTTAGAAAACGAATGCCCTAAAGGAAAACCAATGAGCCCAAATAATTGATTCATGCTTTTTTATATGAGATGGTGCATACAAAAATCGGATTTTTACAGGTGGATTTCGGCTAAAAAACTAAATCCACAAGCAAAAATCCGATTTCTATAAAGCAATATTGTATCTGATTTATTTTAATTTCGATTTGATAAAACCAATAATCATTGGTAAAACTGAAATCCCTACGATACCCAATACGACCTTTTCAAAATTATGTTTTACCCATTCGTTGTTGCCTAAAAAATACCCAACCAAGGTAATAGCCGAAACCCAAATCACTGCTCCTAAAATACAGAAAGTGATATATTTCGGATATTTCATGCTACCTGCACCTGCCACAAAAGGGGCTACTGTGCGTACAATAGGCACAAATCGGGCCATGATGACTGTTTGCCCGCCATTTTTTTCATAAAAAGCCTCCGTTTTAGCAATATGCTCTCTTTTTAAGAATAAAATTTTGTCTTTCGATTTGACATAATCACTGAAATACTTGCCTACAAAATAGTTGAGGTTATCGCCCAACAATGCCGCTCCAATCAACAAAGGAATGACAAACGTAATGTCGATTTTGCCACCTGTAGCCGGTGCCGCCAATACGCCTACCGCAAACAACAGCGAATCGCCAGGCAAAAGAGGCATAACAACTAAGCCCGTTTCGGCAAAAACAATCAAAAACAACAAGCCATACGTTAAAGCCCCGTTGTCTTGAATAAATTGCGTAAGAGCCGTTAAGGGGTCTTTGAGCAACTGTAATACAAATTGCAGTATTTCCATGATTTTATGAGAAATGGGTTAAGATTCGTATGAGTTACACATCTAAGAAGTGCGAAAACGTATCGCCTCTAAGTCCTAAACGAATGGTTTCGAGCGAAATCACTTCGTTAGGTGCAATATTGCCCACATTCACGTTAGCACCAACCAACTTCACAAACCACACTTGTTGCGATTTTTGAGGGGCTTCCCAGATAATTTTTTCTTCGGGAATTTCGGTAAGAATTTCTTCTACCAAGCCTTGGCGTACCTCGCCCGAAGCACGGAACAAACCTACATTTCCGCCTTCACGGGCTTCGCCAATGACTTTCCAAGCTCCTGCTTCAAGCTCGGCTTTCATCAATTTAATCCATTTGTACGGCGGAATAATCTTGGCTTCGTCTTTCGAGCCAACTTCCGAAAGTACCGTTACTTGCTTGGCAAGCGTACTGATATAGTTGCACTTGTCGTCGGGATTCATCTCCAACGAACCATCAGATACCTCGGCATATTCCATTCCGAACTGGTCAAGCACTCGACGATAATCATCAAATTGCCCACGAACCACAAACGCTTCAAACAACGTACCGCCAAAATACACAGGAATGCCAGCCGATTTATAAAGGGCTAATTTTTCTTTTAAATTAGGCGTAACAAAGGACGTTGCCCATCCGAGTTTCACGATGTCTGTATAATCGGCACCAAGCTCAAGAAAATCTTCTACTTGTCGCAAACTAAGCCCTTTGTCCATTACCATTGTCAATCCTTTTTGACGTGGCTTTGTTGTTCTTTCAGGAATCTGGTTAAGTGAATAATTCATATTGTTTGAATTTTCGGGGATTAAATGTATGGTTTACGGAACAAACGTTGTTTCAGCTTTGCACACCTTTTGTCTTTTGATAAACCAAAGATTAAATCATGGGTATTTGTTGTGCAATCTTACAAAATTAGAAATATCTCTCTAAAGGCACAACCTATTATTTTAATAGATTGTCTTTAAACAATACTTGTGAAATATTAATTGTTTGTAAATCAGTACTTTATTTTATTTAGAAAAATAATTTTTCGTAGATTTTTTTAAAAAAAGCCTGTTTTTATTGTTTTACTAAACAGTGTTTATTATTTTTACATCGAAATGTTAAAACACATTGGTCAAGTTGTTGGTTATAAATGTACAAATTAGCCAGCTATGGCTTTTTTTCATTATTATTATTGGTCTAAAAACAAAACAACAAACTTCTCAAATCACTATGAAAAAAGCTTTTTATTTGATTGCTTGCATGTTATGGTTGACCCAATGGGTTGTTGCACAAGAGCCGCACAAAGAAAGTGTTGTGGGCGAATGGCTCTCGGAAGACAAAGACGGTAAAATCCAAATTTACAAGCAAGGTGACAAATTTTACGGCAAAATTACGTGGGGCAAAACTTCTGGTAGAAAAGATACCGAAAACCCCGACCCTGCCCTCAGAAGTCAGCCTCTAATGGGCTTAGTTATTTTAAAAAACTTTACCTTTAACGGGAAATATTGGGAAAATGGTACAATCTATGACCCCAATACGGGCAAAACGTATTCGTGTACCATGAAACTCAAAGGAAATAATGCCCTAGAAATCAGGGGCTTTGTGGGTATTTCGCTCCTTGGTAGAACAACCGTTTGGACGAGAACACAGTAAGTTTCAGGGCATTATACTATTGCCAATAAATTACCACGTAAAAAAATATTATGGGAATTACCGAGCGAAAAGAGCGAGAAAAACTTGAACTAAAACAGCGAATTTTGGAGGCTGCACAGGATATTTTTGTGCGTGAAGGCTTTGAAAAGGCTTCTATTAGGGCTATTGCCGATAAAATAGAGTACAGTCCTGCAACCATTTATTTGCATTTTAAAGACAAAGACGAGCTTTTGTTTGCTTTACATGAAAGAGGCTTCATGAAAATGTTTGAGTATATGCGTGGCCTCGACAGTATCACCGATGCGTTTGAACAATTACTCAAACGGGGACAAATGTACTTGCAATTTGCTATCGAAAACCCCGAAATGTACGACCTGATGTTTATCAACGATGCTCCGATGCAAGCTTTACAAAAAGATGGCAACAACCATTGGGATTGTGGGATGGAAAATTTTGAAGGGCTAAAAATAAACATCCAACGTTGTATGGAACAAGGCTATATGCACGCTTCAGACCTCAACATCACGGCCATGACTATCTGGTCGTATGTGCATGGCTTGGCATCGCTGTACATCAGGGGGCGGTTCGAGAAGTTTCCTTTACAAGACCCAAGCTTAAATATTCAATCGCTGATGTTGCTTTCGCTTGAACAAATGTTGATATTTTTACGAAAAAAAATATGAGTAACGCTATTGTAGCTTTTTTGAAACAAAACATCGGCGAACGCATCGCCGAGAAAAGTCCGTCGAAAGTATCCCAATTATTAGATGGGGTCTTGCTCAAAGTCGAAGAGGGAACGATTGAGGTTTCGTACCAAGTAACTGCCCAAATGACCAATCCTGCGGGCTTGCTGCATGGGGGCATTGCCGCCACGATGCTCGACGACGTAATGGGCATGGCTGTTTTTAGCATGGGCAACAACGTATTTTATAGCACCGTAAACTTGTCTATCGACTATCTCTACAGTGCAAAAGTCGGCGAAACCCTTAGCGTTGAGGCGAAGATTATCCGTATGGGCAAAAAAATCGCCCATGTAGAAGGTACTATTCGCAACGAACAACAACAATTGGTAGCCAAATGCACCTCCAACTTGGTAGCAACCAGCCACAAGATTGTATGAATCTGTAGAGCCGTTGCACTGCAACGGCTTAATTGAGTAAACAAACGGTGATTATTGATTTCAACATTGTTAATCACTCAACCTGACTAGGCATTAATTCAAGTGAGAATTGGTGCTTTTTATTTGAACTATTACTAAACAGTGTTAATAAAATTATAAATGTTTTTACCATGAAATACTTTTTTCTTATTGGGCTGTTGTGCTACTGGAGCTTTGGGCTTCGGGCACAGTCGCCGCTATTGGATGCTTATATCCAACAAGGCTTGCAACAAAGTAAAATTTTACAACAACAAAATTTCCAACTACAAAAAGCCATGTACGCCCTAACCGAGGCCCAAACGCTTTTTAAACCGACGGTCAATTTCAATACCACACTTTCGGCGGCACAGGGTGGTCGAACGCTCGAATTTCCGGTAGGCGATATGCTCAATCCGGTATATACTACGCTCAATACCTTGACCAACTCGAAGGCTTTTCCGCAAATTGCCAATGTAAATGAGCAACTCATTCCGAAAGATTTTTACGATGTGCGTTTCAAGGCTACGATGCCGCTCATCAATGCCGAAATAAAGTATAACCAAGCCATCAAAAAGGAGTTGGTTGGTTTGCAACAAGTTGAAATTCAAGTGTATAAAAGAACCTTGGTAAAAGACATCAAAACGGCTTATTTCAATTGGTTGAAAGCCAGCGATGCCATCAAAATTTATGACAACGCCCTACAAATACTCAAAGAAAGTGAGCGAGTAAACCAAAGTCTTATCCAAAATGGCATGGCAAATCCGACGGTATCGGTGCGTAACCGCAGTGAAATAGCCAACATCGAAGCCGACAAACAAGCCGCCTTGGTGAATCGTAAAAATGCGGCGGCGTATTTTAATTTTCTACTCAACCGCACACTCGACGAGCCCATTCAACTCGACACAACCTTGCAAACCAATCGCTTGTCGGCAACCTTACCCCAAGGACACCGAGAAGAACTCGACCAATTGCAACATAGCATCGACCTCAACCGACAAATTTTGGGCATGAATCAAGCTTTAAAAAGACCCAAAATAGGGGCTTCGCTCGACTTGGGTTCGCAGGGGCGATTTGCTCAAATTGCTTCGAGCAACAAAAACTTTTTTGCACCAAACGCCTTCTTCTTGCTTGGTCTTTCGATTGATTTGCCTGTGTATAATTTTGGTAGAAATCAGCTCAAAATCAAACAAGCCGAAATGGACTTAGCCACGGCCGATACTCAGTTGCAACAAGTAAAAAATCAGCTTGATTTACAAATGACCACCGCCCAAAATACCTTGTTGGCTGCCCAAGAAATCTATCAGGCAAAAGCTACGCAAGTACTTGCCGCCGAACGCTATTACAAAGATATGCTACGCCGCTACAAAGAAGGAAACCTAAGCTTTATCGAATTGCTCGACGCACAAACACAACTCACCAAAAGCCAATTACAGCAGTCTATTGCCCAATACGATGTGTGGTTGAAATGGGTCGAACTAGAAAGAGCCAATGCCGCTTTTGTCCTACGTTGATAACTGTGGAAAAGTGGGTAATTATTTGTAAATAAACATTTTAATTGTGGATAACTTTTGTGGAAAACTTGCCTTAACATCGCTATGTTGACGCTATTTTTTCACGATAGATTGTATAAAAACTTTCAGCGAAAAATTCTTAACAAATGAAAACGATACGTACTTCCATTTTTGTGACCCTTGCCTCGCTCGTTTTTATGGCGAGTTGTGGCAAAAAGAAAACCACTCCTCAAAACCTTGTAGGCGACGAAACCATCGCTGTACGCTTGGTTGATGTGGCTGTTGCCAATGCCACCGACCCTATCAAAGCTTCGGGTTTGGTGAGTTCTATGCACGAAGCTCGGCTGTCGTTTAAGACAGGGGGAATCATCGAAAAAATTTATGTCAAAGAAGGACAAGCCGTAAAAAAAGGGCAACTATTGGCAGCATTGAACCTCACCGAAATCAATGCTCAGGTACAACAAGCCCAGGAAAATGTAGGTAAAATAGAGCGTGACCTCAAGCGTGTAAGCAACCTTTACCGTGACTCGGTGGCTACTTTAGAGCAAGTCCAAAACCTCAATACAGCCCTGAGCGTAGCCAAACAAAGCCTACAAATTGCCCAATACAACCAAGGCTATTCTAAAATTTATGCCCCCGAAAATGGCGTGATTGTCAAAAAAATCATGAACGAAGGCGAATTGGTAGGTGCAGGCACACCGCTCTTTTTCTTCAACGCCACCAACCTCAACGATTGGGTAGTGAAAGTGGGCGTTGCCGACAAAGATTGGGCAAGGCTAACCATCGGCGATGAAGCCCAAGTAGCACTGGATGCTTTCCCCGATACCTATTTCAAAGCCAACGTTTCTACTTTGGCACAAGGAGCCGACCAAGCTTCTGGCTTGTATCAAGTAGAATTGAAGCTCAATACCCAAGGCAAAAAAATGGCAACGGGCTTGTTTGCTAAAACGGACATCCGCCCTTCTAAAATCCAAACCTTACCTTCTGTGCCTATTGATGCCATTATTGAAGGCAATGGCGATAATGCCTTTGTCTATACCATACAAGCAGGCAAAGCCCACAAAGTAAATGTTACACTGGCGTATATCAACAACCAACGGGCTTTTATTAAAACAGGCTTGTCGGGTATTACGCAGGTTGTCACCGATGGTTCGGCGTATTTGATAGATGGCACACAGGTAAAGGTTGTTCAATAAAGGTAATTTAAACAGGTAGGTTTTTCCATAAAGCCACCGAGCAGATACATTATGAGAATTGCAGAATTTTCCGTTAAAAACTACCAGTTTACCTTGGTGGTATTCTTGGGCGTACTCTCAATAGGCTTGTTTGCCTTGTTTAATATGCCTCGTGGCGAAGACCCTGAGTTTGAATCGCCGCAATTTGGTGTAACCATCATTTATCCGGGGGCAACGCCCAACGACATAGAGGAATTGGTGGTGGACCCTTTTGAAAAACGCATGAACGAACTCGACAACATCGACCGCATTCGTACTACGATTTTGGATGGCGTAGCGGTGTTTCAGATTGAATATGATTTTTCGCAAAATCCAGAAGAAAAATACCAAGAGGTTGTGCGTGAAGTAAGTGCCATTCGTAAAGAATTGCCTGCCGATATTTTAGATATTCGGGTGCAAAAATTCCGCCCTTCCGATGTAAACATTTACCAATTTGCCTTAATCAGCGAAAACCTGCCCTATAGCAAATTAGAAGAGCAAGCCGACGAATTAGAAAAACGGCTAGAAAAAATCAAAGGCTTGACCAATATCAAATCGTGGGGGTATCCTGCCCGCAGAATTGCGGTACAATTAGATTTGGCAAAAATGGCACAAGACCAAATTCCGCTCAATCGAGTGCTGGGGGCTATTCAAGCCGAAAATGTGAATATTCCGGGAGGAAGCGTAAATGTTTCGACAAAAAAATTTAATGTAAAAACATCAGGTGCGTACAAAGATTTGGCAGAAATTCAAAATACAATTGTTTATACCAATGGTTCAAAAATTGTACGTTTACAAGACATCGCCACTGCCCAATTCGACTACGAAGACGAAACGCATATTACACGCCTCAACGGGCATCGTTGTGTGTTTGTAACGGCCTGCCAAAAACAAGGACAAAATATCATTGCTCTTCGCAAAGTAGTAGAACCTATCACGGCTACTTTCAAAGAGCAATTACCTAAAAGCATCGACTTTGTGACGGTTTTCGACCAAGCCGACTCGGTGGATAAACGCTTGACTCGTTTTGCCAAAGATTTTGGGATTGCTATTTTATTGGTCTTAATTACACTCTTGCCACTTGGCACACGGGCCAGTATCGTGGTGATGATTTCGATACCGCTTTCGCTTGCCATCGGGCTTACGCTGTTGTACTTGTTTGGGTTTACCATCAACCAACTTTCTATTGTGGGCATGATTGTGGCATTAGGGATTTTGGTGGACGACTCCATTGTGGTGGTCGAAAACATCGAGCGTTTCTTACGGCTCGGTATCAGTCGCAAGCAAGCGGCTATTGATGCCACCAAACAAATTGGCTTGGCGGTGTTGGGCTGTACCGTATTGTTGTGTTTTGCCTTCTTGCCCATTGCCAATTTGCCCGAAGCCGCTGGTAAATTCATCCGTAGTTTGCCTATGGCTGTGATTTTCACGGTATTAGCTTCCATGGTGGTGTCGCTTACGATTGTGCCGTTTTTATCGTCGGTTATTCTTTCTAAAGAACATCATCCAGACGGAAATATGATTTTACGAGCCATGAAAAAAATAATTGCCGCCACATACGGCCGCTTAATGGACTGGTGCTTGAAACATCCCAAAGCGACGCTTTCGGGGGCATTAGGTATTTTTGTAGGCGTAATGCTCATAGCAAAATTTTTCTTGGGCTTTTCCCTTTTCCCAACTTCCGAAAAACCGATGTTTTTGGTCAATGTAGAAACTCCCGTAGGTACAAACCTCGCAGCGACAACCAAAGCGGTAAATTTTGTCGAAAAAGCACTCCAAAAAGAAGCGGATGTCAAATATTTCGCCTCTAATATCGGGCGTTTCAATCCTCGGATTTATTATAATGTGATAGAAAAAGGGCAGTCTGAAAACACGGGTCAGGTGTTTGTGTTGCTCGAAGACATGGGAACAGCCGAGAAAAAAGCTTTGATAGATGTGTTGCGAGGCAAATTGGTAGATTATCCTAATGCCAAAATAGAGGTAAAAGATTTTGAGCAAGGTCCACCACTCGAAGCTCCAGTTGCCTATAGAATTTTTGGTGAAAACCTCGACACCCTGCGTAAAGTAGCGTTTAGTATAGAAAAGATTTTGGCGAAACATCCAGGGGCAATTTATGTAAACAACCCTTTGAAAGTGCAACCAACTGATATAAAGGTGGTGGTTAATAAAGAAAAAGCAGGATTGATGGGTGTAAATTCGGCCGACATCGACCGAGTGGTGCGTTTGGGCATAGCAGGATTGAACCTTGGCACTTACCGAGAAGCCAACGAAAAAGATAATTATAATATAAATGTGTCGATTCCTCGTATAGCCGAGCAACAAAATTTAGATGTTTTCGGTCATCTGTATGTAAACAATGCTGTTGGCACGCCAATTCCGTTGAAGCAGTTGGTTGATATTCGTTTTGAAACATCGCAAAATCAAATTTTACATTACAACAAAGAACGATATATTACCATTTCAACCTTCTTAAAATCAGGGTATAATACAGCCAAAGTCAACCAAGAACTCATCAAAGAATTGAATGCTTTTCATTTTCCTAAAGGATTTTCGTATCGTGTAGCAGGAGAAGCAGAAAATGCAGAAAAATCTTTTGGAGGCATAGGGGTAATCGTTTTGATAACTGTCTTTGGTATGATAGCGGTCTTGATTCTTGAATTTAAGAATTTCAAATCTACCCTCATCGTGCTTTCGGTGATACCTTTGGGCATTGTAGGAGCTATTTTGATGCTGTTGCTTTGGGGCGAAACCCTTTCTTTTACAGCAGTGATTGGCTTTATCGCCCTGATTGGTATAGAAGTGAAAAACTCTCTTTTGCTGGTCGATTTCACGAATCAATTGCGAGAAGAAGGCTACGGTTTGGAAGAAGCCATTCGAGAAGCTGGCGAAGTACGATTTGTACCTATTGTGCTTACCTCGCTCACCGCTATAGGAGGTTTAGTTCCTTTGGTTGTAGAATATTCGGCGTTGTATTCGCCTTTGGCTTTGGTCTTGATAGGAGGGATTATTAGCTCAACGTTATTGGCTCGTTTGGTTACACCAGTAATGTATAAGCTACTCCCCCCAAGCGTAGAAGTCAAAAAAGAAGGTTTTGAAGGTTGATAAAGTATGATAATTATACTAGGTTAATTCTTTAAAATGTTCAAAAATATTCGGTCTGCATACTATTTTGATGTTTTTAACGTTTTATAAAAAAATTAAAATAAAAGCTTGTTAAAAAGCTGTTTTGTAGCGAACTAACCGTTAGTCTAGTATAATAATCGTCAAAATTTATAAACTTAAAAGACCTATGAGATTCAGCATAGAGAAATTAAAAAAATTTCTTTCTCGGAATTTTTATATTAGTCCGAGATTGATAGCTCCTCAAAAACGCTTTCAAGCTGATTTGGGTATGAACTCGCTGGAGTTTTTAGAATTAGTAGCCTATTTAGAAAATACGTATGGCATTACTTTGCCAGACAATGAAATTGCCAAGGTACAAACGGTAAAACAACTAACAGACCTCATGGAGATGAATCTGGTAGGAGTAGAAGCCTAGCTAACAATAGTAGGGGTGTGAAGAAGGGCAAAGGGTTCGGGTGCGTAAGCATCTGAACCCTTTTTGTTTGTATGCCTAGGGTTGATTTTCCTTAAATTTTATTATCTTATGCAACCTTCTCGTTGCCCTGTGCATCTAAATAAGTATTAAGAAGGTGTTTAATATAAACTAAACGATACTGTCATGAAAAAACTTTGTTCATTGCTATTCCTTTTGTTGAGTAGCCTTTATGTCGATGCCCAAATAATCAATCAAACCCGCAACGTAGGTAGTTTTAAAGCTATAAAAGTAACGAGTGGTATTGATATTTATGTAAAACAGGGAAAAACCGAAGCGGTGGTTGTCAATGCAGAAGAAGAAAAAATAGAACAAGTGCAGGTAAAAAATGAAGGCGGCATACTCAATATTTTTATAGACAACTCTAAATGGGGCTGGTTCAATTGGAACAACAAACCCGTGAAAGTATATATTACGGTAAAAGACCTTACGGGGCTTTCGGCTACAGGCGGCTCCGACGTGTACAGCGAAGGAAAGCTTGAGGTTATTAAGCTGGATTTACGGGCAACGGGTGGCTCTGATATTCGCTTGGATGTAGATGCCGACGAGCTTATTTGTGAAAGTACAGGCGGCTCTGATATTTACCTGCAAGGCAATGCCACGGTGTTCAAGGCGAGTTCTACAGGCGGAAGCGATTTGAAGGCAAGTAAGTTACGCAGCAGGTTTTGCAGTGTTTCGGCAACTGGCGGTTCTGATGCCTACGTTTGGGCCGAGAAAGAAATCAGTATTTCGGCTACAGGGGGCTCTGATGTGTATTATTCGGGCGATGCACGCATTGTACGACAAAACACATCGGGTGGCTCAGATGTGCACAAGCACTGAGTAGGAGCGAGGGAGTTTTGAGAAAATAAGACACTATTAAGTAATCATGGAAAATCAGATTAAGTATAAATAGTTGAAAAATAGTGCTTTACCTTCATAACTCCGCACTCATAACTCAGCATTTGTACAAATAGCCGTGTGTAAGCAAACGCTTTGCACACGGCTGTTTTTTTATACTACAAATTTTGTTTTTTCAATTCTTTCACAGCAAAATCGGCAGCACGGGCTGTAAGAGCCATGTACGTAAGCGAAGGGTTTACACAAGAAGCCGAGACCATCGCCGCTCCGTCGGTTACGAATACGTTTTTACAGGCGTGTACTTGGTTGTTGCCATTCAAAACCGAAGTTTTCGGGTCACGACCCATACGAGCTGTACCCATTTCGTGAATAGCCATGCCTAGCCAAGAGCCACGGTCGTAAGTAGTGATGTTCTTCACGCCAGACGATTCGAGCATTTCTTTGGCATCGTTGAGCATATCGACACGCATTTTCTTTTCGTTTTCTTTCAACTCAGCATCGAATACCACGATAGGCAAGCCCCATTTATCTTTGGCTGTTTTGTCGAGATACATACGGTTTTCGTAATATGGAAGCGTTTCACCGAATCCACTCAAGCCGATGGTCCAAGGTCCTGGATGCGTTGCTTGCTCTTTAAATTCTGCCCCAAAACTCAGTTCTGCCACATTCTGAGCCCAAGTGCCACGACCACGACCGCCACCACCTTGGTAGCCAAAGCCACGGAGATAGTCACGTTTGTCGCTGCCGACGTTGCGGTAACGAGGTACATAAATACCATTGGCTCTACGCCCGTAGAAATATTTGTCTTCGTCGCCTTCCCAAACACCCGATGCTCCAATTCTGAAATGGTGGTCCATCAAGTTATGACCCAATTGCTCTGAATCATTCCCAAAACCGTTAGGGAAGCGATGCGAAGTAGAGTTGAGCATAAGGGCTGTTGTGCCTAATGCCGAAGCACATAAGAAAACGACTTTAGCGTAATATTCTGTCGTTTGTAAAGTAACCGAATCAATTACTCTTACGCCTGTAGCTTTTTGTTTTTTCTCGTCATATAACACTTCGCTTACCACAGAATCGGGGCGAAGCGTAAGGCGACCTGTTTTCATACAAGCAGGAAGCGTAGCCGATTGGGTACTAAAATAAGCACCATACGGACAGCCCAAAGAGCATTTGTTACGGAACTGGCAAGCAGTACGCCCAACGCCCAATTGTGCGGCTGCGGCTTTCGACAAGTTGGCTACACGTCCGATGGTCATTACCCGGCCCGGAAAATTTTTCTCAATGCGTTTGCGTACTTCTTTTTCTACGCAATACATATCCATTGGCGGTAAGAAATCGCTGTCTGGCAATTGAGGCAAACCCAATTTTTCACCAGAAATACCCACAAATTTTTCGACATAACTGTACCACGGTGCTACATCTTTGTAGCGAATAGGCCAGTCAACAGCGATGCCGTCTTTGAGGTTGGCTTCAAAATCGAGGTCGCTCCAGCGGTACGATTGACGGCCCCACATGATTGATTTTCCTCCGACAATATTAGGACGGTACCAGTCGAAACGTTTTTCTTCTTTATACAAAGCATCCGAGTCGTTCATCCAGTACTTTTCGGTCATTTCGTTGTACGGATAATCACGGGATAATTTCGGGTGCGTTTCTTTTTGTTCAACCGTTAGGCGGCCATTGTATTTGGTTTCCCAAGGGTCTTTCATGGCGTATTCGTAGCCTGATACGTGTTCGAGGTTTTTGCCTTTTTCGAGCATCAAAACACGTAAGCCTTTCTCCGTGAGTTCTTTGGCAGCCCAGCCACCTGTAATTCCAGAACCTACGACAATGGCATCGTAAGTATTGCCTTTCACAGCATCTATGTTGAGATATGACATTGCTTGAATCATCTACGCATCATGGGCATGATTTGTAGTTTTTAGAATAAAAAATTGTTAGAGAATAAAGTAAAATACGAATGCAGGATAAAAACCTGATTCTTTGACCGAAACACTTAAATCGCCCAAGCTTTTTGCCCCGGTTTGAGTGGTACACAGCCTTCAAATTTGCCTGGAATGGGCAAGTATTCGAGGGCTTTGGTCGCTCCGATTTCAGACGTGAAATAGCCTGTTACGGTGAGTTCTTTGATGCGGAGGAAGAAAGGCTTGTTGTCGGTTGTGGTTTGTTTAAGCATTTCGTTTTTCTGGCTTGCGTCAAGGTCGATAAAGCCTTTTCCAAACTTGGTTTTACTGTCGGCATCGAGTTTTGACAAACCTGCATAAAATTTCTCTTGGTCTTCTTTTACGTAGCAATCACGCATTACCCTAACGATAAATTTTTCAACGCCTGCGGCTTTCGCTCCAGGGGTACTGGTGGTGGGAATAATCACGTCGGCAACTTCTGCAAGTAAGGCTTCTTGTTCGGGGGCTACCGTTACGCTTGCACCCAAATTGGTTTTTTCGCCCATTACGCCTGCCAACACAGGACTCGAAATTGTACCTCCAAGCAACAGGGCTATGCTTTGAAGGGCATCTCTACGGTTCATCATTCAGTTAAATATTTAAGATAGTAAGATATGGAAGAATGCTAAAATGGCTTTTAGCAAAAAGTACCTAACAAAAATAGTACTGTCAAATAATTTACAATCAATTTTTTATATAAATAGTTAAAAATTACCCTGTTTTAGTGGCTGACTTGACATTTCTATTTCTAAAATACCTCCATTCATGATTTGTTGGTGACTAATCATAAAATTTTGGTGTTTTTTGCCGTTGAGTTTTATCGACTTAATATAGGGTGTTTTTGCAGAATTGCCTTTTGCCACAATTTTGAAGGTTTTGCCATTGGGCAAATGCAAGGTTGTTTCTTCAAAACTTGGACTTCCCAGCACATAATTGGGCGTACCCGGACACACAGGATAATAGCCCATCATGCTAAAAACCAACCAAGCCGACATTTGTCCGCCGTCTTCGTTGCCACTCATGCCACCTGCCGAAATATCATATTCATCTTTGATAATTTGGCGTACTTTTTCCTGTGTTTTCCAAGCTTGATTGGCGAAAGGATACAAATACACAATTTGGTTGTTGGGTTCGTTGCCATGCCAATAATAACCTTGGTCGAAGAGGGTGTCCAACTTTTCGACGAAACGTTTTGTGCCGCCAATATGTTTAA
>JACCDQ010286312.1_pt1 | contig 16031 bp, 13 predicted proteins | sample 7446031 | NCBI WGS metagenome assembly JACCDQ01 (sample SAMN15323442, study PRJNA562643) | freshwater metagenome | isolation source: river surface water | place: USA:Blue River Watershed | collected 2017-08-17
GCGATAGCGGCGATAGTGTTCAGCTTTTTTTTCTTGTACATTTGCATGAAGACCAAGATTTTTCGTTGTTAAACAACAAGAAGGGTCAAAAGGTTACAACAGAACCGCTTAAAAATGAATATTGAAGATTTATCACTAGAATTAAGTCAAGTTCAGCTCCAAGACGAACAAACGCTCGAACAATTCCGCATCCGCTTTTTGGGTTCAAAAAACGTGCTCAAAGATTTATATGCCGCTATTAAAGACATTCCCAACGACCAAAAGCGTGCTTATGGCCAGCAGGTCAATGCGCTCAAAGAACGCGCCGAACAAATTTACCACGAAGCAAAAGCTGCACTGACCCAAACGCAAAGTGCAGGTACAGCCGAAGACCTCAGCAGACCTGCGGGCGATGCCAAAGTAGGCGCGCACCATCCGCTTTCGCTTATTCGCCGTGAGATCATCGAAATATTCAATCGCGTTGGTTTTGTGGTTTCAGAAGGCCCCGAAATCGAAGACGACTGGCACAACTTCAGTGCACTCAACTTTCCGCCTGAGCATCCTGCCCGCGACATGCAAGACACTTTCTTTATTTCGAAAGGAGAAAATGAGTTGGCCTTGCGCACACATACAAGTAGCGTTCAGGTGCGCGTCATGGAAGACCAAGCGCCTCCAATCAGAACCATCTCGCCAGGGCGCGTCTACCGCAACGAAGCCATTTCTGCACGCGCACACTGTTTTTTTCATCAGGTAGAAGGCTTGTACATTGACAAAGGCGTATCCTTTGCCGATCTCAAACAAACATTACTGTACTTTGCGCAGGCACTTTTTGGTCCGCAAACCCAAATCCGCATGCGCCCGTCGTATTTTCCATTTACCGAACCGAGTGCAGAGGTTGATGTTTCTTGTTCGCTGTGCAACGCAAAGGGTTGTAATGTATGCAAGTATACAGGTTGGTTAGAAATCATGGGCTGCGGAATGGTAGACCCAAATGTGCTCGAAGCTTGTGGCATTGACCCAACAGTATATACCGGTTTTGCATTTGGAATGGGCGTGGAGCGCATTGCGCAGCTCAAATACCGCGTGACCGACTTGCGTTTGTATTCAGAAAACGACGCCCGTTTCTTGCGTCAGTTTAAACCGGGTATGGCATGAGTTGGCAAAACTTTCAAACCGCAGCAAATTGGCAAGAAATACTAGCTGCTTCTCAAGATACGCCGCAACTGATTTTCAAACATAGCACCCGCTGTTCTATTTCTTCAATGGTCTTGAACCGTTTTGAAGCCAGTGCGTTGTTTCAAGCTGCCGAGTTGCCATGTTGGTATCTTGACCTCATTGCCTTTCGGGACCTATCTAATTTAATTGCCGATGAAACCCAGGTTTGGCATGAGTCTCCGCAGTGTATTGTCATTGACAAAAGCAAAGTGATTTACGCAGAAAGCCATGGCTCCATCGACGCCAAAGCTATTCAACAATTGATCCTAAACAAATGAAAAAAATAATTATCTGGGTCTTGGTTCTGGGCCTTTTAATAGGTTTTTTAGCGCCACTATTCAATTCATCTTCGAGTGATAGTAGCAGCCAAGCAGCCACTTTTGGTTTCAAAGAAAATTTAGCCACCACTTACGGACAAACCATTGCGATTCCTTTAAAACTCTCCGAAAACTGTTCGGCACTTGAGCTCAGAATTGCAGATTCTGTGGTTTTAAAGGTTCAAAAACCTAAGAAAAAGGAAATCTATTTCTTAGACACCAAAGATTTTAAACCTGGGGCTTACCTCCTAGATTTACAAGTGCAAGACGCCAATGGCAACCTCTGCACAGAACAGCGCAATTTGCGCATTTTGTCCGATATCAAACCAGAAAGATGGTCTTTGAAATTGGGATCGTCTTTTACCCACGACACCCGCAATTATACACAAGGGTTGGTATTTTGGAACGGTGAACTCTATGAATCTACCGGCGACCCCAACCAAGATGGCAGCTCCATGGTTTCAAAAATCAATATGGCAACGGGTCAGCCAGTTGTTCAAGGCAAAACGACCTTCAAGCAGCAACTAGACGCCAGTAAATTTGGTGAAGGCATCGCTATTTTGGGCGATGAAATCTTTCAGCTCACCTGGAAAAACCAGCAGTGTTTTGTCTATGATCTCAAAACTTTCCAACTCAAACGCGAGTTGGCCTATAACGGAGAAGGCTGGGGGCTTTGTACAGACGGCAAGCAGCTCATTATGTCCGACGGCACCGAGCGCCTCACTTTTCGCGACCCCAAGACTTTTGAAACCTTGCGCACTTTAGAAGTATACTCTGACCAAGGCCCCTTGCCACAACTCAACGAACTCGAGTTTATAGATGGGCTTATTTATGCGAATATTTACACAACAAATTTTGTTGCTGTTATTGAACCCAAATTAGGCAGGCTTATTGCGCTAATAGACGCCGGTAATTTGGTGGCTGCAGGTAAGGGCAATGGCGAAGTCTTGAACGGTATCGCTTATAATGCCAAAACGGGTAAAACCTACATGACGGGTAAATACTGGCCAAAAATGTTTGAAGTAAGCTTTGTCAAATAACACAAATGCAAAACCTCATTCGTTCACACGCACTTTCTCCAAATTTCTAAGCATCTTTGTAATACATATACGCAATCTTTATGTTGGATAAAATCAAAAGTACGCTTAGGCTGGTCATCCCTTTTATCAAGACCAAACTTTTCTGGAAACATTTTGGCTTGGTCATTTTGTTTTACCTAGTGATGGTTTTTGCTACCATTTTGTATCTAGATTTTGCAACAAACCACGGTGAAAAAATCGCTGTTCCCAACCTCGTTGGCATCTCTGGCGAAAAGGCCAAAAACCGCATCGAAGCACTCGACCTCACGTATCAAATTTTGGACAGCATCTACGATCCCAAATTGCCAGAAGGAACCGTAGTTGAACAGCTTGTTGAGCCTACCTCGCTTTCACAAGTTTATGTGAAATCAGGGCGCATTATTGGCTTGAGGTTGTCAAAGAAGAGTCAATTAGTAGAAATGCCAAGTTTGCTACACAAGCAAATTCAGTTTGCACAAAGTATTCTCGAGCAAAGAGGTTTGCGTTTCTCAATTCAATACCAGCCAACTGCCGAGGCCAACGGATCGGTTCTCGATCAGCGCTATAGAGGTCGTCGAATCAAAGAAGGGGAGCGCTTGCCAATCGGTGCTGTCGTGACACTCATTGTCGGGCAAAACGACGAGGGTGAACCAATTGCCTTGCCAAATTTGTTGGGGCTAAGCATGTCGGAAGCCAAGTATATTTTTGACACATTGGGTGTGAGCAGCTATTCCTTTATTTGTCCGGATTGTATAACGAGTCAAGATTCTGCAGCGGCCCGAATTTTTTCGCAGTCTCCAGAATATATTGAAGCAACTACCGTTTTTAAATCCACTCAATTTATCCTCTCGATGCAAAAAGGAGGGGACGGACAAAATCCTTAAAATATGACGCGCTTTATTTTTACTCTTCTTTCTTGTTTGACACTTATAGCTACATGGTCACAAGAAATGGAAATTGGCCCAATCAGTCGGAATTTTGAGTTAGGGACTTCAAAAGGTCAGTTAAAAAGCACAACCAACACCATTGACAGCACTTTTTTCTACACCCCTGACACGCTCAGCTTGCCATTTTTTGATGAGTTTTCTACGGATAAATTCCAAAAATACGCCGCGCAGTTCAATGATCCGGGCGTGAGTTCTACGCTCTACTATCAACTGCTCAATCCAAGTACGCTTGTGCCCTTTGCTTCGGCTCAATCCTTTACTGACCAAGCTACTTTTCGCCGCACTTTTGACCAAACAACAAGTACTTTTACAGATTCTATTTTCCCTACAACAGCAGTAAAAGTTGCCGATTTTTCAGCTTTTCCGCTGAGTTATCAGACCCTCAGCCTTTATCCGCCTTACTATATCTACGATACTATCGGTGTTGTAGACACGCCCGATACCGTTTGGGTGCAAAATCCAAGTTTTGTGCAAGATTCGGCCCGTATTTTCTTTGCTACACTCAACGACCCGAATGCACTTTGGCTAGATGCCAATGCCTATCGAAACAACAGGTTTGCAGTCCAACCACGCTCTCTTGGCGTCGTTACTTTTGACGGCCTGGATGCTGCTGGTTACCCATATGCAATTGGCACCAGCCTTACCAATACTGCAGACTACCTGCATGCCAAGCCACTAGACCTCAGTCCGTATACTGCTGCCGATTCTGTATATTTTTCGTTTTTAGTTCAAGCACAAGGTTTTGGAGACCTACCAGAAGCTACCGATTCGCTGCGACTGGAGTTTTATGCCAAAGACCTCGATCAATGGTTTCACGTTTGGGCAACAGCTGGTGATACCACTACGCCTTTTAAGGTAGTTCATATTGCGGTTAAAGACGCCAAGTATTTTAAAAGAGGATTCCAGTTTCGCTTCAGTAATTACGGTGCGCTATCGGGTGCCTTAGATCATTTTCATATCGATTATGTGCACTTGCGTACGCAGTCCAACCTCGCAGACACTTTATTTAAAGATTTCGCCTGGGTATATCCAATGAATACACTTTTACAAGACTACACTGCAGTTCCTTGGGACCATTACAAAAACACACCAAAACCGTTTCGGAATGACTTCCCTGTCGCGCTTCACAATGGCAGCCCAACGCCTGAAAACAACCAATTCGCAGGTCAGTTTACGATAGACCAAACTGGCACACAACTCAATCAATTTTCAATTGCTGGGAGTCAACTTTCCAACGGTGATTTGAACTATGCACCCAATACCACTTATCTATCTACGCACAACATCAGTACTTTGGGCTCGTTTCCAATCAATGGGGGAGGAGACCAACAAGCTTTCCGTGTCAGAGGTACTTTAAACGTCCAATTCCCTAATTTGACCCTCAACGACACAACGAGCTTTTACCAACCGTTTTTCAATTTTTATAGTTACGACGACGGCAGTGCAGAAGCTGCGTTTGGCCCTACTGGGGCGCAAGCGCGTTTGGCAGTAGCTTACAATGCTTACGAGGCCGATTCTTTAGTGGGCGTGTCTTTTCATTTTGTACCTTCAGTAGTTGACGTATCCGATAAATTATTTTTGGTGAGTGTTTGGAGCAATGAAAACGGGCATCCAGGCACACTACTTTACGAAGACGACGTGTTTTTCCCGAGAACCCCACTTTATGGAGATGAACGCGGCATTTTTGTACCGTATTATTTTACCGATACCCAGAAAGTAAGTGTACCTGCTTCCTTTTTTATCGGCTGGAGACAACTCGATGCCGAGCGCTTGAATTTAGGCTTGGATAGGAATATCGACCATTCGGATAAAGTACAATATAGCGTAGATGGTGGCTTTACTTGGTATACCTCGCCATTTGAAGGTTCGGCTATGCTTCATCCTATCTTTTCTACTGCGCTCGATGCAAGTTTAGGTTTTTCACATGAAGTGGCGCAGCAAGAAACATGGAGTGTATTCCCAAATCCGGCACAGCAAGAAGTGCAGGTAACCTTGCCCCTTATTTATCATGGAAAACAAATTTTGTTATTGGACGCAATGGGTAAAATTCAGTTGTCTCAAACGGACAGCACATTTGACATCAGTATGTTGCCTAACGGTGTTTATTTCTTGCGCTGCCCGCAAACGAGTTTGGGCACTTTAAAGCTGATCATCAACAAATAATGAGCGAAAATTTAGAGATTGAAGTAGAGGAAGCAGACCTCTTTGAACATTACCGATTCAAGGCCGATCCTGGCCAAGAAGTCGTTCGGATCGACAAATTTTTGTTGGATCGCATGGCCGATACGTCGCGCAATAAAATCCAGGTGGCCGCCAAAAATGGCAACATTCATGTCAATGGGCAGCCGGTCAAGCAAAATTACCGCGTCAAACCCGGAGACGAAATTGCCATCGTATTGCCCTATCCAGTCAGGGAAATTGAACTTATTGCCCAAGATATTCCAATCGATGTCACTTATGAGGACGACGATTTATTGGTGGTAAACAAAGCAGCAAATATGGTTGTGCACCCTGGTTATGGCAATTATTCAGGCACGCTTGTCAATGCACTTGTTTTCCATTTTGATCACTTGCCAACGCGTCCAAAAGATTATTTTGGCCGACCTGGCCTCGTGCATCGCATAGACAAACACACCACAGGTTTACTCGTCGTGGCCAAAACAGAAAATGCCCTCAATGACCTCGCCAAGCAATTCTATGACCGCACTACCGAACGGCGTTATTACGCCTTGGCTTGGGGCGACATCAGTGAAGACGGCACCATCGAAGGCCACATCGGCAGGTCGCTCAAAAACCGCAAAGTCATGACGGTTTTTCCTGATGGCGCTTATGGTAAACCTGCCATTACGCATTACAAAGTTTTGGAGCGTTTTGGTTACGTGACCCTCATTGAGTGCAAACTAGAAACGGGCAGAACACATCAAATTCGGGCGCACATGCAATCGATTGGCCATCCATTGTTCAACGATTTAGAATATGGCGGAGACCGCATCCTGAAAGGAACTAAATCTGCCGCCTACGAAAAGTTCATGGTCAATAATTTTGCTTTGCTACCTGGTCAGGCCTTACACGCCAAAACACTGGGTTTTGTTCAGCCGCGCACCAAAGAGTATTTAGAGTTTGATTCTGAGCTACCTGAGGGTTTTCAGCGCTTATTAGAACGCTGGCGAACCTATTGTTCGGATTTTAAATAAAATTTCTCTATTTTTGCTTTCCTTGGTTGCTAACCAAGCTAAAACTACGCTTTATGAAACAACTATTCATTGCCGCCATTTTAACGCTATGCACTGCATCTGTAAGCTTTTCACAAAACGCTACAGATCCAAAGTTTGTGCGTGAAGCCAACGAAGTCTTCATTTCTGGCAACTACTTTGAAGCCATCAACGCTTGTCAAGATGCCTACAAAAAACTTGGTGCGAGAGGTTCTTTGCGTCAAAAAGGCGATATGGCCTTCAAAATCGCTGAGTCTTACCGTGCGCTCGAAATTTTTGACAAAGCCAACGACTGGTATGGCACATGCATTGAACTCAAATATTTTGATGTAGTTCCTGAAGTTTATTACTACAAAGGCGATATGCAGCGTATGATGAAAGACTTCGACAACGCCATCAAAAGCTACCGCGAGTTCAAGCGCATTGCGCCAAAGTCAAGAACCAAAGAAGTAGACGACGCTATCATGGCTTGTGAGAAATACAAAGATTTTGATGAATTCGAAACCTCCAGATTGGTTGTTAAGTCAGAAGTCAAAATCAATACCAAGCAAATGGACATGGCGCCTTCTTTCATGGACAAGAAAGGTAAAGTTATCGTATTTAGTTCTTCCCGTGAAGAAAGCACTGGTGCCAAACGCGACCCAATTTCAGGTGAAAAATACATGGACTTGTACATTGCAGAATACGACGTCAATGGCAACCCAACAAATGTAAAATCACTCGATACCAAAGGAGTGGTTAACACCACCCAAAATGAAGGTTCTGCTACTTTTGACTCAAAGCGCAAAAACATTTACTTCACGCGTTGCCCGAATGCTGAAAAGATGGATTTAGGTTGTGAAATCTGGACAGCCGTCATGAATGGCGAAGATTTCGACGATCCACGCAAAATCTCTTTAACGATTTCCGATACCATTTCTGTTGGGCATCCATGCTTGTCTCCAGATGACCAAATGCTCATTTTTGCCTCTGACATGAAACAAAGCCCGAACGGTGAAAAATCTTTCGGTGGCCGTGACCTCTGGTATGTCAATTTCGACAAGCGCAGCAAAACTTGGGATTCCATCCCACACAACATGGGCGCTATGTTCAATACTGCTGGCAATGAATTGTTCCCGTCTATCGGCCCGAATGGCCAATTGTATTTTGCATCTGACGGCCTTCCAGGTATTGGTGGCCTTGACCTCTTCGTTGCAGAACAAGTGTCCGGAGAAAACAAATGGACTGGCGTCAAAAACATGGGGTATCCTTTCAACTCACAAGGCAACGACTACGCCATGGCCGATTTCGATGGCAAGTCTGGTTTCTTTACCTCTGAACGCAAAACAACAAGTAATCAAGAATACGCACCAGAAATCTGGAGCTTCAATACGCCACCAAACCTTTTTGATTTGCGCGTGACTGTTTACGAGTCTGGTAAAAAATCGAAAAAATTAGCAGGCGCAAAAGTTTTTGTTACGGTTTCTGATGGCACAAGCTGGGAAGGCGTTACCGATGCTAAAGGTAAAATCATTTGGAAAGAGCGTCCGGACAAAAAAGGCCGTTACATCCTCACCGGTAAAGAATACACTCTCAAAGCAGAGAAAGAAGGATACTACGAAGATAAAAAAGGCGCAAAAATCTCAACATTAGGTATGGATCAAAGCCAAAGCTTCTTGATCGAGATGCCATTGTTGCCTGTAGGTGAAATCCGCACACCTGAAATTCGCTATGTATTCGACCAATGGGTATTTATCAATGATGCAACTTGTATGTCTTTAGACTCCCTCAAGTTCTTGGATAGCATGCTCAAAGAATACCCGAATGTAACTATTGACTTATTCTCACACACCGACTCACGCGGTGGCGATGCACGCAACCAAATGCTATCTGAAAACCGCGCAAAAGCTGTTTACAAGCATTTAGTTGAGACTTGTGGCATTGACCCACGCCGCATTCGTCCTGTAGGTCGTGGAGAGGCCGAACCAGCTACTTGGGTAGATGAGTCAGGCAAAACAGTTGTCCTTACAGAAGAATATATCAATCAATTCAAAACGACCGATAAAGCGAAGTTTGAAATGCTGCACACCATCAACCGTAGAACCACCGCCAAGATCACCAGTACCACTTTTGATCCAAACACGGCTCCTGCGGCAGACCCAGAATACCGCAAGTTTAAACAACTTCCAAGATTATAAAAATAAAGGCGTCGGAAGGCGCCTTTTGTTTTGAGCCATGAGACGCCTTTTACAAAAAATCGTATTCTTCTTTGAGTTGCAATCCTTTGGCGTATGCGAATGGTGGGCCCGTCGCTTGGGCATCCGCACCAACAAAGTAAGACTTGGGTTTATCTATCTTAGTTTTATTGGTTTGGGCTCACCCGTTTTGCTCTACCTCATTATGGCCTGGATCCTCGAGCACAAGCACTATTTTAAGTTTCAAGCCAAGCGCAAGCAATCTATCTGGGATTTATGAAATTACTGATCACCGGAAGTAATGGCCTTTTGGGCCAAAAACTTATCGATTTATGTGTGTCGAAGCAAATCGATTTCCTTGCGACCTCAAGTGGAGCCAACCGTTATTCGGTTTGCCCAAGTCATCGGTACAAAACGCTAGACATCACCGATGAGCAAAACATGCAAGAGGTGCTCAGCAGTTACCAACCAACGCATGTCATTCATACCGCGGCCATGACCAACGTAGATCAGTGCGAGCTCCAGCCAGAAGCTTGCGATTTAGTCAATCGTCAGGCAGTATTGATGCTCGCCAAGTATTGTCAACTGCACCAAGTTCATTTGCAATTGCTCTCTACTGATTTTGTATTTGATGGTCAAGAGGGGCCTTATATTGAAACCGATACGCCAAATCCATTGAGTGTCTATGCGCGCTCTAAGGTAGAAGCTGAAAAAATCTTGCAACAAACAGAGGGCCTAAGCTACTCTATCGTCCGAACCATTATTGTTTACGGGCAAGGCGAGCAACTTTCCAGATCAAATTTAATCTTGTGGGCCAAAGAGGCGTTGCAAAAGGGCAGCCCTTTACAAATAGTCAATGATCAGTTTAGGGCGCCAACCTGGGCTGCCGACCTCGCATGGGCATGCGTGCGTATTTGTAAGCTCGGTCAAGTTGGTATTTTCCATATTGCAGGGCCAGAGGTGCTCTCGATTTATGATATAGTGGCGCGTGTTGCAGCATTTTACAAGCTGCCAATGTCGCAGGTAACGCAACTCAGTAGCGCTGCCCTTCAACAGCCCGCAAAACGCCCGCCACGCACCGGCTTTGTGCTCGACAAGGCAAATGAGCTATTGGGTTATCAGCCGCATACGCTTGAGCAAACTTTTGCGCTTTTGTAATTGAGAAAAAAATTTATCTTTACCTATCTAAAAAAAATAGAATATGAGTGTTTGGAGAAAAAAGTCACTAGTAGATTTGTTGGCACATGCTGAGAATAGCCAAATGAAACGCACCCTTGGTGCTGGTAGTTTAATTGCCTTAGGAATAGGAGCAATTATTGGCGCTGGCTTATTTGTTCGCACGGCCGCTGCGGCTTCGGAGGCCGCAGGATCAGGAGTGACGATTTCATTTATTATTGCGGCTATAGGCTGTGCTTTTGCAGGCCTTTGTTATGCCGAATTTGCTTCTATGATTCCGATTTCGGGAAGTGCCTATGCTTATTCATTTGTAACGATGGGTGAACTTGTTGCATGGATTATCGGTTGGTCATTAATAATGGAATATGCGCTCGGAGCCGCTACAGTGTCCATTGCATGGAGTGAATACCTCAATAATTTATTAGGTCATGCCATACCCTACGAATGGTGTCATTCACCATTTGAAAGTATGTACAATGTATCTCATGATATTGTGGTACAGATTCAAAAATTACCTGGACACTGGGATGGAATAGAAAAAGGTATTTTGAGTGCAGCGCAATATGAAAATCTACCTGCAAATTTAGCTTCAAAAGTAACGATTACTTCGGGGTTCATTAATGCTCCTGCATTAATCATTCTCTTAGCATTAACCCTATTGTTAATCAAAGGAACAAAAGAATCCGCACGTGTCAACGCCATCATTGTTTTTGTTAAAGTTGCAATTGTTTTGGTATTTATTGTAATCGGATGGTACTTCATTAAAGATTCAAATCATACACCTTACCTTATACCGGAAGGCACATTTGGACATGATGGTTTCTTTAAATGGGGCTGGGGAGGCGTTTTGGGAGGCGCTGGTATAGTATTCTTTGCTTTTATTGGTTTTGATGCGGTTAGCACAACAGCACAGGAGGCAAAAAATCCAAAGCGAGATATGCCAATTGGAATTTTAGGATCACTTGCGATATGTACAGTTTTATATATCCTCTTTGGACATGTGTTAACTGGTGTTGCGCATTGGAGTGAATTTGCAACAGCAGGAAAAGAAGCATCAGTTTCCTATGCAATTAAAGAATACATGGTGGGTTATGAGTGGTTAGGAACAGGGGTAACACTTGCAATATTAGCTGGCTTTTCCTCAGTTATTTTGGTCATGCTCATGGGACAAAGCCGCGTGTTCTTTTCCATGAGTCAGGATGGACTTATTCCAGCCGCATTTGGAAAGCTTCACCCTAAGTTCCAAACACCTTATATTGCTAATTGGATGTTATTTGTTTTTGTCGGTGCATTCGCAGCATTAGTGCCAGGAAGTGTAGCTGGTGACCTTACCTCGTTTGGTACTTTATTCGCATTCATTCTTGTGAGCCTAGGAATATTAATAATGCGAAAAAGTAATCCTGAATTAAAACGCCCATTCAAAACTCCTTTGGTTCCTTTAGTTCCGATATTAGGAATTCTTGTTTGTACCGCAATGATTGTTTCTTTAGATCAAGCTACCCTCAAAGCAGCGGGTATATGGATGGCCATTGGGCTTGTAATTTACTTCACATATAGCCGAAGAAATTCACACCTCCATCCGAAAAAATAAACTGTTTGCAGCTTATTTAACATACTAAGCCTAGGCTATTTCAAGACCAACTCTATTTGAACTAACGGGAAATGTCGCAAATGAAAAGTAAGCAGTCTCTCGGCCTGCTCGATGCCACGTTGTTGGTATCGGGTTCGATGATCGGTTCGGGTATTTTCATTGTTTCTACACTAATGCTGCGCGATATTGGGTCGCCGGCTTGGTTGTTGGTCTTGTGGGTGCTTACCGGCCTGATCACCGTTTTTGCCGCCTTGAGCTACGGAGAACTTGCGGGCATGATGCCCAACGCAGGAGGGCAGTATGTGTATATCCAACGCGCTTATGGCAAAATGGCTTCGTTTCTCTACGGCTGGACCGTTTTTACCGTGATCCAGACAGGCGTCATTGCGGCTGTCGCGGTTGCTTTTGCGAAGTATACTGCCGTCTTTTTCCCTGGTTTGAATGCAAGCATTTTTGAAACTTCTTACTTTACGGTTACTTGGGCTCAGGTTCTTGCCATTTCGTCGGTTGCTTTACTTACTTATTCAAATGCCCAAGGCGTTCAGAATGGGAAAATCATCCAGTTCATTTTTACTTCTGCCAAGCTTTTTGCGCTCGGAGCTTTGATTGTTTTAGGAATATATTTGGGCCTGAAAACAGATGTCTTTGCCCTCAACTTTGCCGACGCCTGGAAAGCCACCAAGACTGTTGTAGCCAATGACGGCGCTAAAGTTTTTCAGATACCACTCACTGGATGGGCGCTAGTTGGTGCATTAGGTGCCACCATCATCAATTCGTTGTTTTCTGCCGATGCCTGGAACAACGTCACTTTTATTGCAGGTGAAATCAAAGACCCTAAAAAGAACATCCCTAAAAGTTTGTTTTTTGGTACTTTAATCGTCACCGTCATCTACATTTTAGCTAATATTGCCTATCTCGCTTTATTACCGATCAACGGCAGTCCGGATGGGCTCAACCCAATAGACCAAGGAATGCTTTTTGCAAGCAACGATCGCGTTGGTGCATCTGCAGCTTATGTTATTTTCGGCGATGCTGGGATTCTCCTAATGGCTGGTCTGATCATGGTGTCAACTTTTGGCTGCAATAATGGCTTGGTTCTGGCGGGTTCTCGTTTGTTTTATGCGATGTCCAAAGATGGTTTGTTTTTCAAGAGTGCAGCCAGTTTGAACGCGAATGGTGTCCCTGCTCAAGCACTCTGGATCCAATGTGCTTGGGCGAGTGTTTTGTGTCTCTCCGGAAAATACGGCGACTTGCTCACCTACAGTACTTTCGCTAGTTTGTTGTTTTACATCCTGACTATTTACGGAATTTTCAGGTTGCGCAAATTAGAACCCGATACACCAAGGCCTTACAAAGCTTGGGGTTATCCATTTATTCCTGCACTTTATATCGTGCTTACACTCGCCATTTGCATCGACCTCTTGATTTACGATTTTCGCAATGCCGGTATGGGCTTGTTTATCGTATTGCTCGGCATTCCGGTATATTACTTAATAGAGTCGAAAAGAAAGGCCGATTAATCAATATTTGTGGCGCTACCTCGTTGAGCGTTCCATGAAAAAACCTTTTGTTATCTTCTCCAAACGTCTAGAGCGCGGCACCATTCTTTGGTTGTTTGTTTGCGTGCTGACTATTTTTATGCCTAGAATAGTGGCCTTTTTCCTGCCGCAAGACCTTTCCTATGAGTGGACTTATGTACAGGAACGCAAAGTCAAGCAAGCATTTACCGGGCGAAACGCTTCCGCTTATCAATATCAACACTATTCAGTGCGTTTTAAGCCACTTTGGAAACGATGCGCACCTGAGTCCTTAAGCGCTTCTGATTGGCAACGCTTAGGGCTCAGTTCCAAACAGGCCGCATCTTTGTTGCGTTACAGAGCCAACTATGGTTTTCATTCTATTGAACAGATGCGGCGCATTCGCGTTTTACCAGCAGCCTTACTCAATTTGATTTCAGATTCGTTGCTTTTCGATGGGCAATCAAGCAAAGCAAACACAGCAGTGATTGCAAAAGAGGATAGAGGTATAAACGATCAAAAAAATGTATCTCAACAGCGAATAAACAAATTGGATTTGAACTCCGCGACAATCGTCATGTTGGTTGCCTTGCCCGGACTAGGTGATTATTCCGCAGCAAAAATTATTGCTTATCGCGAGCGTTTAGGTGGATTTTTATCTTTGGACCAACTTCTGGAAATTCAAGGCCTCAAGCCAGAAACGCTAGAAAAGGTTTTGCCTTATTTGACACTTGAACAAACCGTCAAGCGCATTTCAATCAATAGCGTTCCTTATGAAAAACTCAAGCAGCATCCCTATTTAACTTGGAATCAGGCCAATTCGATTATCAAAATGCGCAAACAACGCGGCCAGTTTAAAGATGTAGAAGAGCTCAAAGAATCGGTATTAATTGACGACGAGACGTACAAAAAACTCTTGCCTTATGTATCTTTGTGACATGACAATTCACGATCAACTCAAAGCAGTTATCCGCGATGTGCCCGATTTTCCAAAACCGGGTATCCTCTTTAAGGATATTTCTACCATTATGCTCAGTCCTGAGGTTTCTAATGCCGTCTTGGATCATTTAGAAGCGCAATACAAAGACGCAGGCTTAGATGCCATTGCGGGTATTGAAAGCCGTGGTTTTCTTTTTGGCTATCCTTTGGCCATGCGCTTGGGTCTTCCGTTTGTACTCATTCGCAAAGAAGGAAAGCTTCCTTATGACAAAATCAAGCACGCCTACGAGCTCGAATATGGTTCGGCAGTCATTGAAATGCATACCGATGCAGTCAAAGCAGGGCAGCGTGTTCTGATCCACGATGACCTCCTTGCCACCGGCGGTTCGGCTGCCGCTGCCGCAACACTCATAGAAAAAAGTGGTGGGGTAGTAGCCGGATTTGATTTTCTAGTGTCACTTGATTTTTTAAACGGTACTGAACACCTTTCCAAGTTCAGCGATCAAATCAACGCCATCGTTCATTATTAAATCTAATTTATGGACTGACTCTTCACTCCAAATCGCATTAATCAACAACATCAATCAACAACATGAGTAACTATTTTACAGAACAACAGCAGCTCTTGGCCCAAATGGTCCGGGACTTCGCTGAGCGAGAAATTCGTCCCCAAATGAAGCACTGGGACGACCACGAAATCTTCCCTGTCGAGGTCATGAAAAAAATGGGAGAACTCGGCTTACTAGGTATTTTTATCCCAGAACAATATGGCGGTTCGGGTTTTAGCTACAATGAATACGCCACCGTATTGATGGAGCTTGGCAAAGTATGTGGTGGTGTGGGGCTCAGTGTTGCTGCCCACAACTCGCTGTGTACGGGCCATATCTATTACCACGGCTCAGAGGCGCAAAAACAAAAATATTTACCCAAATTAGCTAGCGGCGAATGGATAGGCGCATGGGGCTTAACTGAAGCCAATACCGGTTCTGATGCCATGCGCATGAAAGCCACAGCGGTTTTAGATGGAGAGCATTGGGTCTTGAATGGGTCCAAAAACTGGATCACGCATGGGCTTTCTGGTGATGTAGCTGTGGTACTCATCCGCACAGGAGAGCTATTAGACAGCAAAGGCATTACGGCTTTTATTGTCGAGAAAGGCACACCTGGCTTCTCAGCGGTTAAAATCAAAGACAAACTTGGCGTGCGCGCAAGTGAAACAGCCGAGCTCATTTTTGACAACGTTCGCCTCCCTAAAGAAAACGTAATCGGTGAGGTAGGGCAGGGCTTCGTGCAAGCCATGCAAATTCTAGATGGCGGTCGCATTTCCATTGCCTCGCTCAGTTGTGGCATCGCCCGCGGCGCATTTGAAGCTTCTGTAAAATACGCCAAAGAACGCGAGCAATTTGGCCAGCCAATTGCTCAATTCCAGGCAATCAGCTTCAAATTAGCCGATATGGCTACCCAAATAGAAGCAGCTGAACTTCTTACTTTTCAAGCTGCTGCTAAGAAAGATGCCAAGCTACCGGTCACTAAAGAAGGTGCTTTTGCGAAATATTTTGCCTCTGAGGTTTCGGTCAAGTGTGGCAATGAAGCCGTTCAAATTATGGGCGGATACGGTTATACCAAAGAGTACCCAGCAGAGAAATTTCTCAGAGATTCCAAGCTCATGACCATAGGGGAGGGCACTTCTGAAATTCAAAAGTTGGTTATTTCCAGAGAAATATTGAAATAATTTTGTAGAATTCAATTTCTCTCGTATCTTTGCGACCCTAAGTTTAAAACAAAGAAATTAAAGCATATGTTGATCATTCCAATTAAAGAAGGCGAGAACATCGAACGCGCATTGAAGAAGTACAAGAAAAAGTACGAGAAAACCAATGTAATGAAACAATTGCGTGCCCGAAGA
>JACCDQ010889773.1_pt1 | contig 16030 bp, 13 predicted proteins | sample 7446031 | NCBI WGS metagenome assembly JACCDQ01 (sample SAMN15323442, study PRJNA562643) | freshwater metagenome | isolation source: river surface water | place: USA:Blue River Watershed | collected 2017-08-17
ATGACCGTGACACCCAGACCGGCGTGCAGCGCAGCCAGGCCCAGGTGGCCCAGGCCGAAGCCGAGCTGAGCAACGCCAAGGCCAACTGGACGCGTCAGCAGGATTTGCGTGCCAAAGGCTTTGTGAGTCAGGCCGCACTCGATGTGGCAGCAGCCCAGTTCAAGGCCGCGCAAGCCGCCCGCGACGGTGCCAGTGCCGGTGCCCGGCAAGCCGGTCTGGCGCAGTCGTTCACCCAGGTCACGGCCCCGTTTGACGGCTTTGTGATGGAGACGCTGGCGCAGGCCGGTGATCTGGCCATGCCCGGCACCCCGGTGGCCGTGGTGTATGCGCCCCTGCCCTTGCGTGTGGTGGTACAGGTGCCTGCATCAATGAACGCGCAGGCCAAAAAAGCCAGCTCGGTGCAGATTCAGATGAATGGGGCGAATGGTCAGCCCGATTGGGTGACCCCGTCGGGCATGCAGCCCGTGGGCGCGGCCGACCCGGTCAGCCAGACCCTGGCCTGGCGGCTGGATGTGCCCGCGCAAGCCGCAGCGCAGATGATTCCCGGACAGCCTGCCCGTGTGAGATTTGCAGGCGCATCCACCCAGCGCATGGTCGTGCCGCAAGCAGCGGTGCTGCGCCGGGGGGAAATCACCGGGGTGTATGTGGCCACAGCCCAGGGCTTTGCCCTCAAGGCCGTGCGTGTGGGTCAAGACCACGGCGCTTCAGGCGTTGAAGTGCTGGCCGGTTTGAAGGCCGGTGATGCGGTGGCGGTGGACGCCATCAAGGCCGGTCTGACCGGGGCCAAAGCCTCGGGCGCTGGCAAGTGAGGGGCGGCCATGACAGAACACATCCCGCCTTCAAATCAGGACACGCCGAATCTGGGTGTTTCGGGCCGACTGGCCGCAGCCTTCCAGTCCAATGCGCTCACGCCTTTGCTGGCGCTGGTGGCTTTGTTGCTGGGCCTGTTTGCGGTGCTGGTCACCCCGCGTGAAGAAGAACCGCAGATCAATGTGACCATGGCCAATGTGCTGATCCCTTTCCCCGGGGCCAGCAGCCATGATGTGCAGACCATGGTGGCGCGCCCGGCCGAGCAGGTGCTCAGCCAGATCGCGGGCATCGAGCACACCTATTCAGTAGCCCGCCCCGGTGTGGCGGTGTTGACGGTGCAGTTCAAGGTGGGCGTGCCGCGCACCGAGGCGCTGGTGCGTTTGTATGACGTGCTCAACGCCAACCAGGACTGGCTGCCGCGTGATCTGGGCACGTTGGCCCCCATCGTCAAACCCAAAGGCATTGACGATGTGCCGGTGTTGGGTGTGACGCTCTGGAGCCCCGAGGGCGACTCGGCGCACGATCTGGAACGCATCGCCAAAACCCTGGAAATGGAACTCAAACAGGTCAAGGGGGCGCGCGAAGTGCAGACCCTTGGCGGCCCGGGCCGTGCGGTGCAGGTCTGGCTGGAGCCCACGCGCTTGCGTGAGCGCGGTGTGGACCTGATGGGGCTCAAAGCAACCCTGGCCGCAGCCAACTTCGGCATGCCCTCGGGTGCGGTGCTGCAAGCCGACAACGGCCAGATGCTGACGGTGGAAACCGGTGAATTCCTCACTTCGGCCGATGACGTGGCCGATCTGGTGGTGGGCGTGCACCAGGGCAAGCCGGTGTACCTGCGCGAAGTGGCCCGCATCGACACCGGGGCCCAGCTGCCCCAGCGCTATGTCTGGTACACCCCGGGCGCTGCTGCCCAGGGTGCGCAAGGTGCGTCAGTGGGTGATGCCGACAAAACCACCGTCGGCCAGGTCTTTCCGGCGGTGACGCTGACGGTGACCAAAAAGCCGGGCGAGAACGCGGTGGATGTGGCCTCGGCCGCCCGGGCGCGGCTGGATGTGCTGCGCAACACCGTGATCCCGGCGGGTGTGCAGGCCACCGTGACCCGCGACTACGGCGAGACGGCCGCAGAAAAAGCCAACAAGCTGATCCAGAAACTGGCCTTTGCCACCGGCTCGGTGATCTTGCTGGTGGGGCTGGCGTTGGGCCGCCGTGAGGCGGTGATCGTGGGCGGCGCGGTGATCCTGACCCTCACAGCCACGTTGTTTGCCAGCTGGGCCTGGGGCTTCACGCTCAACCGTGTGAGCTTGTTTGCGCTGATTTTTTCGATCGGCATTTTGGTGGACGACGCCATCGTGGTGGTGGAAAACATCCACCGCCACCAACAATTGTTTCCGGGCAAACCGCTGCGCGAGATCATCCCGGCGGCGGTTGACGAGGTGGGTGGCCCCACCATTTTGGCCACGCTCACGGTGATCGCCGCCTTGCTGCCCATGGCCTTTGTGAGCGGCCTGATGGGGCCGTACATGAGCCCGATCCCGATCAATTCCAGCCTGGGCATGGCCTTGTCGCTGGGCATTGCCTTCACCGTCACGCCCTGGCTGGCGCTCAAGTTGATGAAGTCGCATGGCGCGGCGCACGCTGATGCCTCAGCGAGTGGTCTGGCTGGCAAGTTGCAAACCGGTTTTGCCAAAGTGCTGACGCCATTTTTGGAGAGCAGCCGCAAGCGCTGGTTCTTGCTGATGGGCATCGTGGCGGCGTTGCTGCTGTCTGTGGGCCTGACGCTGGTGCAGTGGGTGGTGCTCAAGATGCTGCCCTTTGACAACAAGAGCGAATTCCAGGTGGTGATCGAGATGCCTGCGGGCACCCCGCTGGAAAATACCGCTTCGGCCCTGCACGAGATGGGCGCATTTTTGGCGCAGCAACCCGAAGTGCGTGACCTGCAAGGCTATGCCGGCACGGCCAGCCCGATCACCTTCAACGGTTTGGTGCGGCAGTACTATTTGCGCGCCGATGCCGATCAGGGTGATTTGCAGGTCAATCTGGTGGACAAAAAGCACCGCCACGACAAGAGCCATGCCATCGCGCAGCGCCTGCGCCCCGAACTCGAAAAAATTGGCCAGCGCCACGGTGCCCGCGTCAAGGTGGTCGAAGTGCCGCCCGGCCCGCCCGTGATGAGCCCGCTGGTGGCCGAGGTCTATGGCCCCGACGAAGCCGGTCGCCAGCAATTGGCCGGGCGCATTGCCAAGGCTTTTGCCCAGACGCCCGACATCGTGGGCGTGGACAGCTCACTCAAGGAAGACGCGCCGCGTGTGCACCTGACGGTGCGCCGCCAGCGTGCCGAGTCGCTGGGCATCCCGGTGGCGGTGATCGCGCAGACGGTGCACGGCGCTTTGTCGGGCATGGACGCGACCTATTTGCACGACGGTCAGTCCAAGTTGCCGGTGCCGGTGCGCCTGCAATTGCCACAGGTCTCGCAAGTGGGGCTGGACAGTGTGCTGGCCATGCCGCTGCGCGCCGCCAATGGCCGCTTGGTGCCTTTGTCCGAGCTGGTCAAGGTCGAGCGCGGCGTGATCGACAAGCCCTTGTTCACCAAAGACCTGATGCCGGTGAGCTATGTGTTTGGCGACATGGCGGGCCAGCTCGATTCGCCCCTGTATGGCCTGTTTGCCATCCGTCCGCACCTGGCCGAAGCGGCTTTGCCCGGCACGGGCGAGCTGGGCGAATACTGGATCTCTCAGCCCAAAGACCCCTGGCGCGAATACGCCATCAAGTGGGATGGCGAGTCGCAGATCACCTATGAAACCTTCCGCGACATGGGCGCGGCCTATGGGGTGGGCCTGATCCTGATTTACCTGCTGGTGGTGGCGCAGTTCAGGAGCTACCTCACGCCGCTGGTCATCATGGCCCCGATCCCGCTGACCATCATCGGGGTGATGCCGGGCCACGCCTTGCTGCAATCGCAGTTCACTGCCACCAGCATGATCGGCATGATCGCGCTGGCCGGGATCATCGTGCGCAACTCCATCTTGCTGGTGGACTTCATCGAGCTGCAAGTCCAAACCGGCATGGCCTTCAAAGATGCAGTGGTGCAGTCGGCCGCCGTGCGCGCCCAGCCGATTGCGCTGACCGGCTTGGCCGCCATGATCGGAGCCTTCTTCATTCTGGACGACCCGATTTTCAATGGCCTGGCCATCTCGCTGATTTTTGGCATTTTGGTGTCCACCGTGCTCACGTTGGTGGTCATCCCGGTGCTGTATTACGCGCTGTACCGGAAACAGCACGAACCCGTTTGATTTTTAACTGGAGAAAACCATGACCGTAGAACGCTACATCCGCATCGTTGCCGGCCTGTTCATCATGACCTCGCTGGCGCTGGGCGTCGAAGGCAGCCCGCTGTTTGTCAACAAGTGGTTTCTGGCCTTCACCGCTTTTGTGGGCCTGAACCTGTTCCAGTTCGGCTTCACCAATGTCTGCCCCATGGGCACGATCTTGCGCAAGCTGGGCGTGAAAGACGGCAACGCTTGCGGCACCGGTGGCTGCTGCTGAGCCGGGCATGAGCGAGAAAACCATTCAGGTCAGCCTGCACCAACAGCAGGACTACCGGTTTGACATCCGCTTTGGCGGTGATGTGCCTGCGCTGACCAGCGACGAACCCGCGCCCCTGGGCACGGGGCTGGGGCCATCGCCTGTGCAATTGCTCAGTGCGGCGGTGGGCAATTGCCTGGCCGATTCCTTGTTGTTTGCGCTGCGCAAGTTCAAGCAGACCCCCGAGCCGATCTGCTGTGACATCACCAGTGAGGTCGGGCGCAATGCCGACAACCGCCAGCGGGTGTTGGGCATCCATGCGGTGCTGACGCTGGGTGTGCCCGCCGAGCACCTGGAACACCTGGACCGGGTGCTGGACACCTTTGAGACTTATTGCACGGTGACGCAAAGCGTCGGTCAGGGCATTCCCGTCACCATTCGGGTCATCGACAGCACGGGCAAGACCCTGAAATAGGCACCCTATGACCCCAACTGCTCGCCACCTTCATGCCGTATTGGGTTTTTGCAGCGTTCGGCGGTGTTCGGTTCGGGGTTTTGGGGTGGGCTGGGCATCGGCGCAGGGTTTTATGTCGGTGCCGGTTGAAACTGTTTCGTTGCACGAACAGAACTGCGCTGCCTTGGCGCGGACCACAATGGCCATATGAACGAAATCACCTCGCGCTATTTACCGGCCGATGATGCGCAGCGGCGGCAGTTGCACAACGAAGTGCACGCCCGGCCTTCGGCCCGGGTGCGTTTGCCTGCATTGATCGTTTATGTGGCGGTGCTCAACACCGGCATCAGCCGAGAACAGGAATGGCAACACCTGCGCGCTTTGCCTGGGCATGCGGATCTGGCGCTGGACAGCTTGCAGGGCCATTTTTTGCGCTTGCGGTGCGATGGCTTCACCGTCAAATGGGAGCGCCACACCGAGTTCACCCGTTATTCCATCGTGCAGGCCTTGCCTGCACATGCCGGCTGGGGGGCCAACTGCCCCGAGCTGGCCCCACACGTGGCGGTGGGCACCGAGTGGCTGCGTCAGATCCCGGGGCAGACGGTGGCCGCCATTCATCTGGGCATGTTGGCGGCTGACTGGCGCGATCCCGACACGATGGACAAGGCGCAGGCCTGGCTGGGTGAGGGGGCTGTGGTGGGCTCGCGCATGGGCAACACCAGCGAAGGCTTGTCGCACTCGTGTGTGCTGACGCACTTTCGCATGGGGGCCGATGGCTTTGAACGCATGCTGGTGCTGGCCCCGTTGGATACACCTGAGGCCCGGGCAGGCCGCATCTCGCAGCGCCTGCTGGAGCTGGAAACCTACCGCCTGATGGCATTGCGGGGCTTGCCGGTGGCCAAGGAATTGGCGCCCGTTTTGTCGCAGGCTGAAGCGCAGCTGGCCGACATCACCGCCCGGCTGGAGCGCAAGGGTGACAGCGACCAGGCCTTGCTCGATGTGCTGGTGTCGCTGGCCGCACGCATCGAGCGGGCCACGGCCGAGCACGGTTACCGTTTTTCGGCCACGCGGGCTTATGACACGCTGGTAAGCCAGCGCATCGCCGAGTTGCGCGAGCGGCCCATCACGGGCACACAGACAGTGGGTGAATTCATGCAGCGGCGCCTGTCACCGGCCATGGCCACGGTGGCGGCCACGGCGCAGAGGCTGGCGTCGCTGTCAGAGCGGGTCTCGCGCACCAGCGCCTTGCTGCGCACCCGGGTGGACATCGCCACCGAAGCGCAAAACCAGCAGCTGCTGGAAAAGCTCACCCGGGGTCAGGACATGCAGCTCAAGCTCCAGTCCACCGTTGAGGGCCTGTCGATCGCGGCCATCAGCTATTACGTGGTCAGCCTGGTGCTGTACGGGGCCAAAGCCCTGAACAAACTGGGCCTGCCACTCAACCCCGAAATGACCGCCGGGTTGTCGATTCCCCTGGTGCTGTGGGGCGTGTGGTGGCTGACGCAGCGCGTGCATGCGCGCTTGCATCAAAGCGGGCACTGAGCCCGCAGACAGCTCAACGCGTAGCCGGATCCAGTCCCGTGCCGCGCACGATCTCGGCCACGGCGGGCGAGGTGAAAAAGCGCACCAGGTGCTTGGCCGCTTCTTGTTGCTCGGAGCCTGGCACCAGCGCCGACGAGAAGAAGATGGTCTGCTGCACCGCATCGGGCAGGGTGCCCACAAAGTCGAGTTCCTTGAAGTAGATCAGCTCGCTCACTTGCTGAAAGCCCAGATCGGCGTCACCCCGCGCGACCACCGCGCCCACGCGCTCGCTCATGATCTTTTTGGCGGTTTTTTGCATCTGCTCGGCAATGCCCAGCTTGGGGAACATTTCGGTGGACAGGTAGGTGCCGCTGGCGCTGGCCGAATAGGCCACCGATTTGGCGTTCAGCAGGGTTTGCTTGAGCGCTTCAACGGTGCTGATGTCGGGCTTGGGTGTGCCTTTGCGTACCGCCACGCCAATTTGTGAGCGGGCCAGGTCCACGCGGCTGCCGGGCACGAGTTTGCCGTCTTTCATCAACGCTTCCAGGCCGCCTTCGGAGAGGATCACCAGGTCAAACTTCTCGCCACGGGCAAAACGGCTGGGGATCGAGTCGGGGGCGTTGCCAATCGAAGCGCCGTAAGAACTGATGATTTTGTGGCCGCTGGCCGCTTCGTAAATGGGCACCAGTTTTTTGTAGGCTTCGGTGAAGGCCCCCGAGGTGACCACGCGAATTTCAGCTGAATATGCTGCAGTTTGTGCTGCCAGCGAGGCGAAGGCCAGCAAGGCGCTGGCGAGCAGGCTGCGGCGTGAGAGGGTGTTGAGCAGTTTCATGGTGTGTCTCCTTTTGTGGTTGTTCAGTCGGCCGTGATCTTGCGTTCGCGGATCACGCGGCCCCAGGTGGCCGATTCCTTGACCATGTATTTGGCAAATTCTTCCCGGGTGCCGGGCTGGGGCGTCAGGCCGTGGCTGTTGAGTTGCTCGACCACGTCCGGGCTCTTGAGCACTTTGACCAGTTCGGTGTTCCAGCGGTCCAGGATGGGGGCAGGCACTTTGGCTGAGGCCACAAAGGCATACCAGTTGGTGGCGGAAAAACCCGCAAAGCCCGATTCGGCAATGGTCGGAACTTTGGGCAGGGCGGGCACACGCATGCTGCCCGTACTGGCCAGGGGGATCAGCTTGCCGCTTTCGATGTGGGGCAAGGCGGTCGAGAGCGTGGAGTAATACGCCGCCACGCGGCCACCGATCAGGTCTTGCATGGCGGGTGCGCCCCCTTTGTAGGGCACATGCACGGTGTCGATGCCAGCCATGTCGTTGAGCAATTCACCCGCCAGGTGAGAGGCTGAGCCTGCACCGGTGGAGGCAAAGTCGAGCTTGCCGGGGTTTTTCTTGGCGTAGGCCATGAATTCGGCAAAGGTCTTGATGCCGGTGTGTGCGCCGACCACCAGCACGTTGGGGAAGTTCACGCCCATGGTGATGGGGGCCAGATCCTTGAACGGGTCGTAAGGCACTTTCATCATGTGCGGGGCGATGGTCAATGGACCCACCGAGCCAAACAAGAGCACGCTGCCATCGGCCGGGCCTTGCGCCGCATACTGGTGGGCGATGTTGCCGCCCGCACCAGGTTTGTTGTCGATCACGACCGAGGCACCGATGTTCTCGCCCAGCTTCTTGGCGATGATGCGTGCCCCGGTGTCGGCCGCGCCGCCTGCGGCAAAGCCCACCACCATGGTGATGGTTTTCTTCGGGGGAAAGGTTTGGGCTTGCGCGGTCAAGCCGGTGCCGATCAGGGCCATGCAGGCGATGGCCCGCAGCGTGTTGCGTTTGTTCATGAGGGTCTCCTAAAGTTCAATCACTGCCCAGCCCGATGGGGTTGGGCTGGCGTTTTTCGACGGCATGGCGCAGCAAGGACGCGGTGCGGAAAATGCCGTGCGCAAATTTGTTGTAGGGCAATGTGGCGAACAAGGCCATCACCGCGCCCAGGTGCACGGCCAGCCAGGTGGGCATGCTGCTGTGCCCTCGTGCCAGCCACAGGCCCAGACCGGTGGCACTGATCAGGAACAGCAAGGCGATGAAGCCCAAGTCCATGGTTTTTTGCGCGGCATCGCCCTGATCCGGGTGGCGTTGCAGGTTCAGTTTGAACAGACCCGCTGTGCCCACCAGCAGGCTCACGCCCCCCAGCACGCCCAGCACTTTGGGCAGGCTGGGCAGTTCATACGGGGCGGGCAGGCCCAGCACGTAGTGGTAGAGCGTGGCCACACTGGTGGCGGCAAAGCACAGCATGAAGCCATAGAAGGTCAGGTGGTGCGCACGGCGGCGGGCCAAGGTGAAGGCGTCGTCTTCGTTGTTGCAGCCTTCGCCGTGGCCACCGTCCAGGTATTTCAGGCGCAGCACATCGTGCGTGGCCTCGGCAGCGGCGGGCGGGGTCAGCGCCGCGCCGCTGGTGGCGGGCGTGATGTCTTGCCAGAAGCGGCGCACGCCCAAGCTCAGGGCCAGCACCGCAAACAGGAAGACCGGCGCGAACAGGCTGACCAGCAAGTTGTGCGGGAAGATGCTGTAAAAGTTCTGGGCGGGGCCTGCTGCTGCGCCTTGCTGGGCCAGCCACAGGAACAGCGCCAGACCCGCAGCCAGCGCCAGGCTCAGGGTCAAGCCATTGCGCTGGTACAGCCGCCCCAACGGGGCGGGCCGGGCGTAATGCGTGTAGGTCTGGCCACGCACCTGGGCCATGGTTTTCGGGATGTTGACGGCAAAGTCGTGCGGGGGTGCGTATTGGCAGGCGTGCAGGCAAGCGCCGCAGTTGTGGCACAGGTTGGCCAGAAAGTGGATGTCAGCCTGTGCAAATGACAGGCGGCGCGTCATGGCCGGGAAAACCGCACAAAAGCCTTCGCAGTAACGGCAGGCATTGCAGATTTGCAGCTGGCGTGCCGTTTCACTTTCGGCCAGTGTGGGCACCCATTCGCCGTTGGCCAGCGCTTTGGCCTCTTGTGTGAGTTGTTGCAGTGTGTTCATGCGTGGGCTCCTGCCCGTGCGGTCTGCGCGGCCTGCGCCGCTTGCGTGCCTGCGATGCGGCCAAAGGCCGTGCCGATCGACATGCCCACACCGGCGGTGTAGCCCTTGCCCAGCACGTTGCCTGCCATCATCTCGCCAGCCACAAACAGGTTGTCGCTGGGCACGCCAGCAAAGCGCACGGCGGCGGTCTCGTCGGTTTCCAGGCCCAGGTAGGTGAAGGTCACGCCGGGGCGCACCGCATAAGCGTAAAACGGGCCGGTGTCGATGGTGCGGGCCCAGTGGGTTTTGGCCGGGCTCACGCCCTCGGTGTGGCAATCGTCAAGCACGGTGTGGTCAAAGGTGCCGGGACGACAGGCCAGGTTGTAGTCGTTCAGGGTTTGCATGAAGGTGTTCACATCGAGCCCAATTTTTTGCGCCAGTTCGGGCAGCGTGTCGGCTTTGACGCCGTCGAACACAGGCGGCATGAAGCGGCCAATGGCCTTGCTGTCGATGATCGAATAGGCCGTTTGGCCCGGTTGCTGGGCCACCAGACGGCCCCAGATGGCGTAGCGCTTGGGCCAGAAGTCTTCGCCCTCGTCGTAAAAGCGCCGGGCTTCGGTGTTGACCACCACACCCAGCGACACGCAGTCGATGCGGGTGCAGATGCCGCCGTCATACAAAGGTGCGCGGGCATCGATCGCCACCATGTGCGCTTGCGTGGCATCGCCAATCGGGTCAGCGCCTTGCGCCAGCATGTGCTTGAGCAACACGCCCTGGTTGAAGCGGGTGCCCCGGATCAGGAAGTTGTCTGCTGGCCATTCGCCACGCTCGTTTTGGCCCCAGGCCTCGCGCAACCATTCACGGTTGGATTCAAAACCACCCGCAGCCAGCACGCAGCTTTTGGCGGTGATGCGTTCTTGGCCCACCCAAGCGGCCACGAAGCGGCCGTTCTCGATTTCCAGCCGATCCACGGGCGCGTTGTAGCGGATCTGCACGCCCAGTTTTTCGGCGCTGCGGTAATAGGCGTTGACCAAGGCCTTGCCCCCGCCCATGAAAAAGGCGTTGGTGCGGGCCACATGCAGCGCACCCGACAGCGGCGGTTGAAAGTGCACGCCGTGCTTGCGCATCCAGTCGCGGCAGGTGCTGGACGCCCGGATGGTCAAGCGCGCCAGTTTTTCGTTGGTGATGCCGCCCGTGACCTTGAGCAGGTCTTGCCAGAATTCTTCTTCGGGGTAGGCGTCGACCAGCACGTCTTGCGGTGCATCGTGCATGCAGCGCAGGTTGCGTGTGTGGCCTGAGTTGCCGCCACGCCATTCACGCGGAGCAGCTTCGAGCAGCCGCACGCTGGCGCCTGCTTCGGCGGCCATGAGGGCTGCGCACAGGGCGGCATTGCCCCCTCCAATCACCAGCACGTCCGTGCTCATCGTGTGTCCTTGTCGTCGTCAAGGGATGGGAGTGTGGCGTATCCGGGGGGCTTTGTGAAATGAAATATCGGTGTTGATTGTTGCGATAAACGCAATAAATTTAACGGTTCGGTTGGCCAAAATGCTGCAAGGTGAGGTCGTAAAACCCCTGTGCGGCCAGGGACAGGCTGCTGTTTTTGCGGCGCAGCAAGGTGACCTGGCGCTTGACCACCGGGCCCACCAGCGGGATTTTGACCACGTGGGGGCGGTCGCCGTTTTCAAAGGTGGACGAAGGCAGGATGGCGCAGCCCACGCCGGCAGCCACCAGATTGATGGCGGTGGCGTGGTGCTGTACTTCATAGTGACCGCTCAGTCGGATGCCGCGTTTGGCCAATTGGTAGTCCAGAAAGATGCGGGTGGCCATGAAGCTGCTGACCACGATCAGGTCCAGATCGCGCATGTCGGTCCAGTGGACCGATGTCCGGTCTTGCAAGGGGTGCGGGGTCGGGCAAATCAGGGTGAGCGGGTCGTCAAACAGGGGGATTTCCTGCAGTTCGGGGTGAGCCTGGCCGTTGATGGCGATGCCCATTTCGGCCTGACCATCGAGCACGGCGGCGCGCACATCGTGCGATGACGCGTCGTGCAGCCGCAGTGTGTTGTCCGGGGCCAGGTCGGCGTACTGGCGGATCAGCAGCGGCAGCACATGGGTGGTGAGCGAGGGCACGCAAGCCAGCGTGAAATGCCCCTGGCCTTGTTTGACCTTGCCTTGCAGGCGTTCGACGGCCCGTGTGGCGTCGGCCACGATATTGCGCGCTTGCGGCAGAAAATCCCGCCCCAGCTCGGTCAGTTCCACCCGCCGGGTGGTGCGGTCCATCAGCTTGATGCCGACCAGGGCTTCGAGTTTCTGGATGCGGCGTGTCAGCGCGGTCTGGGTGATGTGCAGGTCGTGCGCGGCTTTGATGAAGCTGCCCAGCTCTGCCACACAGACAAAGGCTTGCAAACCGTCAAAGTCCACTTTCACGGGGCGGTCTCCGGGTGGGGGTCAGGGTGCCGTGGCGGGCAAGGCGGTGTGGATCACGCCACCGCCCAGGCAGACTTCGCCGTTGTACAACACCACGCTCTGGCCGGGCGTCACGGCCCATTGCGCGTCGGGAAAGTGCATGTCAAAAGTCGGGAAGGTTGAGCCGTTGGCCGCATTGACCAACGTGCAGGGGGCGTCGGCCTGGCGGTAGCGGGTTTTGGCCGCATAGGTACCTGGTGTGGGGGCGACACCTGCACACCAGCTGGCATCGTCGGCTTGCAGGCCGCCCGACAGCAGCCAGGGGTGGTCATGCCCTTGCACCACCCAGAGGGTGTTTTTTTCGAGGTCTTTGCGGGCTACAAACCAGGGGGTGTGCTCGCCCGCGCCTTTTTGCGCCCCTTTGGCCTTGATGCCGCCAATGCCCAAGCCCTGGCGTTGGCCCAGGGTGTAAAAGCTCAGACCCACATGCTGGCCGATGGTGCGGCCGCTGGGGTCTTTGATGGGGCCGGGTTCCTTGCTGATGTAGCGGTTCAAAAACTCACGGAAGGGTCGCTCGCCGATGAAGCAGATGCCGGTCGAGTCTTTCTTTTTGGCGTTGGGCAGGCCGATCTCTTCGGCGATGCGGCGCACTTCGGTTTTGTGCAACTCGCCCACCGGAAACAGGGTTTTGGACAGCTGGGCCTGGTTCAGGCGGTGTAAAAAGTAGCTCTGGTCTTTGGACGGATCGAGCCCCTTGAGCAGCTCGTGGCGGCCGGTGGCTGTGTTCAGGCGCACGCGGGCATAGTGCCCGGTGGCGATTTTTTCGGCCCCCAGCCGCATGGCGTGGTCCAGGAATGACTTGAATTCGATCTCGGCGTTGCACAGGATGTCGGGGTTGGGCGTGCGCCCGGCCTGGTATTCGCGCAAAAACTCAGAAAATACCCGGTCCTTGTAGTCGGCCGCAAAATTGACGTGCTCGATCTCGATGCCCACCACATCGGCCACCGCAGCGGCATCGACGAAATCAATGTTGGACGAGCAATATTCGCTGTCATCGTCGTCTTCCCAATTTTTCATGAAGATACCGATGACTTCATAGCCCTGCTGCTTGAGCAGCCAGGCCGTGACGGCAGAGTCGACGCCGCCGGACAATCCGACGACCACACGTTGAGCTTTAGACATGGACCGATTATCCCGTGGTCGGGCTGTTCATCTCTTTACAATGCTTTTTTCTGCTTTTTTCCTTTCATGATCAAGCGTTGCACCTGGTGCCAATATTTCCGGACTTTCCTGAGCGACATCGCCAACGGGATGTTCATCGTCACCCACAGTGGCCTGGCCATGGTGGGCCTGACGGCCGCAGCGTTGGTGCTGGCGTTGTGGCTCAAGCCCGCTTGGTTACATCAGGCCGAAAACGAGTTGTTCAATTTTCTGCGTGAGCGTCAGGTGCTGATGTCGTGGTGGCCGTCCAACACAGCCGAACGGGCCACGGCGGTGGATCTGAAGTCTTTGCCACCGCAGCAGGCGCTGGTGGCCGAGTGGCTGGCGCGCAAGTACCGCGTAGCCCCCGAGCCTTTGGGGGCCTTGGTGGCCGAAGCCCATGCCTTGTCCAAAAAGTCCAGGCTCGCACCGCACCTGATTTTGGCCGTGATGGCCATCGAATCCAATTTCCACCCCTATGTGCAAAGCCATGTGGGCGCACAAGGCCTGATGCAGGTCATGACCCAGGTTCATGCCCGCCGTTATGCGGCTTATGGCGGCAATTTGGCGGCGTTTGACCCGATCACCAATTTGCGTGTGGGTGTGGCGGTGCTGGCTGACGCGATCAAGCTCAAAGGCGGCTCGGTCGAGGAAGGCTTGAAGTCCTATCTGGGGGCAGATGGTCAGGCTGACGATGGCGGTTATGTGGCCAAAGTGCTGGCCGAGCGCGCCCGGCTCGATCAGGTGGCTGCAGGTGTCAAGGTGGCGCTGACCTCGTCCTGAACGGATGGGCCCCGCGTTCAGGCGCTCAGTCGGCTGAAAAAGACGGCGCTCATGAGCAGCCCCGTGGCGATGACGCCTCGTCGCACCCACAGGACAGGCAGCCGTTGCGCCAGACGGGCACCCAACCAGCCGCCCAGCATGGCCCAGAGCATCATCCAGAGGGCTTGATTCCAGACGATCGCGCCTGCCCAGGCAAACGCCGCCACCGACAGCAGAGACAGCACGAACGAGTTGAGGTTTTTGAGTGCGTTGACCGTGTTCAGCCGCGATTCGCCCGTCAGGGTGTACAGCGCCATCAGCAATATCCCCAGTCCCCCATTGAAATAGCCACCGTAAATGGCCACGGCCAGCAGGCCGGGCAAGCGCCAGGCCGGATGCCCCTGGTTGGCGTTGCGGGTGGCGATGCGCGGCCCCAGGGCAAACAAGGCCGTGGCCAGCAAAAGCAACCAGGGCACCAGGCCCGCAAACACTCGGGATGGGGTGACCAGCAGCAAGCCCGCGCCGATCAGTCCGCCCAGCGCGGCCACGGCCACTTCACGCTGCAAGGTGCGGGTGGGCAGGGTCTGTAGTTCTGGCCTGAAGCCCAGGGTGCTGCCCAGATAACCAGGGCTGACCGCCATGGCGCTGGTGGCGTTGGCCGCCAGTGGTGGCACCCCCGCAAACACCAGGGCCGGAAAAGTCAGAAAGCTGCCGCCGCCTGCGATGGCATTGAGTGCGCCTGCGCCCAGCGCAGCCAGGCCAGTGACCAACCAGGCGGTGTCGAGCAGCATCATGGTTGCAAGGACGGCAAACCCGCCACGGCCGGATCGGTGTAGATCATTTCCAGCGGAAAGCGCAGACCGGCCAGGTGATCTTCGATGCAGCGCAGCACCATGGGGCTGCGATGGCGGTCCACACTGGCGCGCACTTCTTCGGGGGTCATCCATACGGTGCGCACGATGCCGGTGTCCAGTGTGCGCTCGGGGTGAAAGGCCCCGATTTCGCCGCAAAACGTCATCCGCAAATAGGTGATGTCCTCGCCGCTGGCCGGGCGTTGAAAGCGCGACAGGTAGATTCCGACCAGGGCGGTGGGGGTGAAGCTGTGCGCGGTTTCTTCAAGGGTTTCACGGGCGCAGGCCTGGGCGGGGGACTCGAACGGGTCCAGGTGTCCTGCCGGATTGTTCAGGCGCAGGCCTTCCTGTGTGTGTTCTTCCACCAGCAGATAACGGCCGTCTTTTTCGACGACGGAGGCCACGGTGACGTTGGGTTTCCAGCGGGTATTCATGGGCGCATTATCGGCAATGCCGATCGGGGTGCGTGGGGGGCGGGCGATGGGGCCCATGTGCTTTGTTGCGTTTTGTGACAGGGATTGCCCTGTCTGTGCTGTGGCAGACATCGGTTAAGCTGGGTTTTTCCCTGATTGAACAGAACGAGGAGACAGACATGCAGACAGGCGATAGCGCAGCCGCGCCCCAGCGCATTGGTGTGCCGCGAGAGATTTTTCCCGGTGAAAAACGCGTGGCCACCGTGCCCGATGTGGTGACCAAACTGGTCAAGCTCGGCTTTGCGGTGTCGGTGGAACAAGGCGCGGGCGCGCTGGCCGACCTGTCGGACGAAGCCTATGTCGAAGCCGGTGCCACCATCGCCCCGAACGCCGCTGCGCTGTGGAGCGGCAGCGACATTGTCTTCAAGGTGCGCGCACCTACACCCGACGAAGTGGCGCTGATGCACGAAGGCCAGACCCTGATCGGTTTCCTGTGGCCTGCCCAGAACCCCGATCTGATGCAGCAGCTGGCCGCGAAAAAAATCACGGCCTTGTCGATTGACTGCCTGCCGCGCACGCTCAGCCGCGCGCAAAAGATGGACGCGCTGACCTCGATGGCCGGCGTCAGCGGCTACCGCGCGGTGGTCGAGGCGGCTAACGCTTTTGGCCGTTTCTTCAACGGCCAGATCACGGCCGCGGGCAAGGTGCCCCCGGCCAAGGTGTTCATCGCCGGTGCCGGTGTGGCGGGTCTCGCTGCCATCGGTGCCGCCGCCAGCCTGGGCGCCATCGTGCGCGCCAACGACACCCGTGCCGAAGTCGCCGACCAGGTGGTGTCGCTGGGCGGTGAGTTCGTCAAGGTCGATTACGAAGAAGAAGGCTCGGGCGGCGGTGGCTACGCCAAGGTCATGAGCGAGGGCTTCCAGGCCGCGCAGCGCGCCATGTACGCGCAGCAGGCCAAAGAGTGCGACATCATCATCACCACCGCGCTGATCCCGGGCAAGCCCGCGCCCAAGCTGATCACAGCCGAGATGGTGAAAAGCATGAAGCCGGGCAGCGTGATCGTCGACATGGCGGCCGAGCAAGGCGGCAACTGCGAGCTGACCGAGCC
>JACCDQ010049179.1_pt1 | contig 16028 bp, 13 predicted proteins | sample 7446031 | NCBI WGS metagenome assembly JACCDQ01 (sample SAMN15323442, study PRJNA562643) | freshwater metagenome | isolation source: river surface water | place: USA:Blue River Watershed | collected 2017-08-17
GGACGACCCGTGCGATATGGCCATGGCCGTGAAAGTGGCTGACAACGCCAAGACACAGAAATACAGCCCCTGCAATGCCACCGAGAGCCTGCTGGTGGCGCGCGGGGTGGCGGCCGAATTTCTGCCCAAAATCGGCGCCGTTTACGCCCAAAAAGGTGTGGAAATGCGCTGCTGCCCCGAGTCCAAAACCCTTTTGGCGGCGGTGCCTGGCGCCCAACTCAAAGACGCCACCGAACAAGACTGGTTTGAGGAATACCTGGCCCCGGTCATCAGCGTGAAAGTGGTGGCCGACGTGGACGAAGCGATTGCCCACATCAACCACTATTCCAGCCACCACACCGAATCTATTTTGACCACCGACCACGTGCACGCGCAAAAATTCCTGCGCGAGGTGGATTCCAGCAGCGTGATGGTCAACGCCAGCACCCGGTTTGCAGACGGCTTTGAATACGGTTTGGGGGCTGAAATCGGCATCAGCACCGACAAGTTCCACGCGCGCGGCCCCGTGGGCGTGGAGGGCTTGACCTCGTTGAAATACGTGGTACTGGGCGAAGGTGAAGTGCGGGGTTGAATTGACACGACCTGTGGGTGTTGATTTGCGGGCGCAGCCTGCGGCGGCTCAAACGCCGTCACCGGCGGCCCAGGCATACAACCGCGAACTGCAACGGGTCGAGCGCCTGCACAGCCAGCTCGACCGCCTTGAACAAACCTGCCTGGCACACCAAGCAGCCGTGGCGGCAACCCTGCACCCGTTGCAACAAAAACACGCTTTGTGTTTGCAGAAAATGCTCGCACTGTTGCACCCGCACCTGGATGAACCCCGCAACTTGAGCAAAAGCCAGCTCGCCACCTTGCGCGGGGTGGTTTGCCAAATGGCTTTGCAACTCATGAAGGCCGGTGCGCCAGGCATGGCTGAACTCCACGACCGCTACAGCCCACAAACCCTGGCCCAAATAAAACGGGCCCAAGCCCAGGCTTTGCGCCAAGAATTCAGCGCTTGGTTGGGGGAGGACTTCCATCAGGCTGACGAATGCCACGATCCCGACGCGGTTTTGAGCGAGGCCGTGGCCCAGTGGCAAGCCAGCAAGGCCGAAAAGCAGGCCAAACGGCAAGCCAAGACCGAGGCCCGAAACGCCAAACGCCAAGCTGCAAATCCGCTGCAGCAGCCTGGGGCTGACGCAGAGCATGACGCCCACGCCTTTTTGCGCCAACTGTACCGGCAGCTGGCCAGTGCTTTGCACCCCGACCGCGCGCCCGACGAAGCGGAGCGCCAGCGCAAAAACACCCTGATGGGCGAAGCCAACGCCGCCTATGAGCGCAACGACCTGCTCGCCCTGCTGAGGCTGCAACTGCAAGCCGAGTTGGTGGCCCCCCACTCTTTGGAAAGCGCGCCGGACAATCGCCTGCAAAGCATGACGCTTTTGCTCAAGCAGCAGGCGGCTGCGCTGGAACGCCAGCGCCAAGCCGAACAACAACGCTGGACCCGCCTGCTGGGCCTGGATTGGGGCAGTCCCTTGCAAGCCGAGTTGCTGCAATCCCGGCTGCTGGCCGAAACCGAGCAACTGCAAGGCACGCTGGCCGACGCAGAAGCTGCCTTGACGCAGATACGTGAACTGCCCACCCTGAAGGCGTGGTTGAACCACCAACGCGGCATGGCTGCCCCGACGCCCGACGGGCTGGGATAATCGCCTCATGGCAAACAAACAACGTGTGGTGGTGGGCCTGAGCGGCGGGGTCGATTCCGCCGTCAGCGCCTACCTGCTCAAACAACAGGGCTATGAGGTCATCGGCATCTTCATGAAAAACTGGGAAGATGACGACGACAGCGAATACTGCTCCAGCCGGCAAGACTGGCTCGACGCTGCCAGTGTGGCCGACGTGGTGGGCATCGATATTGAACACGTCAACTTTGCCACCGAGTACAAAGACCGGGTGTTTGGCGAATTTTTGCGTGAATACCAAGCCGGACGCACCCCCAACCCCGACATCCTGTGCAACGCTGAAATCAAGTTCAAGGCCTTTTTGGACCATGCCTTTGCGCTGGGGGCCGACAAAATTGCCACCGGGCACTACGCCCGGGTGCGTTTGAACGAAGCCACAGGCCAACACGAACTGCTCAAAGGCCTGGACCCTTTGAAGGACCAAAGCTATTTTTTGCATCGCCTGAACCAAGGCCAACTGAGCAAAACCCTGTTTCCGGTGGGCGAGTTGCCCAAAACCGAAGTGCGCCGCATTGCCGCCGAAATCGGGCTGCCCAACGCCAAGAAAAAAGACTCCACCGGCATTTGCTTTATTGGGGAACGGCCGTTCCGTGATTTTTTGAACCGCTACATCCAAAAGGAACCGGGCGCCATTCGCGACGATCAGGGCCGCGAAATCGGCCAACATGTGGGCCTGAGTTTTTACACGCTGGGGCAGCGCCAGGGTCTGGGCATCGGCGGCGTAAAAGACAAAACCGCCCCCAAGGGTGGCGGAGAACACGCCCCTTGGTTTGTGGCCCGCAAAGACCCCACCACCAACACCTTGTGGGTGGTGCAAGGGCACGACCACCCTTGGTTGCTGTCGCCTCAATTGTTGGCTTTGGACGCGAGCTGGGTGGCGGGCACCCCGCCCACCCTGGGCCATTGCGGCGCCAAAACCCGCTACCGGCAGGCCGACGCAACCTGCCAGGTGGTTCAAGCCAACGCCAGCGGTTTTGAATTGCAATTTGACACGGCGCAGTGGGCGGTAACCCCCGGTCAAAGTGCTGTGCTTTACGACGGTGATGTGTGCTTGGGCGGCGGAGTGATTGACCGCGCCACGGCCACAGAACGCAGCTTGCCTGCGATTCCCGCACCCGTTCTCAAGCGCAAAAAACAGGCTGCAAAACGGGCGCCAGCCGCCGGCCCGGGGGCCGACATCAAGCCGCCACGCTGACCCGGTCCCGGCCTTCCTGTTTGGATCGATAAAGCGCGGCATCGGCGCGCGCGATCCAATCCTGGGCGGTCTCACCCGCCGACAACTGCGCCACCCCCGCAGACACGGTCACCGTCAACACCACCTCGTTGGTGGTGCGGTTGCGCAATCGCATGGCCTTGGTTCGCTGGCGAACCCGCTCGGCCACCTCAGCGGCTTCTTTCAAAGAAGCGTTGGGCAACAAAATCGCAAATTCTTCGCCGCCATAACGGGCAACCGTGTGCGCGGGGTCTGTCACCGTCGCGTTGAGCACTTCGCCCAAGGCCTTCAAAACACGGTCCCCCATCAAATGCCCATGCCCGTCGTTGATGCGCTTGAAATGGTCAATGTCCAACATCACCAATCCATGGGTCTCGCCTTCAGCCATGGGCTGTTTGAAGAAGGTGTCAAATTTGTGGTCCAGCCCTTTGCGGTTGAGCACGCGCGTCAGGTTGTCCACAAAAGACTCTTCTCGGGCCCGGTCCAGATCAGCGCGCAACTTGTCAATTTCTTGCTTGCTGGCCGCCACTTGGGCCTGCAACTGGGCCGCGGAGTCTTGCATAACCTGCGTCTGCGCCAGGGTTTGCCGCAACGCCGCCTGCAACTGTGGGCTGGGTTGAGACTCCAGAGCGTCGGTCAAATCTTTGAGCTGCGCGCCAAAGGCACCGGCGTGTTGGCCCGTGTCGCTGGCGCTTTTTGCCATGCCCTGCATCACCTGCTGAAAGTCTTGGCTGATGCGTTCCATGGTGGCCGAGTCCACGCCGGCAATGTGCTGCTGGTACAAGGCCTGTACAGAATCGTCCCCCAACTTGGGTTCGGATTGATGCAAGCGGTCAATCGCCTGTACCAAACCAGCGTTAATGCCTGCCGCGTACTCATACCAAACGGTGTATGTCACCGGGTTGAATGCCGCGCTGTTCTGGTTCATCAAACCTAGCGCAGCACGCAGCAACTCAGCGCTTTTTTCTTTGGATTCGGTATACAACATGCTTTCTGCCCAAGGGGTTGCCCAGACGGCCGAGCTGCCATTTCAGCTGTAGCCCAATGCCAGACCATTGTATACACGGCGCATTCTGTTTTGATACAAATACACCCAAGCATTGACCGGACATTGGGCACCCAAACAGCCCCAAAAACAAAACCCCACTCCTCGCGAAGTGGGGTTGACGGGGCTGCGCAGCAGAAAAACAGTTCTATTTTGACTCAAAACGGAATGTCGTCATCCATGTCGTCAAAACCGCTGGCAGAAGGCGCAGGGGCTGGCGCAGGCCGTTGGGCAGGCGCAGCCGCGCGTGCGGGAGCTGCAGCAGCACGGGGCGCATAGGCACGTGGCGCGGGTTCTGCGCCGTCGTCCATGCCCGGCCCGCCCATGCCCTCACGCCCGCCCAACAACTGCAGCTCGGTGGCCACAATGTCAACGGTGTTGCGCTCAACACCCGACTGATCGGTGTATTTGCCGTATTTCAAACGGCCTTCCACATAAATCGGGCGACCTTTTTTCACATATTCGCCGGCAATTTCAGCCAAACGGTCGTAAAAAGTGACCCGGTGCCACTGGGTGTCTTCCACGGTTTCGCCGCTGTTTCGGTCTTTTCGGCGGCTGCTGGTGGCCACGCTCACATTGGCCACAGCTTGACCGGAGGGCAGGTAGCGGATTTCCGGGTCGCGGCCACAATTGCCCACCAAAATCACTTTGTTCACAGATGCCATGGTGCTGGTTATTCCTCTCTAATTTGGGGTGAAGCCAATGCCACATTGTGCAACATTTGGCGCCAGGCCTTACTTGGCCACAGGCACCTGCATGGGCCAGGCCACGGCCAACCACACCAGGGTCAACACAGCGCACGCCGCAAACAAGCCCTGCGCCCCCAGGTGGCTGACCAACCACCCCCCAGCGGCCCCACCCACAAAAAAGCCCACCGATTGCAACGTGTTGTACACGCCCAGCGCGGCCCCCCGCGCATGGGCTGGCGCCAAGCGTGAAACCAAGCTGGGTTGAGTGGCCTCCAGGGTGTTGAAGCCAACAAAAAACACGAACAACGCAAAGCCCAGCCAACCCACCGGGGCATGGTTGGCAGCGCTGAAGCCAAACAGCGCTTGCACCGACACCAACAAACCAATGGCCAACAAAAACACCGCACGCAAATAACCTTTTCGCTCCAAACGAAACAGCGCACCGCCCATGACCAAAAAAGACAACACCACTGCGGGCAAGTACACCTGCCAGTGGGCTTCTTTGGGCAAACCCGCTTGCACCAACAACCCGGGCACGGCCACCCACATGGCCAGTTGAACCGCATGCAACACGAACACACCCCAGTTCAACCGCAACAAACCGGCGTGTTGCAACACGTCACGCAAACCAGACCGACCTGCATCCACCTGCTGCGCTGGCTCGGGGGGCACCACCCAAGCCACCACGGCCATGCCCAACAACGCAAGACAACTGGTCAAAGCAAACAAGCCCGACAAGCCCACCGCAGCCGCCAACACCGACGAAAACACCAGCGAGAACGCAAACATCAGCGCAATGCCTATACCGACCAAAGCCATGGCTTTGGTGCGCACGCTGTCCCGGGTGACATCGGCCACAAACGCTGTGACCGCCGCCGATATGGCGCCCGCACCTTGCAAAGCGCGGCCAGCAATCAGTGTGTTGAGATCGGGGGCCCATGCTGCCACCCCACTGCCCGCGGCAAACAGCGCCAACCCCCACAAAATAACCGGCTTGCGGCCCCAACGGTCCGATGCAACGCCCAGCGGAATTTGCAGCAGGGCTTGGGTCAGCCCATAGATCCCCATTGCCAATCCAACGCGGGCAGGGTCGTCGCCCCCGGGGAACTTGGCGGCCTCCAGCGCAAATACAGGCAGCACCAAAAACAAGCCCAACATGCGCAAAGCAAATATGCTGGCCAGCGACAAGCTCGCTCGTCTCTCGAGCGCGGTCATTCGAACAGGGGTAGGGGTATCTGAAACAGGCACAGTCAAAAAACCATCGCCGCACCACTGGGACGCGGTTGGGCTCAAATCAAATTCAAGTGAGGGAACAGCCTCTATTGTCCCCGACCTGGACACTAGCCGTTGAGCAAGGCGCTGCGATAAGCACCGCAACCGATCAACAGGTCGTTGCTGATCGGCATGACAAACGAAGATTTGGCGCGCACGGCACCCGTTTGCAGGTTGATGATGTTGTATTCGACCCAACCACCGCCGTTGTCGGCCTGGTACCAAGCGTCGGCCAGGAGCTTGTTGGCGTCCAAACCAGGCGCATCGTGCAAGCGGGTGTTGGCGCGGGCCCTGTCCATGCCCATCACGTGGTAAGTGCCTTCGCGGTCAAACACAAAAATGTAGAGGTCGCGGTCAACAAATATGCCGCTCTTGTTGTAAAAATCATCGCAAGCACGGCTGTAACCCACCTTGGCAATGTGGTCGATGGCTTTGTTCACCAGCTCAAAAGCTTCGTCTGCGGTGCCTTGGCGCAGCTTCATGTGCTTGACGGCGGAGTCCAACTCGTTGGTGCGCCCCATGAGCCCCGAGGCCCTGTGGGTGGTGCGGTCCACCATTTCGGCGTTTTCGTAGGTCAAGGAATCCAGGTCGCCCACAGCCACCACCACCTCCTTGAGCGAGGTGCTTTGCTGGCTGCTGGCCGATGCCATGGTGTCGATACGGGCTGAAATATCCCGAATGCCTCGGACCAAGGTGTCCATGACATCGTTCACAGAGCCAATTTCGCGGACCGTGCCTTTCACACGCCCGGTGGACTCGGCGATGAGTTGCCGAACCTCGCTGGCAGCCGCCTGGCTGCGTTGGGCCAAGTTGCGCACCTCTGCCGCCACCACCGCAAACCCACGCCCTTGCTCACCCGCACGCGCAGCTTCCACAGCAGCGTTCAGGGCCAGAATATTGGTCTGGAAAGCGATGCTGTCGATGGTTCCGATGATCTCGTTCATGCGCTCGGAGGTGGCTTGGAGCGTGTTCATGCCACTCATGGTTTGGTGCATGAGGGAACTGGCGCGTTCGGTTTCGTGGTGCAATTCACTGGTGACCCGGCTGATTTCCTGGGCAGAGGTGGCGTTGACCTCCACGGTATCGGCCACGCTGCGCACATTCGACGCCGCCTGTTCCAGGCTCGCGGCCTGTGACTGGGTGCGCCCCGACAGGCTTTGGCTGTCGTCCACCAGCTGCCTGCCCACATGGCTGAGCACCGCCGCCGCACTGCGCACATCGGCCACCAGCTCCGACAGGCGATGCATCATGCCGCCGAATTTTTGGCTGATGAACGCGAATTCGTCAGCGCCCTTGACCTCAACGTCTGCCGTTAAATCACCCTGCGTTGCCAGCTCCATGGTTTCACTCAGGCGTTGCAAGCCCGACACGGTGGCAGAGTAAAAAGCGACCATGCCATAGCTCAGCAACAACAACACCACCGAGCAGCCCACCACCACCTGAACAATGGCAGTGCCCAGACTTTCTGCCCGCTCGCTCAACACGGTTTGCAATCGCACGCTGAGGTCTTTGGAGAATTGCTGTTGGGCTTCAATGGCTTGGGTACCGGCATTGAAATAGGCTTGAGGGTCGCCGCTGAGGTTGCCCGCCCCCAAGGTGCTTGCAACCATGCCAGCGTAGCCGTTGCTCAAGCGTTCCAAGTCCCCCCAACTGGCCGGAGGGACTTCTCCGGCGCGCCGCAACGAATCCAGCCGATCCTGCAAGTTGCGCAGTTGGCCCGTGAGCTGAGTGGCCAGGCCGCCCACCCGTACCGCAGCGGTGATTGAACCATTGCCTTCGGCAGCAGCGGTCATGGCAGCCGCCCCCAAACCTCGAATTTGCCCGGTCACCTCGGTCAGCGGAATGATGCGCTCGACCACAATATCCATCAGGAAGTAGGAGTTGGCCACCGGGTCCAGGAGCAAGCCAGAGGTCTCGCCGGTCAATGACGCCAGTTTGCGCAAGCGTTCTACTTGTTCGGTGTGCCGGCCGAACACCTCAATGCGCTGTGCGGGCTCCATCTTGCCGCTGATCAAACTGGTCACTTCTTGTTTGATGGGGCCCCAACTGCCGCCCAACCCCAGTTGCGGCTGCTGGCTTATCTCAACTTCAAGTGCCCCAAGAGCGGCGCGCAATTTGTCGCGTGTGGCGCTTTGTGCGGGCTCCATGGCCGCATTTCCCGCCAACAGGCTGTTCGTCTGCCCCCTGTGCATTTGCACCAGCGCGGTCACGTGGGTAATGTGGTTGACCACCTGGAGTCCACGGGCCTCGTTGAGCGCAGTTTCGCGCTGCTCCCACAAGGACTGGCACAACACAAAGGCCACCATCAACAAGGGAATCACCAGGACGGAGGCCATGGCTATCAACTTGACCGGCATGCTCAACCGCTGCATAAGCCTTACAGCGGGACGAATGAAACTGCTGGTGGTGTGCGATTGGGACATGGTGCCGAAATGATAAACGCAGAAAATGGTTCAGGCTAACGAAGTGCGGCACGCATTTGGTCGATGACCGATTTGTAATCGGCTTTACCAAAAATCGCACTGCCGGCCACGAAGGTATCGGCACCGGCATCTGCGACTTGACGAATGTTGTCTGTTTTGATGCCCCCATCCACCTCCAGCCGAATGTCTTTGCCGCAAGACTCGATGCGCTTGCGCGCCGCTTCAATTTTTCGCAGCGCAGAATCAATAAAGCTTTGCCCCCCAAAACCCGGGTTGACGCTCATGATGAGGATGAGGTCGATGTCATCAATCACCCAATCCAGCACGTCCAGCGGCATGGCGGGGTTGAAGGTGAGGCCCGCCTTGCACCCTTTGGCTTTGATGGCCTGCACACTGCGGTGAACATGGGCCGAGGCATCGGGGTGAAAACTGACCAGGTCGGCGCCGGCGTCAATGAAGGCACTTGCCAAGGCGTCTACGGGCTGGATCATCAAATGCACATCGATTGGCACCGGCACACCTTCGGGCGTTTTGGCATGCGGTTTGAGCGCCTGGCACACCATGGGCCCAAAAGTGAGGTTGGGCACGTAGTGGTTGTCCATCACGTCAAAGTGAATCCAGTCGGCGCCCGCGGCAATCACATTGCGCACCTCTTCGCCCAAACGGGCAAAATCGGCAGAGAGTATGGATGGAGCGATGCGGAAAGTGGTCATGTCTGGCACACAAAATCAGTACGGTGAAGTGCCCGATTCTGGCAGGAAACGACCGGCCGTCGGCACTGGGCGACAATTGCCCGATGGCACCCCACGTTTTGACCGAAGACAGCACGCTCGCACCGCATGCCGCCCCCACCCAGGAACCCCAAAATGGGTGAATTTGAGCTGATCAAGCGTTACTTCCAAGGCCCCAGCCAAGCAGGCCCCAGGCCCCCCGGGGTCAGCTTGGGCATAGGGGACGACTGCGCTTTGCTGGTGCCCCGCGCCGGCATGGAACTGGCCGTTTCAAGCGACATGCTGGTTGAGGGGCGGCACTTTTTGTCGATTGCAGAACCTGGCGGCCTGGGCCACAAAACACTGGCAGTGAACCTGAGCGACTTGGCGGCCATGGGCGCTGAGCCGCTTTGCTTCACGCTCGCGTTGGCTTTGCCGCAAATTGACGCGGGCTGGCTGGAGAAGTTCAGCCAGGGCCTGATGGGATTGGCCCATGATTGCCAGTGCCCCTTGGTGGGGGGGGATACCACCAGAGGGCCCCTCAACCTGTGCGTCACCGTGCTGGGCCAAGTGCCGCCGCACCAAGCGTTGCGCCGACAAAATGCCCAGCCAGGCGACGACATCTACATCAGCGGAACACTGGGCGATGCCCGCCTGGCCCTGGAGGCTTTGCGCGGCACCCTGGAACTGGACGCCCCGGCCCTGCGCCACTGCCGCCGCCGCCTGGAGCGGCCCACCCCGCGCTTGGCCCTGGGGGTGGCGCTGCGGGGGGCGGCCCATGCCGCGGCCGATGTGAGCGACGGCCTGCTGAGCGATTTGGGACACATCCTCAACGCATCGGGCGTGGGGGCTACCCTCGACCTGGACACCCTGTTGGCATCTGGCGCGCTGTCCCCTGAACTGCGCCAACAACCCCGCGAACAACAACTGACCTGCTTGCTCAGCGGTGGTGACGATTACGAACTGGTGTTCACCGCACCCACCCACCGCCGAAGCGCGGTGCAACGCGCCGCCCAGCAGGCCGGCACCCCGGTGCACCGCATTGGGCACACCCACAGCGCACTCGGTTGCGTACTCACTAGCGGGGGGCAGCCCTTGCCCAGCGACACAATACGGGCTTACACCGGCTTTGACCACTTTGCCGCCACCGCATGAACACCCCATGACCCCCACCGAACGACCCAGCACCGCACCAACCACCGACGCCGCCCCCCGCGACTCGGCCTCGCTGGTGCTGTTGCGCGATGGCGACCCAGGCCTGGAAGTGCTGCTGCTGCGCAGGCACCAAAACTCCAAGGTGCTGGGGGGCATGTATGTGTTCCCCGGGGGCAAGCTGGACCCGGAAGACTGTGACCCCGCCTGGCAACCTTGGTTGGACCAAACCCCCGAGGCACTGCACGCCCACCTGAACGAACCCGACACCCCGCCGGCCACCGCCACCGGCCTGTTTGTGGCGGCCTTGCGGGAAACACTCGAAGAAGTGGGCTTGCTGCTGGCAGAACCCCTGCACACCCCTCATGCGCCCCCCGAGGCAGGGCTTCAAGGCGCGCTGCAGGCACTCGAAGCGCCAAACGCCCTGCGCACCGCTTTCGAAGCACACCAGCTGCGTTGGTGCAGCCGGCACATCATTCCCTGGAGCCGCTGGATCACGCCCCGCACCCCGCTGCTGCAAAGCGTTCGGTTTGACACCCGTTTTTTTCTGGCGGCACTGCCCCACGGCCAACAAGCCCAGCACGACGCCCACGAAGCCACCGAAGCCGTGTGGATGACGCCGCGCGATGCCTTGGCGCGCTACCACGCTGGCGAGATTGAACTGGTGCCCCCGCAACTGATGAGCCTGGCCCAACTCAGCCACCACGCGACCGTGCAAAGCGCTTGGCAAGATGCGCTGCAACGCAGCCCCGCCTGCGTGCTGCCCGAGTTGTTTGACGACAATGGCGTGACCGCCATGTGCTACCCCGGGGACCCGCTGCACCCGATCCGTGAGAGGGCACTCCCTGGCCCAACCCGTGTGCGCTATGAACACAAGCGCTTCACACCCTTCAATGGGTTTGGAGGCTGGTTCGAATGACCACACCCCCGCCCATGGTGCGCCCCACCCCGCAGTTCATGTTCGCGCGGCTGTCGCATCTGATCGCTTTGGGCTTGGGTTCTGGACTGAGCCCACGTGCACCGGGCACGGTGGGCACTTTGTGGGCCTGGGCAGCGTTTTTGTTGATCCAAACCGGGGCGCAGCCCAGCGACTTGACCTGGGCTTTGCTGATTGCATGCACAGGCTTGGTTGGTTGGTGGGCCAGCCGGGCCACGGTGCAGCGCTGCGGGGTGGCGGACCCCGGCTACATCGTGATAGATGAAATTGTGGCGTTTTGGGCGGTTCTGTGGTTGACCATGCCCGCCGGGTTTTGGCAACAAGCGGCGGCGTTTGGCTTGTTCCGTTTTTTTGATGCGGCCAAACCCGGCCCCGTGGCGTGGGCCGACCGCGCCTTCAAGGGCACGGGCTGGCGGGGCGCCTGGGGCATTATGTTTGACGATTTGGTGGCCGCCTTTTGCACCTTGTTGGTGCTGGCACTGCTGCGTTCATTCGGGCTGTTGTGACCGCGCCTTCAATGCCCCCCTTGTACGTATCAGATGCGGTTTGGCAGGTGTGCGAACAGCTGGCTCAAACCCTGGTAGCGCGACACGAAACCCTGGCCACTGCTGAAAGTTGCACCGGCGGCCTGATTGCGGCCACCTGCACGGCCATCAACGGCTCCAGCCTGTGGTTGGAACAAGGGTTTGTGACCTATTCCAACGGCGCAAAAACCCAACAGCTGGGCGTGCCCCCCGAGCTGATTGCACAACACGGCGCTGTGAGCGAAGCCGTGGCTCTGGCCATGGCCCAAGGGGCTCTGGCCCACTCAGAAGCGCACTGGAGCGTGGCCGTGACCGGCGTGGCTGGCCCCACCGGCGGCAGCGCCGACAAACCGGTGGGCACCGTGTGGCTGGCCTGGGCAGGCCGGCAAACGCCCCCCCGCGCCGAACTGCGGCACTTCACGGGTGACCGGGCGGCCGTGCGCGCCAGCACCGTGGCGTGCGCTTTGCAAGGCTTGTTGACACGAATTCGCACATCGCCCCTGGCTTGATGGGCCGTGGCTCAGGCGCCGTGGCACTTTTTGTACTTTTGCCCGCTGCCGCACCAGCAGGGGTCGTTGCGGCCGGGTTCAACCGTTTTGCGCACGGTCTCTACACGCGGGCCTATGGTTTTCCACACGTCGCGCAAGTCGTACGCGGCCCAAATGGCTTCGCCGTAGGCGTTCAGGCGCTCCTGGCTCACGGTGGGGGGCGCGCCTTCGCCAAACATGCTGATGCTGGGCTCACCGGTGTCGTCTTCGGTCATGGCCACCATGCGGTCCAGGGCGTCTTCCACCCATTTGGCGGCGTCTTTGTCGCGCGGAGCGGCCCACTCCTCGGGCCAGGTTTCCACCGCATACATAAAGCCCAAGGCCCACACCTGAGCAAAGGAGGGCAGCTCCTCGTTGGCCAGTTCGTCGGCCATGGCCGCGCGCTCTTCTTCGCTCAAAGACGCAATCGCGCCGCGAACGTCCATCACCTCGGGGGCGTAGGCCCTTTCGTCGTCCAGGCTCTCCACCGGGGCGTCCAGTGCGGTCTGCACTTCGTTCCAACGGCGTTGCCACAAGGTGACAAACTGGTCGTGCTGCTCGGGGCTGGCAAACAAACCGGGGCCGAAAACGCCCCCTTCCTCATCCCCTAACAGGGCGCCCAAATACTCGTCTTGTGGCACGGGGCGGCGGCAGCAAATCAATGCGGCCATGAAGCCCTCGCAGAACTCCCACTGGGGCACTTCCTCTAAACGGGTTCGCAAATCGTCCAGGATTTGGTCGAGGGCGTCGAAGTCTTCGTCGCTCATGGAATCGGGGCTTGGCCCATTTTTGCTGTTTTCGTTGGCGTTGGCGTTGGCAGTCATGTGTTGAACCCGTAAGATGGCTGGCAGTGTAATCCGCTTATGGGAGACCGCTTTGCTTGACCGCCTCAATGCCTTGTACCCGGTTCGATACACCATTTTTGGCCTTGCCATTTTGGCCTGGATACTGGGGCTTTACGGGTGGCTGGCTTTGGGCAACGGCAGCAGCGCGGCTGTGTGGTTGGTGGCCAGCACATTGTGCGTGGTGGGCCTGCGCGACTTGACCCAAAAACACAGCGCAGTGCGGCGCAATTACCCCATCATTGGGAACTTGCGCTTCATGCTTGAAAAAATTCGCCCCGAAATCAGGCAGTATTTTCTGGAGAGCGACACCGAGGCCACGCCGTTTTCGCGTTCGCAGCGCAGTCTGGTGTACGCGCGCGCCAAAAACGACACCGACAAGCGCCCGTTCGGCACCCAAGTGGACGTGAACGGCGAGGGGCACGAATGGATCAACCACTCCATGGCCCCCACGCAGTTGAGCGGGCACGACTTTCGCGTGACCATAGGCGGACCGGCCTGCAAACAACCCTATTCGGCCAGCGTGTTCAACATTTCGGCCATGAGCTTTGGCGCACTGAGTGCCAACGCGATCCAGGCACTGAACGAAGGCGCACGACGGGGAGCTTTTGCGCACGACACGGGGGAAGGCTCCATCAGCCAATGGCACCGGGTGCATGGCGGGGACCTGATTTGGGAGATCGGCTCGGGCTATTTTGGTTGCCGCAACGACGATGGCACCTTCAGCGCCGACAAGTTTCAGGCCAATGCGCTTGACCCCCAAGTCAAAATGATCGAGTTGAAGCTGAGCCAGGGTGCCAAACCCGGACACGGCGGGGTGTTGCCCGGCCCCAAGGTCACCCCGGAAATCGCAGAAGCACGGGGCGTACCCGTGGGGCAAGACTGTGTGTCACCTGCTTCGCACAGCGCCTTTTCCACCCCGTTGGAGCTGCTTTCCTTTATTGACAAATTGCGTGATTTGTCAGGCGGCAAACCCACGGGCTTCAAGCTGTGCATAGGCCACCCTTGGGAATGGTTTGCCATCGTCAAGGCCATGCAAAGCACCGGCATCACGCCCGACTTTATTGTGGTGGACGGCGCCCAAGGCGGCACCGGCGCCGCACCGCTGGAGTTCACCGACCACGTGGGCATGCCCTTGCAAGAGGGCCTGCTGCTGGTGCACAACACACTGGTGGGTGCGGGCTTGCGCAAACACATCAAAATCGGCTGTTCGGGCAAGGTGGTCAGCGCGTTTGACATTGCTCGCAGCATGGCACTGGGGGCCGACTGGTGCAACAGCGCGCGTGGCTTCATGTTTGCGCTGGGGTGCATTCAAGCCCAGGCCTGCCACACCGGCCACTGCCCCACGGGCGTGACCACGCAAGACCCTGTGCGGCAACAAGCCCTGGTGGTGCCGAGCAAGGCCAACCGGGTGTTCAACTACCACCAAAACACCCTAAAAGCGCTGCAAGAGCTGGTGCAAGCCGCCGGTTTGCGGCACCCGGGTCAAATCACGGCCCAGCACATTGTTCGGCGGGTCAGCGCCAACGAGGTGCGGCAACTGGCGCAACTGCTGCCGCAAGTCCCACCTGGGGCGCTGCTGAACCTGGGCCCCGGCAACGAATCGCTGGTCAACTTGCACCCGGTTTTCAGGCATTATTGGCCGCTGGCTGCGGCTGAAAGGTTTGCGCTGTGACCGCTGCCACGCGCTTGGCGCCCGATGCGCTTTGCCTGCAAGTGGACCCCGCTGCGCTGGACTTTGCCGACACCTCCGAACTGGTCAACGAAGCGCTGCCATGGATAGGCCAGGAACGTGCCCAAACCGCAGCCCGTTTTGGTTTGGGCCTGGACCAAGCGGGCTACCACCTGTTTGTGCTGGGCGATGTGGGCACCGGCCGCTCCACCCTGCTGCTGCAAGAAATGCAAGCCGCGGCGGCCAACCGCCCAGTGCCGCCCGACCTGTGCTACCTGCACAACTTTGATGCGCCCGAGCACCCGCGCGCGCTGCGCATGCCCGCGGGCGAGGGCCGCCAGCTCCGGCAGCTGATGCAACAGCTGGTCAAAACCCTGCAAACCGAAATTCCCAAGCGCTTGGCCGAACCCAGCCACAAAAACGCGCGCGACCAGCTCGAAAGCGCCTACACCGATCGCGAAGCGCAAGCGTATTTGGCCTTGTCGGCTTTTGCTGAGGCGCGGCACTTTGCGCTGCGCCGCGACAGCGGGCAACTCATTTTCACGCTGGTGGACGATGCGGGTCAGACCCTGACTGCCACCGAAATGACGGCCTTGCCCAAAGAAAAGCGCGACGCTTTCGACCGCGACGAACGCGATTTGCGGGCCGAGATTTTGCGGTTTTTGGAAACCACCGCCCCCTTGGAACGGGCCTTGAATGAGGGGCTCACCCAACTGCGCCAACAAACCCTCAAGCCCCTGTTGGAAGCCGAACTCCAGACCATACGCCAACGGCTCAAAAAAAACATCAAGGACACCCGCAAACTCGGCACCTACCTGGAACAGGTGGCACAAGACGTGCTCGAGCACCTGGACTTGTTTGAACCCCAAAACACCGAGGAAGACGAAGACCGCAAAGAGGCGCTGGGCAGCGTGCTGGCGCGTTACCGCGTCAACCTGGTGGTGGACAACGCCGACACCCGGGGCGCCCCTGTGATTGTGGAAAACAACCCGCTGTTTCGCCCCTTGTTTGGCAGCGTGGAATACCAGTCGGACAACGACGTGCTGGTGACCGACTTTTCCCGCATCCGGGCGGGCAGTTTGCTCAAAGCGCACGGCGGCTACCTGATGCTGCACCTGCGCGATCTGTTGAGCGACGATTTGGTTTGGGAAAAGCTGCGCCGGTTTTTGCGGAATGGGCGCTTACAAATAGAGGAGCCGGGCGCCATGTTCACCGCGCTGGCCACCACCGCACTCGAACCCGAAGCCGTGGACCTGGAAGTCAAACTGGTGCTGATCGGCTCCAACGAACACTACTACGCC
>JACCDQ010941061.1_pt1 | contig 16024 bp, 13 predicted proteins | sample 7446031 | NCBI WGS metagenome assembly JACCDQ01 (sample SAMN15323442, study PRJNA562643) | freshwater metagenome | isolation source: river surface water | place: USA:Blue River Watershed | collected 2017-08-17
GGTCGGTGTAGCCGACGATGGTCACAGCGTGCTTGACCACCGCCTTGCCCGGCTCGGTCAGCTCGCAGTTACCGCCTTGCTCGGCCGCCATGTCCACGATCACACTGCCGGGCTTCATGCTCTGCACCATCTCGGCGGTGATCAGCTTGGGCGCAGGTTTACCCGGGATCAGCGCAGTGGTGATGATGATGTCCACCTCACGGGCCTGCTGCGCGTACATGGCGCGCTGCGCGGCCTGGAAGCCTTCGCTCATGACCTTGGCATAACCGCCGCCGCCAGAGCCTTCTTCCTCGTAATCGACCTTGACGAATTCACCGCCCAGGGACACCACCTGGTCGGCCACCTCGGCCCGCGTGTCGTTGGCGCGCACGATGGCGCCCAGGCTGGCGGCCGCTCCGATGGCGGCCAGCCCGGCCACACCGGCACCGGCGATGAACACCTTGGCCGGCGGCACCTTGCCCGCGGCGGTGATCTGGCCGTTGAAGAACCGGCCAAACGCATTGGCCGCCTCGACCACGGCACGGTAACCGCTGACCCCTGCCATCGATGTGAGTGCGTCCATCTTCTGGGCCCGGCTGAGGGTGCGGGGCAGCGCGTCAATCGACAGCGCTGTGACTTTCTTAGCCGCCAACTGCTGCATCAATTCGGGGTTTTGGGCAGGCCACAGAAAACCAATCAGCGTCTGTCCTTCGTGCATCAGCGCTATTTCATCTGACGCAGGGGCACGCACTTTGAAGACCACGTCGCTGCTGCGCCACAGGTCAGCAGCGCTCGGCGCGATGGTGGCACCGGCTTCGATGTAGGCATCGTCAGACAGATCGGCGAGTTCTCCGGCCCCGCGCTCCACCGACACATCAAACCCCAGCTTGACCAGCTTGGTCACCACGTCAGGCACGGTGGCCACCCGTTTTTCGCCAGGGAAAATCTCTCGCGGCACGCCAATGCGCATGTTGAAACTCCTGAAAATATGAAAGTCTTGGACTTTGCGCCCCGAAACGCCAATCGATGGCCCAATATATACCGGAACTTACATGGTCACGCCCCACACCGCCTCGGGCATACCCTGATGCACTGGCCCCGATAATCCCTTCATGGACACACGCTGGAAACCCAATGTCACCGTGGCCGCCATCATTGAAAAAAATGGCCGCTATTTGTTGATCGAAGAACACACCCAGGAAGGCTTGCGCTTGAACAACCCGGCAGGCCACCTGGACCCGGGCGAGTCGCCCGCCCAAGCTTGTGCCCGCGAAGCGCTGGAAGAAACCGCTCACCCGTTCACCCCCACGGCCCTGGTCGGTATTTACCTGTCACGCTTTCAGCGTCCGGCCACAGGGGAAGACATCACCTACCTGCGGATGGCGTTTTGCGGCGAGATCGGTGAATGGCAGCCCCACTTGAGCCTGGACGAAGGGATTGTCCGTACCCTGTGGATGACACCCGATGAAGTGCGAGCCAGCGCAGACCGGCACCGCAGCCCCTTGGTTTTGCAATGCATGGAAGACCACCTGGCGGGCCAACGCTTTGCGTTGAATGTCATCCACACCGACCCGGCTGTGATGAACTTACCACCCTTGCAAGTCTGAACCGGCCGAAGGCGTCACCCGCAGCACCGGATCATTGAATGGGCACTTTTTGGCCTGCGGCCACCAGATCCAATTGCGCCTGTTCGGCAAACACCTTGGCCACGTAGCCACCGTCTTCGGACAGGGCGTAGCCGCCCAGATAAAACTTCAGACCCTCTTCCAAAGAGCCGCCACGCATTTTGACCGCGTCGGACAGCACCGCGGCACCCACCCGCAAATTGGCAATGGGATCAAAGGCGGCAAGACGCCCGCCATAGGCTTCATAGCGTTTGGCGTGGATTTCGGTCATCACCTGCATCAGGCCTTGTGCTCCAGCCTGGCTTTGTACATAAGGGTGGAAGTTGGACTCAATCGCCATCACGGCCAAAATGAAATGCGGGGCCAACTTGGTTTTTTTGGACACCGCATGCGCCTCGGCCACCAAGGCGGCCAAAGGTTCTGGAGCGACCTTGTATTTGCGACCCAACCATTCGGCCACCGCCCCCTGCGAACGGGGCACGTCCTGCAAGCTCACGGCCGTGGCACGCTCGGCGGTGTTTTCAGGCAACCAGGACAGCAAGACTTGGCGCTCACGCAGCCAATTGAACACCTCACCCTCGGCGCTGCGCAACCAATCGGGGTTCAACCACAAAGCCAAAACCAAACTGGCCGCAGTCAAGCCCACCATGGCCAAACCACTGTGGGTGATGATGAACAACCCCTGCGCAACATCGCGCAACAGCGTTCGAACGTGAGGGCACCAGGTGCAAGCTTGTGGCATGAATTTTTGACCTATAAGCATTATAAATTCACCCCCTTCAACAGCCTAAGAGCAGGGACGGGATAATGGCGGCATGTCCCAACTCCATCGTGTGGTCGTCGGCTTGTCCGGCGGCGTTGATTCCGCTGTCACCGCCCACTTGCTCAAGCAGCAAGGCCATGAGGTCATTGGCATTTTCATGAAAAACTGGGAGGACGATGACGACAACGAATACTGTTCTTCCAACGTCGATTTCGTCGATGCCGCAGCCGTGGCCGATGTGCTGGGCATCGAAATTGAGCATGTCAATTTTGCAGCCGATTACAAAGACCGCGTTTTTTCAGAGTTTCTGCGCGAATACCAGGCCGGGCGCACGCCCAATCCCGACATCCTGTGCAACGCCGAGATCAAATTCAAGTCGTTCCTCGACCACGCCATGCGTTTGGGTGCCGAAAAAATCGCCACTGGACACTACGCCCGTGTGCGCCTGAATGCGCAAACGGGTCGACACGAACTGCTCAAGGGCCTGGACCCCAACAAAGACCAAAGCTATTTTTTGCACCGACTGAACCAGGCACAGCTGTCCAAAACACTGTTCCCCGTGGGTGAGTTGCACAAATCAGAGGTGCGCCGCATCGCCGAAGCCATTGGCCTGCCCAACGCCAAGAAAAAAGACTCCACCGGCATTTGCTTTATTGGTGAGCGGCCCTTCAGGGATTTTCTGAACCGCTACATCTCCAAAGAACCTGGGCCGATCAAAGACCCCACCGGTCGGACCATCGGCCAACATGTGGGCCTGAGCTTTTACACCCTGGGCCAACGCCAGGGCCTGGGCATTGGCGGCATCAAGGCCAAAGGAGCACAGCGTGGTAGCGGCGAACACACGCCTTGGTTTGTGGCCCGCAAAGACATCGACAAAAACACCCTCTGGGTGGTGCAAGGGCACGACCACCCCTGGCTGCAATCACCCCAGCTGCAAGCCACCGACGTGAGCTGGTGCGCGGGTGTCCCGCCAGAACCTGGGCCGTACGCGGCCAAAACACGCTATCGCCAAGCCGATGCACCCTGCCGTTTGCAAAACCTGCACATGGCCCATGGCCAAGCGGGCTTTGAGCTGAGCTTCGCGGAAAACCAATGGGCCGTCACGCCGGGGCAAAGCGCCGTGGTCTATGACGGCGAGGTCTGCCTGGGTGGCGGGGTGATTCACACCGCGCCGACGCTGTCCATGCACTGAGCCGGCATCACTCAGACCCCAAACCAAGCCGGTTGGGTTGGCGTTTCTCAACAGCATGGCGTAACAACGACGCCGTGCGGTAAACGCCATGGGCGAATTTGTTGTACGGCAAGGTAAGGAACAACGCCATCACGCTGCCCAGGTGCACCGACAACGCCAAGGGCATCTGGGCATGGCTGCGCAACGCCCACAACAAAAGTCCGCTGGCACCGATCAAAAACAGCAACCCCATGAAGCCATAGTCCATGGGCTTTTGTGCGGCATCGCCGTGCAAAGGGTGGCGCTGCAGTTTGAGTTTGAACAATGCCAAAGTGCCCACACACAGCATCACGCCACCCACGCCACCCAGCAACTTGGGCAAACTGGGCCAGTCGTAGGGGGCCACCCAGCCAAAGGCGTAGTGGTAAACCGTGGCCACACTGGTGGCGGCAAAACACAACATGAAGCCATAAAAGGTCAGATGGTGAGCCCGTCGACGACTCAGGCTGAAGGCGTCGTCTTCGTTGTTGCAGCCGTCGCCATGCCCGCCGTCCAGGTACTTCAGTCGAAGCACATCGTGGGTTGTCTCCGCCGCTGCGGGCACCGTCAGTGGCGCACCCGATGTGACGGGACCGATGTCGCGCCAGAAGCGACGAACCCCGATCGCCAGCGCCAAGACGCTGAACAGGAAGACGGGGGCAAACAAATTGACCATGAAGTTGTGCGGGAAGATGGCATAAAAGTTTGCCGCACCTGCAGGGGCCTTGGCGGCCAAGCCAATGAAAAGTGCCAAAGCCGCAGCCAAAGCCAAAGACAGCACCAGTCCATTGCGCTGGTAAAGCCCACCCAACTTGGCTGGCCAAGCATAGTCGGCATAGGTCTGAGCGCGCACCTGGGCCATGGCCCGGGGCACGTTGATGGCGAATTCATGCGGGGGCGCATACTGGCAAGCGTGCAAACAGGCGCCACAGTTGTGACACAGGTTGGCCATGTAATGGATGTCGGCCTTGCCAAACGCCAAACGCCGGGTCATGGCAGGAAAAACCGCACAAAACCCTTCGCAGTACCGACAGCCGTTGCAAATTTGCATTTGCCGTGCCACTTCGGTCTCGGATGCACTCATCTCACCCCGTGCCAGGGCGCGGGCATCCCGTGTCAAGGCTTCAAGCGTTTGCATCGCCCGCTCCTTCCCTTTGCGCTTTGACGGCTTTGGCCGCTTGTTCACCTGCAATACGGCCAAAAGCCGTGCCAATCGTCATGCCCACGCCGGCGGTGTAGCCCTTCCCAAGCACGTTACCCGCCATCATTTCACCTGCCACAAACAAGTTGGGGCTGGGCTGGTCATTGAATCGCACAGCGGTGGTGTCATCGGTTTTCAATCCCAAATAAGTGAAAGTGACGCCAGGCCGCACGGCATAGGCGTAATAGGGGGCCGTGTCCAGTGGACGAGCCCAATGGGTTTTGGCTGGGCTCACGCCCTCGGTGTGGCAATCGTCCAGGGTGGTGTGGTCAAAAGTACCCTCCCGGCAGGCTGCGTTGTATTCGCTCAGGGTCTGCATGAACGTGGACTCATCGAGACCCAGTTGACGTGCCAATTCAGGCAAGCTGTTCGCCTGAGTCCCTTCAAATACCGGCGGCATGAAACGACCGACCGCCTTGGCGTCAATGATGGAATACGCAATTTGCCCCGGCTGCTGGGCCACCAATCGGCCCCAAATGGCATAGCGTTTGGGCCAGAAATCTTCACCCTCATCGTAGAAACGACGGGCCTCGCGGTTGACCACCACACCCAAAGACACGCAATCGATGCGGGTGCAAATGCCACCGTCATACAAGGGCGCACGGGCGTCAATGGCCACCATGTGGGCTTGGGTCGGGTCACCAATGCGATCCGCACCTTGGTCCAACAAGTGTTTGAGCAGCACCCCCTGGTTGAAGCGCGTGCCGCGGATCAAAAACTGATCGGCGGGGTACTCGCCGCGTTCGTTTTGGCCCCAGGCTTCGCGCAGCCAGTCACGGTTGGACTCGAAGCCCCCGGCAGCCAGCACACAGGCACGCGCCTCAACGCGTTCACGCCGCACGCTGCCATCTGGCTGCTTATGCAAGACCGAGGCGGCCACAAAACGCCCCTTGTCCAACTCCACAGCATCGACCTCGGCGTTGTAATGAATCTGGACGCCAAGCCGCTCGGCACTGCGGTAGTAGGCATTCATGAGGGCTTTGCCACCACCCATGAAAAAGGCGTTGGTGCGTGCCGTGTGCAAAGCGCCCGACAGTGAGGGCTGAAAGCGCACGCCATGTTTGACCATCCAAGGCCGGCATGTCGCGGAATGCCGAATCACCAAGCGGGCCAGGTGCTCATTGGTCAAACCTCCGGTGACCTTGAGCAGGTCTTGCCAAAATTCTTCTTCAGGATAGGCATCGACCAGCACGTCCTGCGGTGCATCGTGCATGCAACGCAGGTTGCGGGTGTGGGCAGAATTGCCACCGCGCCATTCACGCGGCGCCGACTCCAGCACCATCACACTGGCCCCCGCTTCACGGGCCATCAACGCGGCACACAAAGCCGCATTACCGCCACCAATCACCAAAACATCTGTCGTCACGTCGAACCTCTCCAATCAGGAAAGGGAGTATGGCCGAGAGAGGAGTCAACCACAAATGAAAAAATAGGCGCGATTATTTCGACAATTGAAACAATGCTTCTTCATGGACGAAAGCCAGTGCGAGCCATCTTCAGCACAATGTCGTTGAACGCCTGCGCAGCGGGAGAAAGCGTGACGCCTTTTTTGCGCATCAGCACAATTTTGCGCCGCACCACCGGAGATTTGATCGGGATACGGACCACCCCTGGACGGTCCCCATCGGCACACGTGGTCGCCGGCATGATGGCGCAGCCCAGACCTGCAGCGACCAAATTGAGCGCGGTCGCGTGGTGCTGAACCTCGTAATGACCCTGAAGTTCTATGCCCTTTTTGGCCAACTGGTAGTTCATGACGATGCGGGTACCGGTCAAACTGCTGATGACAATCAGGTCGTCCACATTCATATCCGACCAGGTCAACGACACTCTGGTGCTCAGCGGGTGCGCGGTGCGGCAATAAAACATCAAAGGGTCATCAAACAGCACCGTCTCTTCCAGATCCGCATGCTTGGCGCCTTGCACCGTGACCCCTAACTCGGCCTGCTGGCCCAGCACAGCCTCACGAATCTCGTCTGCACTGGCATCGACCAAGCGCACACGATTACTGGGCACCTGGTCTCGGTACAAACGAATCCACAATGGCAAAACCGAAGTGGCCAATGTGGGCACACAGGCCAAAGTGAAATGGCCTTTGCCTGTTTTCGACGCATCTTTGAGTTGCGTGAAAGTGCTGGCCATGTCTTGAACCAGTGCACGGGCTTTGGGCAACAAGTCCCGTCCAACCGGCGTCAAGGCCATGTGGCGCGTGGTGCGATCCATCAACTTGAAGCCAAGATAGTGCTCCAGCTTCTGGATACGCCGCGTCAACGCTGCCTGGGTCAAACCGAGTTTGTCAGCGGCCTTGTTGAAAGCCCCCAGTTCGGCAACGGTGACAAATGCCTGCAAGCCGTCGAAATCGATTTTCATGCGCGTAAGCGATCAAATGGCATGTATTGTTGCCGGAAAATTTCCATGCGGCACACATGCCCTGCGCAGGCATCGCCATGTCGCTCAGATCGCTTGTTCAGCAGGCTCCATCACACGAAACGCCTCCACCACGCCTGCCCAGTGCTGCAACTGAGCCTTCACATGAAGCCCCAGCTGTTGTGGCGAACTGGGTTGAACCTGCACACCATCGGCCAACAGCCGTGCAACCGTTTCCGAATCGCCCAACACTTTGTTCAAAGCCGCATTCAAACTGTTGACCACTGTGGATGGTGTGCGCGCAGGCGCAAACAAGCCATACCACTGCGTCAAGTCCAACTCATTGAGCCCCAATTCAGCAAAGGTTGGCAACTCTGGCCAGGACGGCAAACGCTGTTGCCCGGCAACGGCAAGCGCCACCAGCTTGCCCGTCTTCAGGTAAGGCAAGGCACTGAACAAACTGGGCACCATCCATTGCGCCTGACCTCGCATCAACGCGTTCAGCGCAGGTGCTGCACCGGCATGGGCCACCCCCTCGGCCGCGACGTCATAGCGGCTGAGCAAGATTTCGGCCGCCAAATGGGGTACCGTGCCCGCACCGGCTGAGGCATAACTCATCGCCTCGGGACGGCTGCGCAACTGCGCAAGGAAATCGTTGGCCGTGTTCAGGCCCTGGCCTGCACGCACCACCAACACACTGGGTGAATGACCGACCAGCCCAACGGGCACAAAGTCCTGCTGAGGGTCGTAACGCACATCCCGCATCACCGGGTTGATGCCGTGCGTGGCGATGTAACCGAACATCAAGGTGTATCCGTCGGGGCGGGCAGCCGCCACATATTCAGCGGCCACACTGCCGTTGGCACCCGCACGGTTGTCCACCATGACCGATTGGCCAAGCTGCGGCCCCAACTTGCGAGAAAGCACACGCGCCATGGTGTCATTGCCACCGCCGGCACTGGTGGGGACGATGATGGTGATGGGCTCACTCGGGTAAGTATCCAGGCCAAGGTCCATTGCATCGGTTTGCTCTGGCGGAAAAACATACTCTGGCAAATGCAATTCACCCTGCATGATCTTACGGGCCGTGCGAACCAGTGCCGCTTTTTGCACCACCGCATCGTTGCCCTCACCGGCCACATCCACATCGATGTCGATTTGACCTTGAGGATGCACCACCGACAACAAATGGCGCCCACTGCTGCGCAACACCCCTGAAGCCACCGTCCCCGGCAAAGCAAAGGCGGTACTGACACCGATGGCGCCAGTGACTGCATGGGAGGAGTGGCAACGGTGTGGGGTGAAATATCGCGACACAATGCTGTCAGGGGTATCACCAGGACTGACGATGACCGGCTTGGGCACCACACTGCCCGACACATCGCCCAGGCCCATCCTGCGCCCAGCCTCCAGGCGCATGGCCTCGATTTTTTCGAGCAACGCCGCATTGGCATCCAGTTCGGCCGGACGCTCACGCCCCGTGAGCCCCAACTCGCTGGCCCGCACCATCATCAGCGGCATGGCCGCATCAATGCACGTGACGGTCACGCCATCAATGCTTTCTGTGCGCTGGCCTGTGGGGAACAACTGCCCTGTGACGGCCCCCCATGCATCCAGAAAATTAAGCAAGATCGGCGCTGCCGTGCCCGCTACGCCATCAATGCGTGCAGACCCGTCATAAGTCACTCGCCCCTCGGGGGTTTGAACCGTCGCCTCGATCTTCGCACCGGTGTTGACGTTGTGGATACGCACCGTGGTCGTGCCCACTTTGGCATCGATCAAACCCTGCTCAATCGCAAAAGGTGCCACACCCGAGAGCATGTTGCCGCAGTTGGGGCGCGTGTCCACCGACTGATGGCCCACCCCCACTTGGGCAAACAGGTAGTCCAAATCGCAATCGGGCAAGGTGGACAAAGACACGATGGCCACTTTGCTGTTGAGGGTGCTGTTGCCGCCCAGTCCGTCAAGCTGCAATGGGTCTGAGGCTCCGATCGCGCCGATCAGCGCCTGGTCACGCGCAGCAGGATCTGACGGTAACCACTCCTTGAGAAAAAATGGACCGCGTGATGTGCCCGCACGCATCAAGACGCACGGGATTTTTAGATTCACAGCAGACATTTCAATCGGCCTGCAATTTGGCGCGTTGCACGACCTGTCGCCACTTGCTCAAATCCTTGCGAACCATCTCACCCAGCGCCTCTGGGGTACTGGTTTCAACATCGGCACCGTGACCCTCAATGCGCTTGATGATTTCTTTGTCGTTGAGCACCTTGTTCAGCGCCTGATTCAATTTGGCAACGACATCTTTCGGTGTTTTGGCCGGTGCAAAAATCGCATACCACTGATCCACCTCGACACCCTCAACGCCTTGCTCTTTCAAGGTGGGAACATCTGGCAAAAGCGGCGAACGTTTGTTACCCGCAATCGCCAATGCCTGCAAGCGCCCCGACTTCACAAAAGGCGCACCCGTGAACAAACTGGGGAACATCACATGGGTTTGCCCACCAATGGTGTCGTTGACGGCAGGTGCAGAACCTTTGTAGGGCACATGCAGCAATGACGTTTGCGTCGACAACTTGAACAGCTCAGCGGCAAAGTGAGGCGCCGTGCCGTTGCCTGCCGAGGCCACGCTGAACTGGTCCGGCTTTTCTTTCAAAACCCGAACCAGGTCTTTCACATCTTTGACCTTGACCGATGGATTGACCACCATGAGCGTGGGCGAATACCCCACCAAGCCCACCGGTTCAAAATCTTTCACAGGGTCATAGCGCAACTTTTGCAACGCCGGATTCATGGCGTGTGTGGCGATGTAGCCGAACATGAGGGTGTTGCCATCAGGCGCGGCCTTGGCCACGAACTCGGCTGCCAATGCGCCGTTGGCGCCCGCCCTGTTGTCAACGATCACGGAACGATTGAGCAGCACGCCCATTTTTTGACCAATCGTTCTGGCCATGGCGTCATTGCCTCCACCTGCCGCGGTGGGCACCACAATGACCAACGGCTTTTCCGTCTGCGCCAGACTCCAATTGCAAATCGCTGCCAAAGCCAAACCGGCCAGCCAAGTCGCCTTCAATTTCATACCGAACCTTTCAGTGTTTCGTGCCTGTTTCAAAAGTCGGCGAATGGTGCAGCAATTTGTGACTTTATTGAATTGCAATTTTTAATATCATTGATGCATGAGACACATCAATTTCGATTTACAACAACTTCAAGCTTTCATCGCCGTGGCCGAACGGGGCAGCTTTCGAGCGGCCGCTGACCACATCCATTTGTCCCCACCCGCACTGAGTCGACGCATCGAAAAACTGGAGTCCATCATTGGCACACGGCTTTTCAACCGCACAACACGTGAAGTCGAGTTGACCAGCATTGGACGCATTTTTTTGGACAGGGCACGTGCGGCCATTGACGATTTGGAGTCGGCGATCCTGGGCATCTCGGACATCGCCGCGACACGCAGCGGACGTGTCACGGTGGCGTGTGTGCCCTCGGCTGCTTTGTATTTTTTGCCGCATGTGATCAGCAGTTTTTCTGCCAACTACCCATCCATCCGGATTCGCGTGATTGACGAATCCATGAACCAGACGCTGCAAAGCGTGCTGACCGGGGAATCTGACTTTGGCATTGGATTCATGAACACACTGATGCCAGAAATCACTTTCGAAGGCATCCACAACGATCCGTTTGTCGTGGCCATGCGACGCGATCACGCACTGGCCAGCCGAAAAAGCATCAAGTGGTCAGAAATTGAACACGAGCGCCTGATATCGGTGGCTCGCAGCAGTGGCAACCGTCAATTGCTTGACGACGTCATGAGCAAGGCTGGTTTGATGCCGAACTACGCTTTCGAAGTCAGCCACATCGGCACGCTCTTGGGCATGGTGGAGGCCGGACTGGGCATTGCAGCAGTGCCACGCACGGCACTGCCATCCAACCACCCCGCCGTGATCGGTTTGCCATTGAAAAGCCCGACCATTTCACGCAGCCTGGGCTTGTTGAAAAAACAAGGCGCCACATTGCGCCCTGCAGCGGCCATGTTTCATGACCATCTGTTTGGCGCACTCAGGCAACGCAAAATCAGCGGCCTGTGAACGTCAATCAGGCTTGATGCCTGCACGCTTGACGATGTCGCTCCAGATGCGTTGCTCGTTTTTGATGAACGCAGCGTAATCGCTCGAAGGGCCACCGCCGGCCACGGCATTGTCGGTGGCAAAGCGTTCGGTCACAGCGCTCGATTTGAGGGCCTTGAGCGACTCTTCCTGCAAGCGCTTGACGATCTCGGGCGGTGTGCCTGCGGGCACATGGATGCCGTACCACTGCGATGTTTCAAACTCCTTGAAACCCAATTCGGCCACAGTGGGCACATCGGGCAAAGCCGCAATACGTTGCTGCGTGCCCACGGCAATGGCACGCAATTTTCCGCTGCGGATGTGGGCGCCCAGCGCCGGCATGCCCGCCGAAGAAGCCTGCGTGCGCCCTGCCAACAAATCGGTCAGCTGCGGCCCTGTGCCCCTGTAAGGAATGTGCGTGATGTACATGCCCGTGACCAGCTTCAAATACTCCATGGCCAGGTGGCCCGCACTGGCATTGCCAGCAGAACCATAATTGAGCTTACCCGGATTGGCCTTGGCGTAAGCCACAAATTCCTTGAAATTTTTGGCGGGCACATCGGGGTGAATCACAAACACATTGGGCACCTTGGCCAACAGTGTCACGGGCACAAAATCCCTGTTCACGTCATAGGGCTGGTTTTTCAGCATGTAGGGATTGACGGCCAATGTGCCCACATGCGTGAGGATGAGGGTGTGCCCGTCGGGCGCAGCTTTGGCCACTTCCTGCATGGCGGTCACACCAGCACCACCAGGCTTGTTTTCAACATACACACTCTGACCCAGCTGCTTGGTCAACTCTGCGGCCACCGAACGGGCCACAATTTCACTGGTGCCGCCCGGCGCAAACGGCACCACAAAACGAATGGGTTTGCTGGGCCAGGGAGCAGACTGGGCCTGCGCCAACAGGGGCATGGCACCCATCGCAACCGACAGGCATGTGCCCAACAACAAACGGCGAGAAGTTTTTTTCATGAATGTCTCCTTTGATTTTTAAAACGACATAGGGCCTGATGGCCCGTTTCTCAGAATTGGTATTTGCGCAAGCCCCCATCGACCGGAATCACGGCGCCCGTGATGTAACCGGCCAAAGGGGATGCCAAAAAAGTCACCAGGTTGGCCATGTCTTCGGGTTCACCGTAGCGGCCCATCGGGATCTCGTTCTCGCACTGCCACTGGCGGTATTCGGGCGTGTAGTTGCGAAAAATTTGTTCGGAATGGATGCGACCAGGCGGCACACAGTTCACCGTCACACCGTGTTTGCCCACCATGCGTGACAACCCCTTGGCCCAGCTGTGCATGCCCGCCTTGGCACAAAACGCGCCATTGGTGTGCTCGGGCTCGCTCTTGCCCGTGATGTTGATGATGCGGCCCCATTGCCGCTCGATCATTTGGTCAATCAAAGCGTCGGCCACCTGACGGGGCCGGTGAAAGTTCAGCGTGATGGCCTCTTGCCAGGCCTCCTCGCTCACATGCAACTCCTTGAAACTGCGTGAGCCCCCGGCGTTGTTGACAAGAATGTCCACATGTCCCAAACCGGCCAAGGCGGCAGATGCAATTTTTTGGGCAGCATCTTCGTCGTACAGATTGGCCTCGATCACCACAGGAAGCGGCCCCCCCGCTGCCACAATTTCGTCTGCCAACGCCACAAGCTTGTCAACACGTCGCGCGGATATGGCGACACGGACACCCTCGGCCGCCAGAGCTTTTGCAATGCCTCGGCCAATCCCCACACTTGCGCCAGTGACAAGTGCCGTTTTCCCCTTCAGTTGCAAATCCATATCTGTCCTTGGTTTTGGTGGGCTGCCACACGGTGTGGCATACCGTAGATTTCAGCTTAGCACAACATATTCGAAGCCTGAGCAACTCCGCACATGGCGCACGGGTGTGCCCCATCAGTGGCTCTTGTTGATGCGTGCGTGTATGCGACGCACCGTGATGTACACGCCCCACATCACCCAGGGAATCGACAGACCCGCCGTCGTTTCAGGGTGCAAGGGCAGGCCCAGTTTGTTCAACGCCTTGGCCCCGTACAGCACCAGGCTGACCACGTAGTAGCTGATGGCGGCGATCGACAGGCCTTCCACGGTGGACTGGAGCTTGAGTTGCAGCTCTTGGCCACGCGTGAGTTTTTCCAGCAGCACCTGGTTTTGCGCCTCGGTGGCGATGTCCACCCGCGTGCGCAGCAAAGCGCTGGTGCGTGACACGCGCTCGGACAACGACGCCAGGCGCTGCGCGGTGGCCGCCACCGTGGCCATGGCGGGCGACAAACGGCGTTGCATGAATTCACCCACCGTCTGGGTGCCCGCCAGGGGGCGTTCACGCAACTCGGCAATTCGCTGGCTGACCAAGGTGTCATACGCCCGCGTGGCCGAAAACCGGTAACCATGCTCGGCCGTGGCCCGCTCAATGCGAGCGGCCAATGACACCAGCGCATCCAGCAACACCTGGTCGCTGTCGTCCTTGCGCTCCAACCGGGCCGTGATGTCGGCCAGCTGGGCCTCGGCGTCGGACAGCACGGACGACAAGGCTTTGGCCACAGGCAAGCCACGCAAAGCCATCAGGCGGTAGGTTTCCAGCTCCAGCAAACGCTGCGAAATGCGCCCGGCACGGGCCTCGGTGGTATCGGCTGGGGCCAGCACCAGCATGCGCTCAAAGCCATCGGCACCCAATCTGAAATGGGTCAACACACAAGAGTGCGGCAAGCCCTCGGTGGTGTTGCCCATGCGCGAGCCCACCACCGCACCCTCACCCAGCCAGGCCTGCGCTTGCGCAATGGTCTCGGGCGCGTCCACCTGGGCCGCCAACATGCCCAGGTGGATGGCGGCCACCGTTTTGCCGGGGATAGACCGTAACCACGCGCTGCCGGTCACAACCTGCGATGCCAACTCGGGACATGCCGCGCCCCAATGGGCGTGCCCAGGCAAGGGCTGAACGATCGAATAACGCGTGAACTCGGTGTGGCGCTCCCACTTGACGGTGAAACCCTCGCAGCGCAAACGCAAAAAATTGCCGTTCAAACGGTCCAGCGCCAAGTCGGCATGACCGGGCAGACTTTTCAGATGCTGCCACTCCTGCTCACGGCTCACCTCGCTGTTGAGCACGGCCACATAAACGATCAGGGCCGGTAAGCGCACGCGGGCCGATGGCCGGGCGTGCACTTCGTTGTGGAGTTGTCGCCGCTGGGCATCGTCCGGCGGCAAATAACGGGCATTCAATTCGTTCATGGCTTCATTGTGAAGGCATCTGGCCATCACGGACAGTGGCTTGAGAATTGACCGACACCCACACAAACCCCATGAAAAAAGCCCACGGCACAGGTGCGGTGGGCTGCCATCGTGTCCAAGATGGAGGTGTCAGAAAGGGATGTCGTCGTCCATGTCGTCAAAGCTGCTGGCCGCTGGCTTGGGCGCGGCGGCGGGGCGCTGGGCCGGTGCGGCGGCAGGACGAGCGGCGGCAGGTGCCTGACGCGGGGCATATCCGCCAGCGTCGTCCGAAGGACCGCCCATGCCCTGGCGGCCGCCCAGCATCTGCATGGTTTCACCGCGAATTTCGGTCGCATATTTTTCGATGCCGTCCTTGTCGGTGTACTTGCGGGTGCGCAGGCTGCCCTCCACATAAACCTGCGAACCTTTTTTCAGGTACTGCCCCGCGATTTCGGCCAATTTGCCGAAAAAGCTGATGCGGTGCCACTCCGTGGCCTCTTTCATCTCGCCGGTCGCTTTGTCCTTGTAGCGGTCGGTTGTGGCCACGTTGATGTTGCTGACCGCGTCGCCCGAGGGCAGGTAGCGGGTTTCAGGATCGCGGCCCAGATTGCCGACGATGATGACTTTGTTGACGGATGCCATGAAAACTCCTCGATGATGTGCGAATTATGAGGCCATTCCCCAACCCCCCATCCCGCTGAACGGGCCTTCAAGCCGCCTGCACGACCGGGCTGCTTCGGCCCGGGGTCTGCATGGGCCAAGCCACCAGCAGCCAGACCAGCATGGCCGCACCGCAGCACAAAAACAGCGCCGGACTGCCCCAGGACTTGACCAGCCAGCCGCCCATGAGCCCCCCGACAAAAAACCCGAGGGACTGCAACGTGTTGTAAACCCCCATGGCAGTGCCTCGCACCTCGGTTGGGGCCAGGCGCGAGGCCAGACTGGGCTGGGTCGCCTCCAGCACGTTGAAGCCACTGAAAAAAGCGAACATCAAGCCCGCCAAAGGCCACAAATGGGCGGTGGCCGCAGATTGCAGGAACAGCCCCGCCTGCACCAGGGCAATCAGCGCAATGGCGGCCAAAAAGACTTTCTTGAGGTGCCCGCGCCGCTCCATGGCAAACACCCCGCCCATGAGCACAAACGAGCCCAGCACCGCCGGCAAATACACCTGCCAGTGATCGCCCTTGGGCAAGCCCGCCTGCACCAGCATGGCGGGCACGGCCACCCACATGGCCAATTGCACCGCGTGCAGCACAAACACGCCAAAGTTCAGGCGCAGCAAGCCTGCATGGCCCAACACCCTCTTGAGGCTGCCCCGGGCTTTGCCCGCCACTGGCGCGGGGGGCGTTGGCACAGCCCAAACCACCACGCACACCCCAAGCATTGCCAGGACACCCGTGAGCCAGAACAGGCCCGACAAGCCGATGGCGCCCGCCAACACTGGGGCCACCACCAAAGACAAGGCAAACATCAAACCAATGCTGGCCCCCACCAGCGCCATGGCCTTGGTGCGGACTTCATCGCGGGTCAAATCGGCCAGCAAGGCCGTGACCGCCGCCGACAC
>JACCDQ010484143.1_pt1 | contig 16022 bp, 25 predicted proteins | sample 7446031 | NCBI WGS metagenome assembly JACCDQ01 (sample SAMN15323442, study PRJNA562643) | freshwater metagenome | isolation source: river surface water | place: USA:Blue River Watershed | collected 2017-08-17
CCTGATCCAGATGGCAACCCTGTCCCTGAGGTAGGATCGCCGTCATACCAGCGGATTCCGTCTTGTCCTGATATAGAATTAGTAAGAAGTTGCGCAATTCCTGTTTCTGTTCCGATCGCAAAAGTATGGGCTGTATCAAATGTGACTATATACGTGCCTGTTGCTGCATTGACAACAGTAGTTACCGTTCCTGTTTCTCCATTTACTGTTGTTGCATCTGGCCATTCATTAAACCAGAGTTTATCTCCTACTATCAAATTCTGAAATGGTGCTGCACTTGATGTAAAAACAAAAGTTATAGCTGAAGTTCCAGTACCTGCCGAATAGGTTCCATTAACAAAATGAAATCCTGGCTTATTATTTGTTGCCCAAAGTGCTGATTGATAATTTGTAGTCCAAAAAATTTGATAATCTTGACCGCTCCATACAACAGGATTATTTGTACCTTTATAGTAGCTTGTCGAATAGTATGATGTCGCTCCAGCTACCTGATTAACCTGATAACTGTAAGTTGTATCAAAAGCTAACTGGACTGGGAACTTAGCTCCTACCGTATTAAGATCAAAATCTTCCAAACCCATAACTGGAAGATTCGGATAGTAGCTAAAAGAACCTGTTACATTAGCTGCTCCGCCTCCTGAAATAGTGAAAGCACCTGTTACATAGTTAATTGTTCCAGAGCCCGCGGGCGCGCCTACTAAAGTACCATCTGGTGTTGCTGGTTCTGTATATGTATTTGCTCCTACAACAAGACTAATAGACCCAGGAACTATTCTTGAATCTGTTTCAAGACTTAAATCCGTTATAAGATTTCCAGCTCCAGCTACAAGAGCAAATTGAGCATATTCCCATCTTGTTGTTGGTGCTGCGACTATACTTATTTGTCTTTTAAGACGATCTAATATTGAAGTTCCTCTTTTTCTTTTAACCCTTCCTCTCCATGGATATGCATTAAAAAGATTAGGAAAAGACTCGTTATCAATATTAAATGGCTCAAAATATTTTGAAAGACCTTTAAACTTTCCTAAAAGAAGTTTTTTCATTAGATTTGAAACACCAAAATATTTACATATCTTGGAGCACTTGCTTGTATTGTTATTGTTGTTGCTGTAAATCCTGCTGAAAGTATAGAAGCGTTTCCAGTCTGTGTTCCGTCCATGGAAACCGCAAATATCATGGGTCTTGTGCCTCCCTGAATAACATTTGCAGGCATCAGAATTGTGTAATTACTTCCACTAGTCCTTGTAACTGAGGTTACATTAAAACTATTTATGATTGTAATCGCTTGAGGTGAAGGCAATGAAGCATCTGCTTGAAATAAACAACAAGCTCTTAACGCACTAACAGGAAATATACCATTAGCATTTCTAAAGCGCATATCTGCAACAGTGGATGCGGTTCCGCTTTCTGTATATAAAACGCTTGTTGGATCTGCTGGAAGACCTTGAGGAACTTTGTCGTAGAAAGTTACTTCTTTATGAAAACCATTTCCTGGTGAACCTGCTGCAACATGGTCTTGCTGCAAAAAGTTTTTAATATTTGAGAAGTTTTGCCTCATAAGTGGACAATCATCTACAGGATCATTAGGTTCACTTGGGATGTTTGCATTTATTGAATATGCCATTAAAGTGCTCCTCCTCCAAAACTGTTATAACCTATTTGGCTGTAGCCTTGTGAATAGATCGTTTGAGTTCTCGTTGCTGTAAATTGTCTTTGGCTTCTTTTCCAGACTAAAGTTTCTTGTTCTTTAAATAGCGGTTCATAGAATTGAAATTGCTCTACATCACCAACGTCAGACAATATTTTTCTCGCAGCTCCTCTAGCTATATATTCTGCCATATATCCAAAAGGAACAGCTGATGCAGTGCTAAGGAAAGCTGCTGGTGTTAAATATGCTTCCAATTCGACGAGGTAAGCCATTGCTGGAGGTGCTCTTAAAGTCAAAGTATTATTGTAAAATAAAATACCCCTTGGCAAGCCTGCTTGGAAATAATAAACTTGTACGTTTATGTTATTTCCAGATGGTATATTCACAGGAAAAGTTACATTAACTTCTCCTGTCAGATAATTAATTGTATTCCCCGTTGTTGAATATGCTCCTAGAGCTGTATTTCCAAAAGGGGCCTTTCCTGGTGACATTAGCAGTCCGTAATTGACATCGCCAGATAGGAATTGTCCGGAATCACAGACAACTACTGGGGCTCCTGTTGAATCTATAGATGTTATCCAGACAGCTGGATCAATACTTGTTGTAGGTATTTGAGTCGTATTTAAAGATGAAACAATCGGCGGATCTTGGTTTGTTCCTGTAGCTATGATCCCTGCTATATCTACATGTCCTCTTAAAATTCCTTGTATAGGTGGATTTTGAGGAACAGAACTTGGCAAAATCGGTATTTGGAAACTATATGTTGCTCCTCCATCGCCTGTTGTAACAGCTTGTAAATTTTGCACAACATTCGGCCATATGTTAAAGAACTTATCTCTTTGCGTAGTCAAGGAAACTTGTATGCCATTTATATAAGCATTATTAGTAAATCCTTGATAGACAGGAAACATAGCTATAGAGGATTGTAAGCTATTACCTTGTACGCTGTACAAAGGCATATTATAGCGATCAACTCCTGGCGTTGTCTGAAATGAATATTTTGTTTTTAAATCAAACAACTGAACTCTTGCATCTACATCCATCAGCCAAAAACGATTTATGTAATCTACAATAAGATTATCGGTTAGCTGCGCGTTAGATGGGGATTTTACTATCCTTCTAACGTATGTTATGATGTCCGAGAGTAAATTCATCTACCAATCCCTGCAAAAGAAAATTGCCGTTTTGTTGTAGGTGTGTAGGCATCTAAGCGGTTCACGACATTATCTACAACCATTGTTCCATAATATTGACCCATGCCATCAGTAGCTGTCGGAGCATTTTGCATGCTCATCCTGTGGTAATAGCATCTTTGGATTTGATCTCTAAGATATTTAGGACCCCAAACAGGCTTATTTGTTGGTACTATCCATTGTTCAGCTGGAAGTCCTGGAAAAGGTTTTGTCCATAAATCTATTTCTTCACCTATGATTTCTCTATTCTCAGCTATGAATTCGACATATTCTCTTGCTTCTTCATATTGTTTCCTAAAGTCTTCATTAAATTTTTCTCTCGATGAAATGGAACGCTTAGGCTTTAAATACATCCCTTTTGAAGCTGCAAGTTCTTGAGTAGAAAGCTTAGTTTGTGGTTCTACTTCTAGTTTTGGAGCTTGGTTCATTCTCTCCATTGTCATTGAATCTACTTGTTCTTTGTAGTTGTCAAATTGATCTTGAAGCTTGTCAAGTTCTGTTGGTGCTATTTTTGGTTTTTTTGCCTCTGACATACTTACTCCGGTGATATATTAATAAATGCTCCAGGGATATTGATATCCGTCACTACTGTACCTGTTGAACTCAAATATCCGCTATTGAATTCTCCTATAGGAATTATTTGAGGAACTTGGTTGGATGTGGCTGCTACATAAGGATCAAACTGCGTAGAATCTAAGAGAAGTTCTACTTGATCAGTCGCAGGAATACTAATAACAAGCGCTTGGCGTCCGTTAATCTGATACATCCCATATTCGGAAGGAAGATTAATTCTTGTTTGTTGCCCAACCACAAAATCATGATCTGCCGTTGTTGTTACAGTTGTTGTTTTTCCCTTTGTAATGTCTTCGATTTGATAGCGTCTTGGTTCATAGAATTGCTCTTGAATCGGAACATTACTATATGGGGCTATGGGGCCGACTATTGCCATTTTACCTCAGAAGGGAGGGGACTTATTTGTCCCCACCCCAATTTAACTATGTTAAATTTTTATTTCAACTTAAGGAATGCTCATATCTGAAAGGTAAGCCCTCCAGTATATGACATCATTATTAGCACCTACAAGCACAGTAGAAGCCAAGCCAGTTAATGCACCATATCCAATGACAAAGCCTTGTGCACTGTTGTTCACAAAAGCACCTTGGATTGCAGGGCCGTTGATGGTATTGACTCTAGTTGTACTAATTGGCAACGAATAAGGAGGAGGATATAGAGCGGAACCGCTCGATACCTGTACACCGCCTGTATTCACATCGCCAACAGCTCTAATCTGTGGGTAAGAGAGTCCTGGGACACTCGCCACAGTTTGGTTGCTGGTATAGGCTGTATATGCGCTTGAGTTGATATTGACTACAACGGTGTTATAGTCTGTCACTGCAACTACGTAGCCATAGACCGGTGAGCCTGGAACTAGAGTATTTGGCAATGAATTCAACTCAACAGTTCCCCACTGGCTAGGAATACTGAAAGCAACCTCTTGTCCTACGACAAAGTTGTGTGCTTTTGCTGTATCAATAGTAGTAGTAGAACCTAATGTGATTGCGCTAATCACACATGAGCCAGGGAAATAGATGTCTGGATAGAGCACCTTTTTCACTTTAGGCGTACCAGTTGCTGCACCGCTAATAGCAGTGTAGTTTGACTGGTTAGTGTTCCATGGGATTGTAAAGGTGGTTGCACCTGTTACAGTCACAGTAAATGGAACACCGTTGATCTGAGGCATACCTGTAGTTGATGTCTCAAACAATCCTTCAAAGATCACGACATCGCCAGAAGCTAGGCCGTGGCTTGCACTTGTTGTAACTACCGCAGGAGATGCTTTAGTAATAGACGATACAGTAAGTGCCGCCCCAAACTGGAGAAGCTGACCTGCTGAAAACGTGCTAATACCGTTAGATGTCACGTTACCAGTTGAAAGAACTGGTGTTGCGTTAAAATATTGAGCCGTAGCATAGCCTTGACCCATATTGACATCCCAATAAGCATATGGAACACCGTTTTGAGCAGGAGTGCCTGCAGCGGTATAGTTCCACATTTCTACAGCATCAGGCTGGAAAGGCAGGTTAATGACTTTCGCTGCGCCTGTTGAAGTAAAGCTACCTTTTGCCATTCTTGAATATTCAGTCATACGTTAAACCCCCAGGTTGCTTGCGCGTGTGCACAAGAGGTTACGGATTGCTGTATCTTGAGTAATGGCTTGCGCTTGGGCAAACTTTACTGCCAGTGTTGCGTTTTGTGCCAACATGCCGGAATAGTAAGGATCACGATAAATCAGGTTCATGGAATAACCATCCTGATTGATGTGTGTGATCGCTTGCTTACCCAAAACAGTGTTGTAATAAACATCTGCTTGAGTACCAGCATTGTTAATAGCAGCATTACGCGCTACAGGTGCTTCAGAGCTGGTCAAAATACGGATGTTATATACAGAACCGTATTCTGATGGCAGCGCAGAGGCATTGGTAGGGTAGTTCCATTGGCTAAGGAAACCAGAGCCAGTCAAACTATCAAAATCACTTTGTAGCTCAGTAGAGGAGAGCATAAAGTATGCACTTCTCACTGGGCCTGTACCAAAGCGATCCATACCTTCAATACCTGACATAAATTTGTAGGCATTGTTAGTATCCAATGTAGTCGCTACAAGGCTAAAGTCCGACACACCAAGGTTAGTCGGGTTAAAGCCGTTGCTACCACCACCAGCCATAATCTGGCTTGCAGCGGAAACGATATAGTCGCGCAAAATAAGATCTTCCAATCTGTTACTTGTTGACCATATAAATCCGCTTTACATGGCGCCTAGGTCTTCTCAGCCTAGGTCACTATGTCTCCATAGTGTTCAGAGCACCGCATCCTTGATGTAATGATTCCCAAGGCCCTTTGTTACAAAATGGACATTTTCCATTTGGAAATAATTTATCAAGGTCTTCTCGCTTGCTACGTTCAGGCTGATAAACTTCTTTTAAAGATTTAGCATATGCTTTCATATAAGGATTTTCCGCAGGATCTTCTCCTTCTCCTATATACTTAACATTGCCATTTAAAATTAATTTTCTTCCAAAATAAGTCATATCTTGCCCCTTGTTGTCCGTCTATGCTGCCATAGCGAGGAGTTCCAAGTCCATCAGAGAAGATTTATACAGGCCAAATCGTCTAGCCTGTCTCATAGCAACTGCAAGTCTTTCAGATACCCACGCCAAAACGCCCTCTTGGTCTTGCAAAATACGATTTGTTACTCCACACGTTAATGTGGGGGCATATCATTTCTGTATGCCTCTACGGTTTTATATATTGCCGTAGACCCGACTATCGCTTCACCTTTCGGTGTCCACTCGCCTTAGTCTGTCAGGCTGTACATTTAATCTCTTTTCTATTATAAATGAGCGTACTTACATTTATCATGGAAAATATATGTCTAGACGTTCTGATTATATAAGAAAAGAATATACGATTGCCGAAGCTGCGTATATGGCTGGAATTATGGATGGAGAAGGAACTTTCTACATCGGAAATTACAGCGGTAATAGGAAAAATGGGGACAAACATTTTCAAACTCTTATTGCTGTATCTACTACCGACAAATCTCTCATGGATTGGCTCCATAAAACATTTGGCGGGGGAATAAGAGCTTATACACCAAAACAAATGTCTAAAAACTCGCGTAAACAAGTTTATAGATGGTGTGCAACTAGCAATAGAATGCTTCATATTTGCGAAATCATTTTTCCTTATCTTGTCATAAAGAAAAGGCAAGCTGAAATCATGATAGAGATCAGAAAAACCTTTAATGATGAACATAACATCAAAGGAAGGCAGCATGTTCAAAATCTTCCCAAAGGAATTTTGGAACTTCGCCAACAATTGATGGATGAACTCAAACTTCTTCATACAAGAACCCATTAATTAAACACTTGCCCCTTGTTGCCCTCAATGAGGGGTTCCAAGTCAATCAGAGCGGATTTATAGCAGGCTATCTTTCAAAAACCTGCTCATTGATTATGCAGCCAGTCTTAAAGCATAATCAATTATTTCGGCACTGGCTTTATCACCGAAAAACGCCATTTGTGCGTCTATGATATCCCTTTGAGGCACTTGAGCTGGGGGATCAATACCCGCATTACCAAGTTGCACGGTTGGAGGTGTCAACGCGCGAGGTCTCATAAACCTGCAAGTTGTACCGCCATTTGCCGGCATGGACACTTTATCCGCCGGAATAATGTAGTTCATTGTTGGCGTAGGCACATAGAGCATCGCAGGCGCAAGCGACTGGAGGATCATAGGGCCTAAATTGCCAGTAGTAGTAATAGACATTGAAATTCCTTTTTGTCTAGTTACTGTTGACGTGTGATCCGGGGACGAGCGTAACTTACATCCTTTCTCGATCACGTCTGTATGTGGGGTGCGATTCCACTAACGCGAATTGCCCTTAACGCAAGGCAGGCGTAATTTCAATATAGCAAATAATTTATTTAAATCAAGCTGGATATAAAGTCCAGCTTGTCAAGCGGCTTTACATTAGCCTTCATTTCCAAATTCATCTTTTAGAAAACTCATAGGATTTTTCATAAAAAAATTGTTAATGAATTCCATGCAAATACCGTATTCTAAACTCTCTGCCCAATACCATTCCTTAAGGCATTTTATCATTTCATTTCTAATCTCTTCTTTTTTTCCGCATGTCAATTTGTCCAAATATTTCTCTCCGTCTTCTTTTATATTTGTAACATCAAAGATTATCATCCAAGCCTCAATCTTTGCTTTAATGCTTGCATTTGATCGTAAGCGTTCTTTTGTCCTGATGAGCTAAAATCCCCTTTATGGCCATAAGGAGCTGGTGCTATCCCTGACGGCTGGTAGTATGGGCTTTTCCTGTTAGCATCAATTTTCTCTTGAATAGATGGCTCTTTAGGCTTTTCTTGATGAAGACCTAAGGCTTTAATGTTTTTGTACACTAACTTTTGCCTTTCAAAACCCTCAGGCATAGCTAGAATGGTTTCTGCTAACTCAGGATCATGCTGAGCAAACTTTTCGGCATGCTGCATTACATCGTAAAAATCAGAGTTTCTTCTTAACCAGTCTTCTCTTTTTTCTTGTTGTAGAAGCATTCTGGCTTTTTCTTCGGCTTTCTTTTCAATCTTTTCTTCAAGCTTCTGCTCAAATGAAGACATTTTTTTGGCTAGTTTCTTTTTGTCAATGTAGGGTTCGTCATCGTCCTCATCTTCTTCTTGAGCTATTGATGTTTTTCTGGCTAACTCTTGGGCTTTTTTTTCTGCTTCTTCTCTGGCTGCTCTTTCTTGAGCAAGTTGTCTTTCATAGCGTTCTTCCAATCTACGGAAGTTCAATTCCTTGTCGGATGGTTTTGTAGCTTCTTGTGCTGCTTGAGTATCTGTCGTCATAAAATCCTTTTGCCGATTACGCTGGCATGCGTTAGGATGATGTCAACATTTAAATTGAAGGTTTATATTTATGCAAGATGCAAAAACAATAATGAAAGTTAATCGACTTGAAACTCACGATCGTTTTCAGTATTTGCAAAAACAAAACTTTGATATAGCCGAATGCTGCCAAGACCTTATCAACAAAAGACCTTTTGGAAATCATCCTTTTTACATATTTGCTCACGCTAGAACATGTGAAGATGGTGCTACAAAGCGTTTGATATGGCAGCCAAGATTAACACGTCCGTTACCTCAAACAAATTCAATGCTTTTCAAGGCTTATCCTGGAACAGATTTAATTAAAGTGATCTGGATGATTCCTGCTCAAGAAATGTGGCCACAATATCAAAAGGGAAATGTTACCCATTCTGAGATAGTTTTGGAGAGTATTTCAAAGTTCTTACACAACAGGAAAGAGCTTGAAGCTCCTGAAAAAGATGATTTAAGCGAAGCTGAAATTGATGCAATATATAGAGAAATTGCTCAAGGGGCACTAAAGGTTAAGGATGGACAAAAAAATCATTAAAATTGTTTTCCAAAATAAGAAAGATTTTCGTTCAAGGATTGCAGCTCTTTGGCAAAATCAAAAAGATGATGAGGAATATGAATTCATTTTTCCTGACCACGAAACAGAAATGGATTTTACTCAACTAGTCAAATCTTTTGAAAACCAGTTATAAAGCCGCTTTACATTAAGCTAAGCTTTTAGGAGGCTTCCCCAACTTCTTTTTAGATACAGGATTGCTTCCTATGCCATCCCTCATTTTGCCTAATGGCTGTTTTACTCCAGAACCGTAAAAGTCTCCCATCCCAAACTTTGCCTTTGAGACATGAGCGCCTTTACTCTTGGTAGATATACTTGGGATCTTTGGCATATGATTTTTGCGGTATTGCTTGTTTATTGGATTGCTTTTCTGTCCCCACAGGTTGTCTTTTTCCTACGCCTTGTTCTGTGCCCGCATTAATAAAGCAAGAAGAGCGTTCGTCATAAGATGGCTGATCAAAGTTCCAGATCTTTTTATTTTTCTCGTGCATATATCTCCTAAATGGGGTTCCAGCTTTGGACGAGTCACCCCGAAACCTATCTTAGTTTCTGTAACCAGCTTTCATCTGATGAGATTTAGCTTTAGATACGCCCATCTCTTGTTGTTTTTGGATCTTTTTAGATGTATCTTCATAATCCATTTCTTTACCTGCGCCTTCTGCTGAACTCATGCTCTTAGAGTGTACGCCTTTTGGGAATACGCTATCTTTAGACTTAGATCCTGCCCAAAAGCTATGATCATTTATTTTTTGAACCATTTTTCCCTCCTATAGGATATTTTTTAATTTACATCGCTTGATCCATATTTGGCGATGAATTTTTCATCATGCCACCCATTATTTTGGCTGTGAATTCATTGGCCAATGCTTCCCTATGCGCTTTGGCTTTTTCGTTGTCTTCCATTCTTTCCTGAGTATCATCCATGCTATCTATCTTTTGCATACCCATAGTCGCTTCAATCTCTCCGAATTTGCCGATGACATCAACCATCTTCTCAAGAGCTTCCATCTTCGCTTTCGTAGATAACGAGCGATTTTTGGATACTTCTGCCATACGTTCTTCGAGAAGTCCAATGTTAGACTCAAAGCGCCCGTAGCGTTCTTTTGCCATCGCAATATTGTTAGCTGCTTTGCTAATGAGTTCTTGCAGTTTTGCTTCTTCAAATGCATGTTTTATGTTCATTTCCTCAGATTGTGCAGCTGCCATCTGCTGTTCTTGCTGCTGCATGATATCGATAATCTCGGCTTTTCCTGTGATGTTTAGCTTTGGCACTATTTGTGACGGGCTAAATACTTCTCTTCCAAATGCTGCATTTATATCCATCATTTGCTGAGCTTGTAGATTTTGCTGAGTTGGTGTTAGATCTGCTTCCTCAACAATCGTCTGATATGTTGAAAAGATCTTGCTGTAGAAGAAAGGAGTAGGCTCTTCACCAATATATAGGCGTACTTTTTCAGCCGTCCAATTATTTAGTGCTATCTTTAGCGATCTGTCGCCCAAGAGTTTGTCTGAAAAGTCCCACTGGTCAAAATACTTTTGAAAAACCATCAGATTTGCAGCTTGCTTAATCATTGCCGTTAGACTTGATATCTGCTTATCTTGCTGTCCAGACCAGTTTTCTAAGTCAATACCAGAAGTTTTGAAGATTAAGTCCGCCATCTGTTGCGCTAATGCTAAATCGCTTTCCGGCACAGCCGATGGGATAATCTTTTCAACGTCGGTCATCTCATAACCTTCGTTGATGATGACATCCCAACCTTGACCAGCTTTCTTTAAATTGTCTTCGTTAGCTACAGCGCCTACTTTTCTCTTCCATCCTGCGTTGATCGTTGCTGCTACTATGTCGTTGTTTTGAATCACCTTATAGTTAAATAGGAACTGAGGGTCTCTCATGGTCCTTACAAGGCTTCTTACGCGCAGATCGTAGTAGTTTTGATGCGGTTCATAGTTCCAATAATATGGGATAAATGGGCACTCTGTGAAGCCCATAGGGTTTTCACCTTGATACATCAGCTGATCATTTAGAACGACAGCTAGCTTCCAACCCGGTACTGATACCGTCACCTCTTCTAAATCTGGAATAGCTTGAATAATTTGTTGTGTATAGGCATCTGGTGCCATATCAAAGAATTGCTGTCTTGAACGGCTAAAAAGGCGTTTTTTCTTTGTTTTCCATTTGTACCATACATAAGAAAGTACAAGTAAATCGTTTCTTGCCATGTTGTAGTTTTCTGGCAGGAAATAGAATGATCCATACCTTTGCGGTGTTCCAGCCATTGGCACAATTTGATTCATCTTATCCGGAAATCTGTCTTCTGCTTCCTGCTTTGAAATATACTCTTGACACCAGACAAACTGAGCATCGCTCATATCAGGATTTCGGAAATATGGGTCTACAAGGAAAGAGTTATACTCCCAAATCTTTACCTTCAACTCCCCTTGCGCCTGATCATTTCCGTTATAGTCAAGATAAGGCTGAGCCAAAACCATCCCAGATACTGCTGCAAGTTCTTTAGCTTTGCTTTTCATCTCATGGATGTTGCCTGCATTAGCTACATGTGAAATGAGTTTTGTGTACTGATCTGTAGTTTCAGGATCAGCCCCTTCGCATGGTACGTATGAGAATTGCTTGCGATGCTGTCTCTCATAGCCTGTGATCATGTTGATAGGCTGTTGGATCAGGTTAAAATAATATTGTTGGTAGCTTGTCTGAGGGCTAAAGTTAAAGTATCGGTTTACAAAAGACTGAGAACCTGCATAGAAGAGAGTATCTACATTGCTTTGATTCCATCTTGATTGTTCGATGGGCTGAAATTTACTATAAAGATTATCAAGCCATTGACGAACATTTCCTTGATTCGGCTCAATGTTGTTGTTCCAAGGGGGATAATAGAAAGAAATAGGAGCCTCCTAAACTTAAGAGACTACCTTAACGTAAAATAATTATTTGATCAACTGATCACCTTCTTAACTTGCAATGCCTCATACAATTATAAAACTTATGCTGAAAGTCCTTAGGAAGACATTCTTTTATTTTTTCAACCGTTACCTTCAGATTAATTAACGACTCTCTTTCTATCTTCAGCAAAATTTTTTGGTAGAGAGGAGATATTTTATGATTAGGTATTTTAAAACACTTTTCTATCTCTCTGTGTGTTCGTATGCCTTCAATTAAACCATTTTTTGCTTTAAAGATGATAAGTTCTTTTTCTTCTAAGAAATCCAATATTCTATCAACACTTGCCGCATGTCTTATATCTTCATCTTTAGATTGTTTTTCTCCATTAACAAAAACTTCTATTTTTGATCCAGTTTCTTGATTTTTTGATAATGACAAAAGTATTTTTTCTATTTCCTTAATTCTGTTTGCTTGGTATTTGAGCATTGCATAAACTTCTTGCAAATTTGTTTCCTTTATAGCATCCATAAAACTTTGAAAATGCTTGAAATCTGCTTTTATAATTATTTCTTCAAACTGTTTAAGTTTATCCTCTAAATCATTAAACGCTTTTCTTACTGGCCTATCATCTATTGCTAATGGTTGATTAATCAAAGTAGTTACTTTTTCTAGAAAATGATCTGACCTAAGACTTTGCAAAGGGTGAATCATATCTATCATCCTTTGCTCTAAGTTTCCTAAACGACTTAAAATTTGAATGAATTTCTTTTCTATTTCTTCTGACATTACAAATACAGCCTTTGTTGAAACCTGTTTTGATTATATTCTCGCGGATTATGTACTTGCGGGTTGTAAACCGATATCTTATGGGATGCGATTACGTAGCGCAAAGCGTCGACGGCATGATCATATTTCTTTAATGGTTGATCGTCCCCTTTCTCCGATGCTTTGCTATCCCACACATAGCTTTCGATTTCTCGAATTAGATTTGTGCATTCTTTACAAACGACAAGGTTTCCTGCCTTCATCTCGCTTGTCATCTTTTGTATCCCTGTCTCTACATTATTGTTTGCGTGTACTACATGCATTCCTCGTCGGCGTAATTCTATTTGAAAAGCTTCTGCTGATGGGTCTATGTATATGTTTCTTACTGCATATGGCTCTAGAAATTCTTGGACGGCATCCGCATATTCACTGTTTGTTTTCTGCCTTCCCATTTTCACTGAGTCCCAATAGTATTCTTTTTCGACCCAGATCTTTTTCCCCTGTTGAGTATATTGGCCTGTAGAAACACCTACCAAAACCACAGCAAACGGATTAACAGTACCGTAGTCAATACCAGCAATCCAATAATCAGCAGCAACTGGAGGGCGAGATACCACATGAAGTTTTTGATCGAAAAAGTCGAATATTGCACCTTCAGCGACGCACCATAGGCCAAGATAATTACGCTTGTAAAACAAGCCAGATAGGCTATTAGCAATGCGTTTCTTGTAGTCATCTGTTAAAAATGGGTTGTCATCGAGTGTAAAATGTAAGGAATAATAATTTGGATCTCCTTCTTCTGCCATGTCGATCCATTTCTTTACTTTATGACCAGGATGGGATGGGTTCATCGAGGCGAATCCCATACTATGCGGATTGCTTAATCGTGTGTCAATCATATCTATGATAGACTCAGGATATAGAGTAATCTCATCGCAATAACAAAGAGACATAGTTTTTCCTTGAAATTGACCAATAGCGCCTTCGTCTTTTGCTCCAAGCGTTGCGATTGTCTTGTCCATGAATTTTAGATGACGCTTACCTGCAAACCATGTGCAATGCGGTCTAAATATTGCAAAGCGTTCATTTTCCATTACCAAGCGGACGACGTTTTGATAGATGGTATCTGCCGTAAAACCTACCATGAATATTTGGGAGTCAGGACATTCATATGCTGCCTGCATAAAACGAAAGAGCGTACATTCTGTTTTTCCTGTACGAACGCTTCCATGCGCTAGGTTCCATTTACGAGTAGAGTTTTTAATAAACTCCCATTGCTTTTTTGAAAAGGCATCAGACATAATGACCAAAATATAGAAACCAGGAGAAAAAGTCATGCGAAACAGAGCAAAATGCAAGCTTTGCGGTTGTATCATCGAGAGTAAAAACGTGCATGACTATGTAGAATGTAAATGCGGAGCGATCGCTGTAGACGGTGGAACAGATTATTTTAAAGCTGTGGCTAATGAATGGGAAAACTTTCTTCGTATAGATGACGAAGGCAATGAAATACCCATAAAAGTCATAGATAAAGGCGCTCAAGAAACAAAACAAGATGTAAAGCCGCTTGACACACCTCTAACTAAAGAAGAGAAATTGAAAGCCCTCGACGAGATGATTAAAAGCTATGAGCATCTTCCTCCACATGCTCTTAGCCAGCCTACTACACACTACGATTTGCTATCAGTATTATTGCTTGTCAAATCTTTGCTCTCTGATTGAGCTTTTGCAACAAAGTCCATGACTTTATTAATTGCTTCGACTGCCTTTTCATCTGTATTGACTTCTGTCTTTAGGGAGGCGTTAAACCGTGCGTCTGCATCCTCCTGGTCTCTTAATTCAGGATCGTATAATCTAAGATATCTATGTGCTATGCTTTGATTAACTGTTCCATCAATATATCTAAGAGATAATAAACTACGGGCTTTTTCATAATACCACTGAAATTCTGGTTTTTCACGCATATGTTCCCATTGTTTGCGAACAAAACCTCTATCAGTATACCAATCGCAATAACGCACTCTTATAGATTGAGTATCATCTATTTTTTCCTCAGCCCAAGCAACAAGATCTTTTCCCAACTCTATTAATTCTTCTTTTTCAGGTATTGCGCTTCTTGGTCTTCCTGCTGGCATTATTGAATCTCCAATGCTATTTTGACTTTTATATCATCTGGTTCTTGTCCAAATTGCTTTACTGCCTCCTGAATGCAATTAGCAATTATTGGGTCATCATATCTAACCTGGTAATCTTCGTAAATCAAATGTTTAGTTGTTTGCTTTTTCTCTTCATTTTTCACTACTACCGTTAACTCGCTAGCCATCCTGTTCCCCTTTAATCATTTCTACAATTCGCCTATTTCTTTTCGCTGTCTCTCCAATGACTCTGCCATCTTGTCAAATCTTTTATCTTTCTCATGTTTCCAATGAGTAATAACAAATCTTTTAGAGCTTTGGTTTTCTCCAAAGAAGATTTCTGGCTGGATGAATTCGTAACCATCATATCGTGCATTTGTTTCAGTCTCTTTTCTGATGTCCAATACACGATATTTACCCGGTGCCTGGGGCCACCCATTCCGAATACTTACCCAACCCATACTTTCCTCCAATGTAAAGCGGCTTTACTTCTTCTTCTTCTTGGAGAGCAGCATTTTTTTCAGTTTAACGTCGTCTTTGATCTGCTCTTTAAACTCGTGCTTATCTTCTTTGAGATGTTTTAACACTTTTTTCTTTTCATCGTTTTTCATTTCTGACCCTTATATATCATCGCTGAAAGTTGATCGTGGAGGCATTTTCCATGCTTCAATTTCATCATTTCTAAAGTATTTCTTTACATAGTGATTGTCAAGGAATTCTTTTTCTATATCTTTTGCTACATTTTTCTTGTGTTAAATTGCTAGCTTTTGTATATTGATAGCATACACAAAACAAAAGGACACAAATATGGAAGATAAAAAATCCATCGAAGAACTCGGATTAAAAATTGTAGATCTAATTCATGAATATTCATCAAAGATTTCTTCTCGTGAAATTGGGCATCAATTAATTTCAAATGCGACTTCGATGATGCTTTATTGTGCTCCTAATGAATTAGATGGGGTGAAAACAATCTTAGCTTGCGTTGAATGTGGGATTGCATCTTACGAAGAAAATCATTCCTGATCATTTAAATTTTCCCGCTGCTCGCTATTATATAGAGGGCAGCGATGATTACTTAACTCAAAACAAGGAGCACAAAAGGAAACTATGGATCAAAACACTTTAATTACAATTTTAGGAAGCACGGGAGCAATCATTCTATCAATGTTTGGAATGTTTTTGTGGGTTCGTTCAGAGGCTAATAATGATAGAAGACATATCCAATCTATCCAAAGAGAAGATAGAAAAGATTTCCTTGAATTGCTTCAGGGAATCCAAATGGAAATTAAAGACTTCCATAATAGATTATGCGAAATTGAAAGCCAAAGGAAATACAAATGACTGATGATTTAGTTACTGTTAAACAATTTATAGCTAACAGA
>JACCDQ011383011.1_pt1 | contig 16014 bp, 3 predicted proteins | sample 7446031 | NCBI WGS metagenome assembly JACCDQ01 (sample SAMN15323442, study PRJNA562643) | freshwater metagenome | isolation source: river surface water | place: USA:Blue River Watershed | collected 2017-08-17
ACCGGACCGGCCCAGCAGAGCCTGGCCGGCTCGTTCACGGCGACCGTTACCGACGGCGGCGGGCTGGTGTCGAACCCGGTCACCTTCAACGTCGATATCGTCGGGCAAAACAAGGCGCCGACCGGTAGCGTCACGATCACTGGCGAAGCCACCGAAGGCTATAAGCTGACCGCCGGCAACACGCTGGCCGATGCCGACGGCCTCGGCGATATCACTTACACCTGGAAGTCCGGCGATACTGTACTGGGCACGGGCAGCGAATACACGCTGACGCAGGCCGATGTCGGCACCACGATCACGGTCACGGCCAGCTATGAAGATGATGCCGGCACCGTCGAGAGCGTTACCAGCGATCCGACCGCTGAGGTAGCCAACGTCAACGATGCGCCGACCGGCACGGTCACCATCAGCGGCGATGTCGCCGAAGGACAGACCCTCACGGCTTCGAATGATCTGGCCGATGTCGACGGTCTGGGCGAAATTGCCTACACCTGGAAGGCCGATGGCACGATCGTGGGAACCGGCAGCACCTACACGCTGACCCACGCCGAGGTTGGCAAGGTGATCACCGTCATCGCCAGTTACATCGACGGCCAGGAAACTGAGGAGAGCGTCTCCTCCAGCGGGACCGTACCGGTCTACCCGTCCCTGGTCGGCACACCGGATAACGACAGCCTGCTCGGCTCGGCAGGTGCCGACTGGGTAGAAGGCCTCGGCGGCGACGACACGCTCGACGGTGCCGGCGGCAACGATACGCTGACCGGCGGCGCTGGCATCGACCGTTTTATTGTCTCGTCGGGTACCGACACCATTCTGGACCTCGGCAACGGCGGCCAGGATGTGCTGGTGGTCAGCGCAACAGCGACCGCGAACGCCACCGTCCACGAAGCATGGACTGCCACCTCGGCGACCAGCAACGCTGGTCACGCCAATCTGACGACCGCGGGCTTCGCGGTCAATCTGGCTGCTGTCACGACAGGCCAGGGCTTTAACGTCACCAATACCAGCGAGACGGGTACCAGCCTGACAGGTTCCGGTCTGGCCGACACCTTGACCGGCGGCATCGGTAACGATTCTCTGGTCGGTGGTGCAGGCAATGACAGCCTGGTCGGCCTCGAAGGCAACGACACGCTCGACGGTGGTCTCGGCAACGACCAGATGGCGGGCGGCGCCGGCGATGACAGCTATGTCGTGAACGTGGCGACCGACGTCATCACCGAAGGCGAGGGCGCCGGCACGGATCATGTCAACGTGGCCTTCACGGCGGCCGGCACCTACGTGTTGACGGCGAATGTCGAGAACGCCGCCGTCACCTCAGCCGCCACGGTCGCCGTGGGCCTGACGGGTAACGGACTGGCCAACACCCTGACGGGTAATTCGGCGGCCAACACCCTGACCGGGGGCGCCGGCAATGACACGCTGGATGGCGGCCTCGGTACCGACAGCATGGTCGGCGGTGCCGACGATGACACCTATCTGGTGAACGTGACCACCGACGTCGTGAATGAAACCGGCGGTTCAGGTAACGATACGGTCAGAGTGGCGCTGGCAGCGCCCGGCACCTACCAGATGACGGCAGGCGTCGAGAATGCAGAAATCACCAACGGCCAGACCGGCGTCAATATCACCGGCAGCGTCGACAATAACCAGATCACCGGCAATACGCAGGCGAACCTGCTGATCGGAGCGGGGGGCGACGACACGCTCACCAGCGGTGGTGGCAACGACACGCTGGATGGCGGCACTGGCAACGACACGGTCGTGCTCGACGGCAGCTTCATCGACTGGACAGCCACTCGTCCGACGGCAGCAGACACGGTCCTCACGTACAACTCGATCGGTGGACCGGTCGTCACCCTGCGTGGCGTCGAATTCGTCAAGATCGGCGAAGAAACACGCAGCCTGACATCGCTGTCCGGCGGGGCCAGCGCGTTCGCCGATGTGTTGACCGGTGGCGATGGTAACGACACGTTCAACGGCTTGGCCGGCAACGACACGATCTCCGGCCTTGCGGGCAATGACACGCTTGACGGCGGCCTCGACAGCGACAGCCTGATCGGCGGCCTCGGCGATGACACCTATGTGGTGGACGTGGCGACCGATGTGGTGGTGGAAGACGCCGGTCTTGGTAGCGGGATCGACCAGGTGAACGTCGCCTATGGACTGGCCAGCACCTACACGCTCGGCGCCAACATCGAGAATGCCACGGTCACGTCTGTGGCCACGGTCGCCGTTAGCCTGACCGGTAACGAGCTGAACAATGCCCTGACCGGCAATGCCGCCGCCAACACACTGACCGGTGGCCTGGGCAATGACACGCTGAATGGCGGCCTCGGCACCGACAACATGATTGGCGGCGCCGGGGACGACAGCTACACGGTGAACGTGGTCACCGACGTCGTGAATGAAACGGCCCCGGGCAGCGGCGGTACCGACACGGTAAACGTCGCATTGTCGGCGCTGGGCACTTATGTGATGACGGCGGGTGTGGAAAACGCCCTGATCAGCAACTTGACGGTTGGCGTCAACGTCACCGGCAGCGCCGACAACAACCAGATCACCGGCAACATCGAAGCCAACCTGCTCAGCGGCGCGGCCGGCGACGACACGCTGATTGGCGGTGGTGGCAACGACACGCTCGATGGCGGCGTCGGCAACGACACCGTGCTGCTGACCGGCAGCTTTGGGGAATGGAGCATTGCACGTCCGTCCGCGACGACCACCATTCTCACCAACACCTCCGGCGCGCCGGCCGTCACGCTGCGCGGTATCGAATTTGTTCAAATCGGCGACGTGGTGAAGGAGTTGTCGTCATTGGCAACCTCGGCCAGTCCGTTTGCCGATGTACTGAACGGAACCAACGAAGTTAACGACTCGATCAGTGGCTTGGCCGGCAACGACACGATCTCCGGCCTGGCGGGCAATGACACGCTCGACGGCGGCCTCGACAGCGACAGCCTGATCGGCGGCCTCGGCGATGACACCTATGTGGTGGACGTGGCGACCGACGTGGTGGTGGAAGACACTGATGCCGGCACCGACCAGGTGAACGTCGCGTACGCACTGGCCGGCACCTACACGCTCGGCGCCAACATCGAGAACGCCACGGTCACGTCTGCGGCGACGGTCAGTCTCACCGGTAATGCGCTAGCCAACGTCCTGACCGGCAATGCCGCCGCCAACACACTGACCGGTGGCCTGGGCAATGACACGCTGAATGGCGGTCTCGGTACCGACAACATGATTGGCGGCGCCGGGGACGACAGCTACACGGTGAACGTGGTTACCGACGTTGTGAATGAAACCGGTGGCTCGGGTACCGACACGGTCAACGTGGCCCTGTCGGCGCTGGGCACCTACCTGATGACGGCGGGTGTGGAAAACGCCGTCATCGGCAACGAGACCATTGGCGTCAACATCACCGGCAGCGCGGACAACAACCAGATCACCGGCAATAGGCAGGCCAACCTGCTGGTGGGTGGAGCAGGCGACGACACGCTGAGGGGTTGGGCATCTGGCGACACGGTCATCGGCGTTGGCGGCAATGACACGCTCGATGGCGGCACTGGCACTGACCGCGCGATCTTGAGCGATGTCTTTGCCAAGTGGGACATTACCCGTCCGACGGCGACCAGCACCGTCCTCACCCACAAAGATACCGGACAGGCCATCACCCTGCGTGGCATCGAAATCTTCGAATTCGCCGACGGTGCTAAGGGACTCGACGCGCTGTGGGCCGGTGCCAGCCCGTTCGCGGATGTGCTTACGGGTACACCTGGCAATGACACGCTCAATGGCCTGGCTGGTAACGACACCATCATTGGTCTGAGCGGCGACGATACGATCGACGGCGGCCTTGATAGCGACAGCCTCTCCGGTGGTGAAGGCAACGATACTTATGTGATCGATGTCGCGACCGACGTCGTGGTCGAGGAGTCCGGGCAGGGCACGGACCAGGTGAATGTCGGCTTCACGGTGGCGGGCACCTACACGCTGACGGCTAACGTGGAGAACGCCACCGTCACGTCTGGCGCTGCGATTGCCGTCAACCTGACCGGCAACGGCTTGGCCAATGCGCTGACGGGCAACGCCGCCGCGAACGTACTGACCAGCGGTGCCGGCAACGACACGCTCGATGGCGGTCTCGGAAACGACATCATGGCCGGCGGCGCTGATAACGACACCTACACGGTGAACGTGATCACCGACGTCGTAAATGAAACGGCATCGGGCAGCGCTGGCACCGACACAGTGAACGTGGCACTGACAGCGGCCGGTACTTACCTGATGACGGCCGGCGTGGAAAACGCCTTGATCAGCAACGAGACCGTCGGTGTGAACATCACCGGCAGCGCAGACAACAACCAGATCACCGGCAATACGCAGGCCAACCTGCTGACCGGTGGTGCCGGCGACGATACGCTGGTTAGTGGCGGCGGCAACGATACGCTGGATGGTGGCGTCGGCAATGACGTGATTGAATTGTCGGGTGACTTCTCCCAATGGCATGTCGATCGCTTTATCGCGACCGACACCATCCTGACCAATATCGGAACGGGCCAGGTCGTTACTCTGCGCGGCTTCGAAGGTGTGCGATTTGGTGCCGACCTCAAGGGACTCGACGCGCTGTGGAGTACGCCGACCGGGTTTGCCGATGCGCTTACCGGCACGGACAACAACGACACACTCGGTGGCCTGGCTGGCGATGACACCATCAATGCGCTGGCGGGCAATGACTTGCTGGATGGTGGTGCGGGCAACGATCGCCTTGCCGGTGGTGCTGACAACGATACCTATGTGGTCGATGTGGCGACCGACGTCGTGGTCGAGGAAGCAGGGCAGGGCACGGATCAGGTGAATGTCGCCTTCGCGGCCGCCGGCACCTATGTGCTGACCGCCAACGTGGAGAACGCCACGGTCACGGCCGGTGCAGCGATTGCCGTCAACCTGACGGGCAACGAACTGAATAACGTCCTGAACGGCAACGCCGCCGCGAACGCGCTGACTGGTGGTGCCGGCAACGACACCCTCGATGGCGGTGCGGGCAGCGACAACCTGGCCGGGGGTGCCGGTGACGACACCTACCTAGTGAATGTCGTCACCGATGTCGTGAATGAAACCGCGGTCGGCAGCGCCGGCACGGACACCGTGAAACTGGGCCTGGCGCTGGCCGGCACCTACCTGATGACGGCGGGTGTCGAGAATGCCGAGATCATCGGTGGCCTTGCCGGCATAAACATCACCGGCAGCGCAGACAACAACCAGATCACCGGCAATTCGCAGGCCAACCTGCTGGTGGGTGGCGCCGGCGACGATACGCTGATCAGTGGCGGCGGCAACGACACGCTGGACGGCGGTGTCGGCACCGACCTGATTGTGCTGGACGGACACTTTGCCGACTGGACCGTCTTCAGATCGTCAGCAATCGATACGCTCCTCACGCGCACTGGCCAGTCGGTGACCCTGCGGGGCTTCGAAGGCGTGCAGTTTGATGACGGTGTCCAGGGACTTTCGACGCTGTGGGGCGATCCGACGGAGCTCGCCGACGTACTCAAAGGCACGGCAGGTAATGACACGCTCAATGGCCTCGGTGGCAATGACACCATCACCGGCCTGGCGGGAGACGACAGCCTCAATGGCGGTGCAGGCACTGACAGCCTCGCTGGTGGTATCGGTGACGACACCTACGTGGTGGACGTCGCGACGGATGTCGTGGTGGAGGATGCCGACGCCGGCATCGATCAGGTGAACGCGGCCTTCGCGTTGGCCGGCACCTATGTGCTGGGTGCCAACGTCGAGAACGCCACCGTCACGGCGGGCGCGGCCATCGCAGTGAACCTGACGGGTAACACCCTCGACAACGTCCTCATCGGTAATGCCGCCGCCAACGTCCTGAGTGGCGGCCTCGGCAACGACAGCCTCGACGGCGGGACCGGCACCGACAACATGGCGGGCGGCGCTGGTGACGACACCTACACCCTCAACGTGATTGCCGACATCGTGAATGAAACCGCGGTCGGCAGCGGTGGCCTCGATACGGTCAACCTGAATCTGGCGCTGGCCGGCACTTACCTGATGACTGCAGGTGTCGAGAACGCGATCATCTTGGGCAGCCAGACCGGCGTGAACATTACTGGCAGCGCAGACAACAACCAGATTACCGGCAATGCGCAAGCCAACCTGCTGGCCGGCGGTACTGGCGACGACACACTGATCAGTGGCGGCGGCAATGACACCCTGGACGGCGGCGCGGGCAACGACCAGGTGTTCGTGGCGGGCAATTTCGACGACTGGACGATCACGCGACCGCTGGCAACCGACACGGTGCTCACGCGTGGCGGCGAGTCCGTCACCCTGCGTGGCATCGAAATCGTCAACTTCGACGACGGCCCGCAAGACATCGCGGCCTTGTGGACCACTGCCAGCGACTTCGCCGATGCAATCACCGGCACCGACAGCGATGACACCCTCGGCGGCGGCCTTGGCAATGACACGATCAATGGCCTGGCCGGCAACGACCTGCTGAATGGCGGCGCAGGTACCGACAGCCTCATCGGCGGCGTCGGCGACGACACCTATGTGATCGACGTGGCGACCGATGTCGTGGTTGAAATCGCTGACGCCGGCATCGACCAGGTAAACGTCGGTTTCGCCGCAGCCGGCACCTACACCTTGGGCGCAAACGTCGAAAACGCCACCGTCACCGCTGCGGCCACTATCGCAGTGAACCTGACGGGCAACGATCTGAACAACGCTCTCACCGGCAACGCCGCGGCCAACATCCTGAACGGTGGCCTCGGCGACGACACGCTCGCCGGAGCGGCGGGCGCCGATAACCTGAGCGGTGGCGCCGGCAATGACCAGCTGGATGGCGGACTGGGCACCGACATCATGGCCGGTGGCGCCGGTGACGATACGTACACGGTGGACGTCATCGCCGACGTTGTGAATGAAACGGCGGTCGGCAGTAACGGCATCGATACCGTGAACGTGGCGCTCGCGCTGGCCGGTACCTACCTGATGACGGCCGGCGTCGAAAACGCGGTCATCACCAGCGGCCTGAACGGCGTGAACGTCACCGGCAGCGCAAGCGACAACCAGATCACGGGTAACGCTGCCAACAACCTGCTCAGCGGTGGTACCGGCAATGACACGCTGATCGGCGGCGGCGGCATCGATACGCTGGACGGCGGTGTGGGTAACGACCAGGTGGTTTTGGAAGGCAACTTTGACGAATGGACCATCGTCCGCCCGCTGGCAACCGACACCGTGCTCACACGTGGTGGCGATTCCGTCACCCTGCGTGGCATCGAGGTCATCAACTTTGACGATGGCCCGCAAGACCTGGCGGCACTTTGGACCAAACCGAGCGACTTCGCCGACGTGATCACCGGCACCTACGGCGACGAAACTCTCAGTGGCCTGGCCGGCAATGACACGATCAGCGGACTGCTCGGCGATGACACGATCGACGGCGGCGCCGGTACCGACAGTCTGATCGGCGGTGACGGCAACGACAGCTATACCGTGGATGCCGTGACTGACGTCGTGGTCGAGGCTGCCGACGAAGGCACGGACCAGGTAAATGTCGCCTTGCTGGCGACCGGCACCTACGTGCTGGCGGCTAACGTCGAGAATGCCACCGTCACCGCCGGCCCTCTGGTCGCCGTCAACCTCACTGGTAATGCGCTGGACAACGTCCTGATCGGCAACGCGGCCGCCAACATCCTGACCGGCGGCCTCGGCAACGACACGCTCAACGGCGGCGCTGGCACTGACAATATGGCCGGTGGTGGCGGTGACGATGTCTACACAGTGAACGTGACCACCGACATCGTGAACGAAACGGCCGTCGGCAGTGGCGGCCTCGACACAGTCAATGTGGAGCTGGCGCTGGCCGGCACCTACTTGATGTCTGTGAATGTCGAGAACGCGATCGTCAACAATGAGTTCGCCGGCGTGAACATCACCGGCAATGCAGGCAACAACCAGATCACCGGTAACGGGCAAGTGAACGTGCTCAGCGGCGGTGCCGGCGACGACACACTGATCGGTGGCAATGGCAATGACACCCTCGATGGCGGCGTCGGTAACGATCTCGTCGTGCTGACCGGTAGTGCGTCGGCGTGGACGGCCACCCGTTTGAACCTCACCGACACTGTGCTGACGAATGGCGGTCAGTCGGTCACCGTGCGTGGCGTCGAAGTGATCAGCTTTGACGACGGCCCGCAGGACCTGACTGCGCTGTGGACCACAGCCAGTGCCTTTGCCGACGCGCTGACCGGCACCTACGGCGATGACACCTTAAATGGCCTGGCTGGCAACGACACGATTAATGGCCTGCTCGGTAACGACACACTGGATGGCGGTGCCGGCACCGACAGCCTGATCGGTGGCGACGGCGACGACACCTATGTGGTCGATGCCGTGACCGACGTCGTGGTCGAAGCCGTCGACGAAGGTACGGACCGCGTGAATGTGAACTTGCTGGTGGCGGGTACCTATGTGATGGGTGCCAACGTCGAGAATGCCACCGCCACGGCGGCGGCCATCGCGGTGAACCTGACAGGTAACGAACTCGACAACGTCCTGATCGGCAATGGCGCCGCCAACATCCTGACCGGTGGTCTCGGCAACGACACCCTCGACGGCGGCACGGGCACCGACAACATGGCCGGTGGTGCGGGTGACGATACCTACACGGTGAACGTCATCGCCGACATCGTGAACGAAACCGCCGTCGGCAGCAGTGGCACCGATACCGTCAAAGTGGAGCTGGCCCTGGCCGGCACCTACCTGATGTCGGTCAATGTCGAGAACGCCATCATCAACAATGTCCAGTTGGGCGTGAACGTCACCGGTAATGCAGTGAATAACCAGATCACCGGCAACACGCAGGCGAACGCCCTCAGCGGCGCCGCAGGCGACGACACGCTGATCGGTGGCGGTGGCAACGACACATTCACCGGCGGCGCAGGCAGCGACAGCATCAGCCTGGGTGCAGGCCAGGAGGTCGTCGTCTTCTCGGGCGGCACCGGCACGGCCGGCACGCTGGCGCGCATCACGACGCTGGGCCTGGACGAAATTAACGGACTCGATCTCGGAACGTCTGGCGACATCCTGCGCTTTTCGGCTGCGGACTTCGGCATCGCCGCCGGCACGGCAATTCAAGGCGCGGGCAACACGGACGGCAACTTCTACGTGCTGACTGACGGACCGACCGGCTCACCACTCGATCTCAACGGCACGGCAACGACGATCAACGGCGCGATCGTCTTTGTCGGCGCGCCGAGCGGATCGGGGGGCGTAGAGGTGTATTTCACCACCAATGAAGGAGCGTTCAGCACGACGACGGCAGTGCAGATCGCCACGCTGGTTGGCATCAGTACGGAAAACCTGAATGCCTTGGATATTTCGTTCGTTGCGTAAACGTTATTGAAACAATAGTTATTTTATTAAATATAGTAACTTGCCTAACGTAAATAAATGTGCTACGATCGACTGGCGTAAGTTATAAAATTAATAGACTTAAATATCATATTGGTCTAATAATTTTAGTTGCCTCTTTTGAGAAAAAAGAGGCTGTTGCAATACCTATTTCGGGCTAATACAGTGGCTACCAATTACGATTCAGTCTCCATTTCGAACTTCAGTGCGAGCATTCATGACGTCACCGCTGGTGCGGGTGACAAGCTCAACCTGATCAAGAGCGCGTTGGCTGCTGATGTCGCCAAGGTGGCCAGTGCGACGGTGGCCGACGGTACGGTGAACGTGACCCTGACATCCGGATCGCATATCACCACGCACACGGATGCGAGCGCGCTGGGTAGCGGCGGCGTCGATGCCTTGGTGTTCGATCCGGCGTCCGTCCATTCTTCACCGCTGATCCTGAACCTCAACTCGACCCAGGCGGCCGAGCTGAACCTCATCCTGTTCAAACAGGGCTCGACCGATGACGTGTCGCTGTCCGTGAATTCCGGCGACTTCCGCGGCTCGGTCATTCTGAGTGGCGGCGATGACACCGTGACCCTGAATTCCACGCGCGGCGTGGTGGTGGACGGCGGCGATGGCAACGATTCCATCTCGACGGGCACCGGCCGCGACACCGTGGTCGTTGGCGCAGGTTCCGACACCGTGTTCACCAGCGCAGGCAACGACACCATCATCTTCCCGGCATCGTGGAAAGAGCCGACCGTGCATGCATCGGTGGATGGCGGCCTGGGTACCGACACGCTGAATATCTCCGCACTGACCGGCCACGTTGGCGACATCGCTTCGGTGGCGCAGGTGGGTGGTGTGGTGACGGTCACTTTCGGCGATGGCTCCGTGATCGATGCAAAGAATATCGAGGCCGTGCTGTATGCAGACAACACCGGTGCGGTGAAGCTGGTGGGTGTGAGCACCTTCGTGCAGTCCCACGAACCGCCAGTCGTTTGATGACCCTGACAAAGCGCCCCTTAGTGGGCGCTTTTTTTGCGAACAAGCATGAGAGACCACCTCTATCGCCTCATCGATGCCGGGCGGTGGCAGCTATCTCTGGCTGCCCTCGACGGCCTGGCCATGCCGGCGGCAGACGCGTGGCAAGGGGCGGTGGAGCGAGGGCTGAATCTGAATCGCCTGGGTCTACGGGCGTCTGCCATTCGCGCCTACCTGCAGGCGCTCTCGGCTGATCCGGAGAACCGGGCCGTCCTGGAAGCGACCCTTGCCGTCGCTCTCGAAGAAGGTGATCTGAAAACCGTTCGCAGCCTGCTGGCGCATATCCTCAGCGGTCCCTTTGATTATTCGTCACCGACGGTACTGGCCGCGCTGACGTACATGACGCCTCCGTTCGGATGTGTGCAGATGCGTGACGGCGTCGCCAGTGGCTGGGTCGTCGGCCGGGGAAAAACGATACAGGTCGAATCGCTCGGCCAGCGCGGCGAACTGACGGCCAGCTTTGCGACGCCCCAACTGCAAGCAGCCAGTATCGGTGATGGCGCCAATGGCTTCGCCGTCGCCGCTCCGACTGCCCCGGCTGGCGCTTCATCTGTCATGCGCTTCGGCATCGAGGGCGTCAGCCTGTGGGGCTCCCCGGTCGATGCGTCCGCCCGTTCCTCTCTGCAGGTATCCGCGCCGCCGGCCGCCATACCGCTTCCGCAGCCGCTGCATGTGCTGGTGCCGGTGTTCGGTGGCGAAGCGTCGTTGCGTCGCTGCCTTGACGGTCTCGCGCGCAGCACCGGCTTCAGCGCCGCGCAGGTGTGGGTGATCGAAGACTGCCCGACAGAAGCAGGCGTACGACAAGCCGTGCGTGACACCTGCCAGCGGCATGGCTTTCGTTTGCTCAGCCGCAGCTTCAATGCCGGCTTTTCCGCCGCCGTCAATTCGGGCCTGCGCGTCATCCCGGCCGGCGATGTGATCCTGCTGAATTCCGATACGGTGGTTTGCGACGACTGGGCGCTCAGGCTGCAGAGCGTGGCGTACTCCGCCCGCGATGTCGCGACCGTCACTCCCTTGTCGGGCAATGGCGAGTTGCTCAGCCATCCACGGCCGATGCAAGCGGCGCCGCAGAGTGCGAGCCTGGCGCCGCTGCTCGATCGCCTGTGCCGCAAGAGCAAGGCCAAGCCTGTCGAGATTCCAACCGGTGTGGGCTTTTGCCTCTTCATTCGTGCGGATGCCCGGCAGGCTGCCGGTGACATCGACGAAGTCACTTTCGGCCGGGGATACGCCGAAGAGACCGATTACTGCCTGCGCCTGTCATGCACTGGATGGCGCCATCTCGCTGCGCCGAACGTCTTCGTCGGCCATGAAGGTGGCGCGTCATTCGGTGCCGAGCGAAGCCTGCTGGCCGCGCGCAATGTGCAAACCATTTATGCGAAATATCCGGAGCACAGTGACGAGTACGCAAGCTGGCTGGCCAGCGATCCGCTGAAAGCCGTTCGCAACGATCTGCAAGCCGTGTCGATGCCGCACTTGTTGCAAGCCGCAGGCGTCGACGAAGTACTGCTGGGTGCGCCTGCGGACGTGCTGGCGTGGCTGCAGCCCATGCGCAGCGGCGACGGCGAAGGGGGCGCATGGATGTCCGACGCACTGGAGGCGCCGGCTGCCTATCTCTCGCTTGCTGCCGACAAGGCCACGCTGCATTTTCAGAATGTGCCGCTGCTCGACCTCGTCGACTTCCCTTACCCGACAGGCAAGAAGGCCTTGTTCTCGGCGTTGAGCGCATCGGGGATCCGCACCTTCGTCGTTCGCTCCCTGTCACCAATGACGCTGAAATTCCTCGAGAACTGTTCCGACGCCTTCGACCTCGTATTTTCGCTGGATGACGCCAGCGGCTTCTGCCCGCGCCGCAGCGCGACGGTGGAGCGGGGCAAGCGCTGCCCGTCAAAGCAGACGGCCGCCGACTGCGACGCCTGCGTGTCGCGTCTGGGGCCGGTACCGGCAAGGTCGGCAACCGCGTCGACCACCGCCGCATGGCGACGGCGCGTCGACAAACAGCTGGCCCGCGCAACGCGCATTCTGGTCGGCGAAGCAAAGCTCGGGCAGCAATACCTGCAGCATTTTCCGAACCGCAGCATCGACGTGCCCGACGCATCGGGCGACTGGGCTTCACCGGCCGGCCTGCTCGGTCGCTTCGGGCCCGACGCCAGCTTTGCCGCCATCGGTGCCAACAGCGTCGAGGCCGGTTTTGCGCATCTTTGCGACGCACTGCTGGAAAGCTTCCGCGTCGCTCCCGGCGTGCGTTTTTTCCTGCTCGGCCAACACCTCGGCAGCGAGCTGTTCGAGTCGTATGAAAACGCCACGCTGCTGCGCAACGTCGATGGCGCGCGTATGGCAGACCTCCTGCGCCCGCATGGCTGCCGCGCGCTGCTCGTGGCCAGCCGCGCGCCCGGTGCCGACAGCCAGTGGGCACCGTTGGCACAAGCACTCGGCCTGCCATTGATCACGCTGATCAGCGGAGCATTCTCATGAAAGCGCCGACAACGCAACGATACGCGGGCGCGCTGCTGGCGCTCGACGGCGTGCTGCTGCGCGGCTGGGCGATCGACCAGGCCGACCCGCACCAGAAAGTCGCCGTCGAGCTCATCGCCGACGGACAGCCCATTGCGCTGGCCTGCGCGAACGGCTGCGATGCGGCGTTGCCTGCCGACGTGCAAGGCCATGTGTTCCGCAAGCTGCTGCCCGAATCCGTGCTGCGCGCTACACATAGGTTGACCGCGCGCATCGCCAACACCGATTGCCTGCTGGAGCCGGTACTGTCGCCGTCGGCAGCTTTGGGCAAAGGCTCGTCCGCAAACGCTACGTCGTGGGTGCTCAACCAAGGTGGCCTGCGCATTAGCGGCGTGCTGGTAGCGCCTGCAGGGCAGGGCGGCGGCAAGCCCCGGCTGCGCTTGCGAGTCGACGGCGAATGGCTGGACTGGGTCATCGCCGACAAACTCGATCCCGAATTGCTGGAGGCCGGCATCGGCGATGGCCGGTATGCCTTCGATGTCACGCTGCCGATCCGCTATGCAGATGGCCGCCCGCACAAGGTGCAAGCCTTTGCGGCCGACGGCAGTGAGCTGCCGGGCAGCCCGCTGGCCGTGCTGCAGTTTCCGCGCGCGCCCCGCGCCTGGCTGCAGACGCTGGGCCTGGCCGAAGCCGATCTCGGCGTGCTGGATGAACTGCTAAAGGCGCACGAACGGTTACGGCCCATGTCACTCGGCTGGGAAGCCTATCCCGAATGGAAACAGCGTTTCGGCTCCAGCCCGGCGCCGTCCAGCACGCAGCGCGTACTGGTGGTGATGGGGCCTTCTGCTGACTGGAAGCTTGCGCAGCGCAGCCTGGACTCCCTGTGTGCGCAATCGCATGATGACTGGCGCGCGCTGGTCTGGACGCCGGCCGATGGCGAGCTGCCAAAGCATCCGGACGCTCGCATCGAATTCGTCCGCTCCCGCGCGTGGTCGGTGGCTTTGCAATCGTCTATCAAGAACGCAGTCAACATCGCCAGTCTGGAGATGGACGACACCTGGCAACCTGAGCTGCTGCGCCATGCGCTCGCGCAGCTGAAGGGCGGGGCGGATGTGACCTACTGCGACGCCGATGACAACAGCGGCGGCCCGCCGTGGTTCAAGCCCGACTGGTGTCCCGACACCTTCCTGCAGCTGCCCTTGCTGGAACACGGCTTTGTCTTCCGCACCCGCGCCATCAAGCAGCAGCTGGCCAAGCTGTCAGTCTGTCCGCTCGACTGGCCATGGCAAATTATTTCCCTGCTCGGCGCCGATGCCCGGGTGGCGCACATACCGCATCCGCTGCACAGCCGTGGCGATGGCAAGCCAGCGAGCACACCGCGTTTGGCTACCCCTGCGGCGGCGCGTCCAGCACCTGCGGAATGGGTCAAACAAACCTTCGGCGTGCAATGGCAGGCAGCCTCCGGTGATGGCCCGCATCAGATCCAGTGGCCCGATCCGGCCGACTGGCCGTCGGTGTGCCTGATCATCCCGACGCGGGACGCGGCAGAGCTGCTGCGCAGCTGCATCGACAGCCTGCTGCAAACCGATTACCCGCATCTGAGCCTGTGCGTCGTCGACAACCAGTCCTCAGACGAGGATGCGCTGGCTTATCTTGCGCATCTCGAGACCATGGGCATTCGCTTGCTCCAGTGGCCGTATCCGTTTAATTTTTCTGCGATCAATAACTTCGCGGTCGAAGCCACTGAAGCTGAAGTCGTCGGCCTCATCAACAACGACGTGCGCGCGCTGGACGCAGGCTGGCTGAAGGCGATGGTGCGCCAGCTCGTGCGGCCCGGTGTGGCGGCAGTCGGCGCCAAGCTACTGTGGCCTAACCGGATGGTGCAGCACCTCGGCGACACCCTCGGCATGCAGGGCGTGGCCGGACATACCGGCAACCAATGGCGGGATACCGACGCCGGCTATCACCACCTAAACCGCATTACCCGAACCGTCAGCGCAGTCACGGCGGCCTGCCTGCTGGTGCGCCGTGCCGATTACCTGGCCGTGGGCGGCATGGACCACAACGCCTTTCCCGTCAACTTCAATGACGTCGATCTCTGCCTGCGGCTTGGCGAGCAAGTCGGACGGGTCGTCGTGACACCGGAGGCCGTGCTGGAGCACGCGGAGTCCGCCACGCGAGGCACAGACCAGACACCCGAAGGTTTTGCTCGGCTCGAGCGAGAGCGAGCCAATCTACAACAGAAATGGAGTTATAAAATTTCGAACGATCAATTTTATAATTTAAACTTAAATTTAGAACGATATAGCCATAACGGACTGGCGTTTCCTCCGCGGGGCCAGGACTCATGAAGGTACTTTTCATACACCAGAATTTCCCGGCCCAGTTCAAGGCGATTGCCGAGCGATTGGCGGCGCAACCCGGCAATGAAGTGCTGGCGTTCCGGCAGAGCCGGCACGAAGTGGTGGTGCAAGGCGTGGGCGTGCTGAGTTACCGCTTTTTGCACCGGCCCATCGAAGGCCAGCATCCGCTGCTGTCGGAACTGGAAGCCAAAGTGCTGCGCGCAGAAGCCGTGGCTGAAGCGGCGCTGCGGCTAAAGTCTCGAGGCTGGAATCCGGACGTGATGGTCGTGCACCCGGGGTGGGGTGAAGCACTGATGGTGAAAGACGTCTGGCCTGACGCGAAGCTGATCAGCTACGCCGAATATTTCTATTCAGCGCGTGGACAGGACTTCAACTTCGATCCCGAATTCCCGAATCGCGAACCGTATGACGCCGCCCGGCTGCGCTTCAAAAACACGCCGATGCTGCACGCGTTGTATGAATCGGATGCGATGTGGACCTCCACCGCCTGGCAGCGCAGTGTTTTCCCCCAATGGGCACAGCCGCGCATTCGTGTGATCCACGAGGGTGTGGATATGGATTACTTCCGCCCGGACCCGGAGGCCAGCTTTACAGTGGCAGGCAAGGACGTGACGCTGAAGGCGGGCGACGAAGTCATTACCTATGCAACTCGCTCGCTGGAGCCGGTGCGCGGATTCCACATTTTCATGCGGGCGCTGCCCGAGATTCTGAAGCGTCGGCCTAA
>JACCDQ010886327.1_pt1 | contig 16010 bp, 8 predicted proteins | sample 7446031 | NCBI WGS metagenome assembly JACCDQ01 (sample SAMN15323442, study PRJNA562643) | freshwater metagenome | isolation source: river surface water | place: USA:Blue River Watershed | collected 2017-08-17
CCGCACTCATCCTTCCCGACTAGGTAAGTTTGGCGTGTGGGCTGAGCTAGAGATCGAGGGCAAGACTTACGGATTTAGCCTGATATGGCCTGATGAAGAAGGGACGTACTTGATTAGATTTGGGGTGATTGATAAATAATTTCTTTACGGAGAGGCATGAGATGGAAGCGTAAGGAATTTAAAATGTTGCACAGAATTGGAATTCGTGTATTTTACTTCCGAATTTTGGCCAATTCTAAAAGCGAAATTGAAAAAGGATGATATGATGAATTTAGTTTTTTCACCTTTTCTTCAATAATCGAATCAGTTTGATCAAAGGCAAAATTATCGAGCATTATTTTTCTTTTCAACTTGAACACAAAATACAATTCTGAACTAGGTTTAGTTGGGTATGGAACCGGTTGAATAGATAATAAATCAGTTTTATTTGTTAGACGTCCTTGCTGGATATCAATTTCAAAAATATGCGTTTGACGGAAATTACCTCCTCCATATAGGACCAAAAATCTTGAGGAAAGCATTTGAGCATCTACAATATGTTTTCCACCGTATCTGATATTATAAACTAGATTTTTTTCAATCCAATCAAGATGCTTTAAAGACTTAAAATATCCCACAAGCACATTAATTCTAGAGGGGTCTTCTTGGTCAATTACAAGGCTTCGGCAAAGCTCATCAAGTTTGTGATCAAAAATTTTTGAGGGTGATTTAGCGTAAATATTTTTTGAAGAAAGTGCCATTTGTTCTCTTTGAGATAAGACATCTTCTAAGTTGTTGATGACCTCACTTATGAAAGAATCAATTCTGTTTGAGGCTGCTTCCTCATTACTAGGCCTAAGTGCAAATGCACCCACACCGGGAATTATTTCATGAAACCCTTGAAAACTTGTTTCAACTTCCGTATTCCCAGGATAAAGAATGTACGCACCTCCTGATCTACGAATTGCATCCTTATAGGCATGCATTTTATAAAGATCTATATTCTTATAAATGCCTTTTTTCTCTTCATTTTTTCTTTTACTCACAACAGAAGATGCATTAAGCTCTTCTTTGGTCAAAATATTACCATCAATGGCTACAGTATCACTCTCAATTTGTTTCTCTTCTTTGAAAAAGGAAAACTCGACCTTATACTTCGCATCGAAGTGAATATGGACAATAGACTCTGTTTCCTCCGCCTTTGATTGGCTCAGTTTATTGGGCCAGATTGACAATGTGTAATCAGGTCTGAAGGATTTTGAATATGATCCAGAACCTTTATCTGTCTCGTACCTTTTACCACCAACGAAAGGTCGATTATAATAAAACTTAATATTCAGTGGTCTTTTACCATTTTGGTAAAGAAACTCAAAAGCACGAGTTCTTCCCTCTTGTAAAGTAAGGCCAAGTCCAAATTTATCCGGGACAATGAGGCCCTCTATCCATTTGTTAGGGTCCTTAGTTGTTAAATGTCCAAATTTTCTTGACAAGGTGTTAAAAAGCACGAAGAAAACCCAATATTCATAGAGAGAGGCTATATCTTTTTTACCGCCAGAAAAGAGATTGTCATCCTTTTCATCAAATTTCCAACTCAATTGTGCCGTTAAATGAAAACGTAGCCATGAACGAAGTAATTCACGATAACCGCTTCTTCGTTGCAAAATTGGACTATTTATCTTCAATGAAGTTGGTCTATTAATGTCTTTAAAGAACGGTACATTTAATAAATTCTCAACCCTTTGTAGTATTACCTTAACCTCATTTAATTCACGCAACATATTCGCGCTTTCAAATCGCTTAACGATCAGATCACAAAAACTTAGATACGATTCCAGAATATGCTTAATAAAACGATTCTCTGGCGTATCAAAGGATTCATTTTTTTGAGATGAGCTAATTTTTAATGGGACATCTGTAAGGCCAGTAATCCCATTGTAAGGCATTCGATTAGGCCGTGATGCTAATTCACGTATATTCCTAGCAGAAAATCTACGAACTCCTCTTACATCTTTTTCTTCCATTTCAGTAATCCAGCGCGTAGCCGGATTTGAAATGATTTTTTGTACAGATTCTTCAAATTCTTGGTTCTTGAAAAGACTTCTTACAAATAGAAAACGTTGATATAATTCCTTTTCATTATCCAATTGTTTCAATCCTGATTCATAGGATTGTTGAATAGGAACGTTATACTGCAACACCAACTCAATTGAATGCTCAGCAATTTCTTCCAACATCAGTTGATACTCCGACCGATAATCACCAAGTTTATTTTTTAGGTCTTTGTCTTTGTAATCTATTTTCGATGAATGAACCTCTATTGAAAACTGAGCCTTTTTCTCTGAATTAGTCAAAGGAATCATTAAGGTGCCTACAAATGTATTTGGTGCAAAGAATCCTTCTGATGTATCACTTTTTGAAAATGGTTTGAAAACTCCTTTTAAAAATCCATCAAGATCAATTTTCCAAGAGCTTTTATTTCGCACGCTATCAATTTCCTCGTAAAGAGAATAGGCATAATAAACCCCTTCACTGAATTGGAACTTGGCTTCATTGTACTGCATAAAATCATCCGAAACAAAAAATCTCCCGTCAGTATCCTTAAATTCAATTTTAAGGTTTGGTGAAATCTCACCAAGATCAATAACCAAATTAAAGTCTAAATTCTCCATTAGGCTTCTGCATAACTTGCAAATCCATTTTCTTCAGCACTTTTTTTCATTCGGGTTAGCTTTTCAAATGAAATAGGATACTTGTTTTCACATAACTCAATTAAAGCAGGTAAAATCCTACCAAGTTTAGATCTTGAACCATGCAATTTCGGTAACATCTTTTGCATAATAGCTATGTCGTATGCGTCATTTTCTGAAAGTCCAAAATATGTTAAGTAACCGACAAGGACACTCATTTCGTTTGCTGTTCTGTAGCCAAATTCAGCACCCGCAAATTGTAGTTCCTTGAAGAAGGATACAAAAACATCAAGATGTAAATTCCTTTCAATTTTCAGGTTTTTACGAGTAGCCAAAGTCATAAATGTTGAAGTTTGGCTAGCACCCTTCCCTATCTGATTAGATACATCTTCTAAGAGTTGTTCCATATCCAGAGGCTCATGCTTATCTAAAAATTTAGCCATCTCATCTTTAGAAATTCTAAACTCAATCGTATTGGCTCGATCCAAAACTTTTGGACTAAACATGTAGGTGGTTTCATCAATATTCACCGTACCTATGATAAATAAGTTCTTAGGTAAAACGATGGCATTTGGAATCGGATCTTCACCTAAAATTGGGGCGCCCTTTTCATCTAAATTATCGTAACGCTCCGTTCCTGAATACAATTTAATCTCATCTCCAGACTCCATTGCACTTAAAAAATCAGCAAAATAACGCTCTACATGACTAAGATTCATCTCATCCAAGATTAAGAAGAAGGGCTTGCAAAAGCTTAAATCACCATCATTTTCAATGTAGTTTCTATTTGCACTTAATAAAATATCCAAAACACCACTATCTGGCTTCACATAATGCTGAGGTTTTAAACTATTCGGATAACCAAGCAGAGGTTCCCGATTTGTCCAATCTGCTCCGACTGGAACAATTGCATATTGTTCCTTGCTCCCCGACATCCACATGGCAAAAGCCTGCGCTAGTTTCGTTTTACCAGAGCCCGAAAGGCCTGTGAGTATGACGAAGGGTTTTGTGAGGAGTGAGGAAATGAAGCGATTGATTAACACATCATTAAACGACAATTTTGTTTCACCTACAATTGATTCGAAAGAAAGTGGCAAAGATTTATTGGTTGACTCAAATTGGGATAAGTGTATTTTTATTCTGTCATAAACATCTTCTTCAGATAAATCCTCGAAATGATCAAAAACATCTTTTGCATCCAAAGGAAGTTTGGCTGGATTGCCATCTTTGTCTTTCCAGCCCTCCCTTTGAGTATTTGTGAAATAACTATCAAAACCGTCTCTCGTATTTTTTAAACTGTGTTCAAATTCCAATAATTTACGGCCTTGACCCAAACTATTATAAAACATTTTGTATACCTCATTCCATTTTAACTTTCCAAAGCGCGCTGGGGGTTTTGAAATTCCATATTTCGAGAGGTAATAACCGACTTCTATGAGTTCTTTGGAGCGTTCTGCCATTTTTTTAATATTTCAACCCAAACTTTTTCAATTTTTTCATTGCCTCTTCAGTAATTTGAAGACGTTTAAGATCAACTGTTTCTTTTCTTTTTAATTTTTGGATAACTGTTTTTATAACGCTTACTTCGTTAAAGGTTAGTGTTCCGGTTTGATCTCCTAATTGAATGATTTTATCCCAATCAGATTTCTCCAACTTTGCAAATCGATCGTATAGAATGCTTGGATCAATTATTTCTTGGTCCTGAAGCTTACTTAGTTTTGAGATCTCTTCGAAATTGACGTTATTCTCATAAAGGACATCGAGCAACTCGATTCCTTTATTGATTTCATGGTCCGTAAACTCACCGCTTCGCAATAATTTACCTCTGATACTAGAGGCAGCATTTTGCTGAGTCGGGGTTAAAATATTTGTTCGAAGCATGAATAAATTAAGTCCATCCCAGAATCGAATTCCTAAATCCGTAAGCTTTTGAAGATCAACATATTTTTTCTTTTCCTCTAGATCGTCCTCTTTGGATTCGTAGCGTTTTTTGTGTTCAGCATCTGAAATTGTAAATACTTTTAAGATTTCCGAATCAAATGGGAAATTTCCAAATTCCAGCAACTTATCCCAAGTTTTTTCACTTTTGGCAACCTCACTGATGAGTTGACCTTGAAGTTTTGAAAAATAGGCATTAACGAAAATTAATGCTTTTTTAATCTCATGTTGAAGTTTATCATCAACACTTTGTTTTTTCCAAATTTCACCTAAGTTGATCTTATTCTTTATAACATGGTGAAGGAGTGACAAACCATAAGCAACAGTTTGAGAGCGAACGTTTGTATCTCCAATGGCATCAATACCTTTTCTACCAAAAAGTTTGTCTGCAGTCTTGAAAAGAATCGCATTGGCAATAACATCCTCCCAGAATACTGCTGTTGGTTTTGTTTTCTTGTATTCTGATTCTATAGTTTTTAAATACTGATTGTAGTTTTTCTGAGCTCCTTTCGCAACATGATAAGGCATGCATCTAAACACATTCAAGTACTTCGCTACTTCTGATTTAATTATCTTTTGATTTACAGGATATTTCAATTTGAATGCATCCTGTTTTCCTTTTGTAGGTTCTTTTCCAAGGGCTTCGCGATATTGTCCAGTAACTCTTTCAAAAAACCAAATGGTTTGTTTGTTAGAATCATCAGGATCGATAGCATATGTGGTCCTTGATAATTCTTCTAAACGGACAAGGAATGGATTATTCGATGTTAGATCTAGCTCCGAAACTTTATTCTGACTATTGGCATATCTCGATATAAAAGGAACAATCTCATTTTTCTTTTCTTCGTCCTTTATTACCGTTAACTTCATCTGCACAAATACCTTGGACAGATCTGCTTTGAATTTCTTTAATGTATGAAAGAGTGAAGCTGTTGTTTGTCCACCATTCACGATTTGAAAATCTTTCACTGCAGTGATTGAAAGCTTACCATCAATAACTTCGGTTCGAACATCCATTGCGGTTGTTGCTAGCCCATTATTGTATGGTAGAAACATGTGGGGCTCCTCCTTTATTGTGTCACGGATTCCTTTATTGACTTTACCTGTTTGTTGAAGGAATGCTCTTACGTTACTTTCTAATAATCGAGTACCGTAATTTCTATAAAGTGTAGCGAGGGTATGCCCTGGGACAATAGCTAAATAACATTCGTATAACTCGTGGTCTGATGGCATGGCCAAACAAGGAATCGTTACACCCAGAGTTTCTTTGAAATCAATTTCAATTGGTTCACGATTGTATTTTGATTGAGATAAACGATGAATACGTTCCAGATCCCATATGTGAACATTAATTTGAAGATCCTCAAACCCTTTTATTTCATTGTTCTTAGGGGCATCAAACGGAATATTTCCATTTGAAAGGAGGAAAATATTCACACGAACTAAATCTTCTCTATATTTTCTAATTATCGACGCTAAAATATGAGCCTCGTTAGCCGGGTCAATTTCATTGTCGTATCCTTTTAAAGAGACATTCAGAAATTTCATGCCCCAGTTGACTAGATTTTTAAAATCAGCTGTTTTGAGCTCAAATATTTTATTTAAATCTACATAGTGCGTAACGAATAGGTCAATGCTTTCATAACCATCTTCAATGGCATATCCGTTAATTTTTAATTCGACGTTTTCAAATCTATTTTCTTTTGCAAACGTACATAATTTAACACCCTCTGTTTCACCGGCTTCAGCCAGTACCCCCATAATATATTCAGTGAACTTTTCTTCTTTTGATGCTCCATCGGCATCTGAAAACGCAAGAGCGTTTACCTCGTGATATAGATCATGAACGAATTGTTCCAACTCAAAATCTGTATGTTCGTTCATTGAATTCATATAAAATTCTTCTTTATCGTTTCAAAATCCGTTTCAAAGTCTTCAAAAGATGAAACGTCTATCTGATATTTCACATTATGTATTGCCGGTTCTTCGATTGTTGAATTAATCAAGACAGGAAAGCCATCTTGTATCCTATAGAATTTATTTGAACGGATCACATATCCAATTTTATTATAATTGACTTCTTCACCCGAAGGAATTCCAGCTCGATCTAACTTATCATCGAACAACATTAAAAGATTTGGCTGATTGGTTATCCGTTCTTTAATCTGAACAATTAATTTTTCCAGAGTGTCTGAACCATTATTAATCTCATCAACATGTATGACCGCCAGATATAAATTTGAAAGCACTGTCCAATCCAATTGCAATTCATTAGAAATGTTTACAGAAGGAGAGGTGGCTTTTGTTGTTTTGACCTCAAGTGCAGTCGATCCGTTGGCAAAGTCTTGATTCGTGCCTTCTGGACCTGTCCAAGAAGTAATACATTTAACATGATCCGGGGAAAATTTAAGAATGTCATAAAGTATCGTTAGCTCTCCAAAAAGACCTCGTTGTGCTTCTCTTGAAAGAAGTTGTCCCGATAATTTGGCAAACAATCTAGCCCAATTACTTATTTTTCTATTGACATAATTTGGGACTTCATTTTCATCAGTCAACTCTTCAAGTGCTTCAACTAAATCTTCTATGAACATTGTAAAAACATCCAATAGCTCGGTATCAGAGAGAATGATTGAAATATATTTAAATTCATTACCTCCAGAGATCATCCTTACTTCAACCCCATGAAATCTCTTTAGGTAATTATCTTCGAATGGAATTCGCTTGTTGATCTGGATTTGAAATAGCCTTGAACCTGATACGCTAATTGTACCAACTAAGCAAATCAGACCATTTTTTAATTGTATCTGCTGCCTTTCAATATGACTACCGCCGGCATCATACTGCTTTGTCCATATTTCGTTGAGATTATTCTTCATCTGCCGGATCATCACTTTGTTGCAATTCCTCTTCATAATCGCGAAGTGGTCTTGCAGCGTACTCGTATTTCTTTTCTGCGTCAAGTAATGGGAAAATAATACCGACACCAATCAATGGAAAATCCATGTTGTAGATAGTGGAGTCGATAGGCATTAGAATTAAAAGAGGTTTACCAAGTTCTTTTCTTTTATTTTTAATAAAATCTTCCACCGATTCTCGAGAGATTCCCAAATCCACAATTCTATGCTCCTTCGCTAAAATTGCGTTTTTTCCATTACGAACTTTGAATCCGTTACCTTGATTTTCCAAATTCCTTGTTACCAAACCTAATTTCATTGAACTATCTGCCCACTCAAGAGGAATGGTTGATTGATTTTTCGAATTCATCCAAACTGCAACATTCCAATCTTGTAGTAGGTTTGCTGAATTCTGTTTCTCCACATATCCTTTAATAATATCAAATCTATGGTAGTCATTTCTAAAAGTAGACAGGAAGTCACAGACTATCGAACTATCAACGTTTTTCCATAAAAGGGCATTAGTTAAACCTTTTTGTGTTTCAATTTTTTGCGGTGAATACAATCTTGAAATGAAATGTTTAAAGTCAAAATAATTGTTCTTTAAATGTTCATTTTTGAATGCATATGTTTGAATTAATTTACCAGAAAAACCAATCGTAATTTTTTCATATTCTCGCATTTTGGCTAATGAGGTTATCATTAGCATTCCTGGATGAGTCCTTACTTTTAATTGGTAGTCCTGTGGTCTCAAATTGTTTGACGCCATTTCATCAAAATCAGCTCTCATCTCTTCGGTGGCCATTGTAACATGCTGATACCAATTGACTAATTCAGAAGTAGTGTATAATCGGCATAGATCAACATATCCCGGACGATATCCGAACCACCGACCCATTTGCATCAATGAATCATACATTCTGGTGGTTCTCAAGTAATAACTTATTGAAAGTCCTTCAAGTGTGATACCTCGTGCTAACTTATTTCCACCTACTGCAATAACACAGAGACCATTCTCTTTGTAATCATCATAGTTTAATTCTTGTATGTTATCGTATTCCAATCCACTTGTATTTTTAACACCGTGAACTGCGCGTACATCTATTTTTAATACAGCCGGAATCAATTGCTCCTTTACCTCTTCCCAATTATGAGTTTTTACTTTGGGATCATGGTAAAGCATATTTTCCTTTACTTCATTTATTGTTGGTACAAAATCTCTTTCGTAAAGCTCCTTAAGTTCATTCAGGATATTTCCTTGGCCTGATTTAATTTGATTTTTGTAGGATCTCAACTTTTCGTTAACTAACCACGATACGCGATCGATCCATTGAACGCGCAGAGCAACGTGGACTAACATTGAAGAGTGCTTTTTTTCATGCCCACGAACGCGTCTTACGGCATTCGTAAGAATGAAAGCTTTAATAGCCTCATTTAAAGAGGTTGGAATATCATCTGGAAGGTCATCTTTGTTGTCCTTATTGATCTTTTTAGGGAAATAGGGCTCTTGGTCTTCTGCGTAACGAATAATATTTAACCCTTCATGTTCTTCTCCAGTATTATCATTGACAAAACCAAAAACTTGCTTTGCCCCAATGTAATTGGACGGAGGGGGAATGTTTACTATGAAATCTCTTGGGAACAAATCCTCACCAACCTTTAATTTGAGATCCTTCACATTTGCCTCAAGATCTTCACTCCATGAGGATGGAATGAAAAGATTAGCATATGGCGTTGCAGTATAACCAATGAAAGTGTTTCGATTGAAAAGATTCAAAAGAGTTCTAATCAATCTATTAATTGTTTTAACGTCTTCTTCGGTTCCTGAGTTTACAGATGCATTATCCGCTTCGTCGTCTATCACCAAAAGAGGAACATTTATAATTTTTCGCTCTCCATTTACGTCGTCAGCGAATTGATTCAGCCATAGAATTAGATTCTCTAGAATGCTCTTATTTTTCTTAATAACAAGGACTGTTGGACTGCTGCCACCAATTGGAACATTAATTTTTGAAGCAATTGATCTGCTGAAATCACCCTTATCATCCGAAGAAGTGTAAGAATAAATTTCAGTTTCAACATCAAATGCTCCAACTCCAACTTTGACATTTTTCTTTGCTTTGATGAAATCGGCACTCTTTCTACCGATATAGCCCTCGTCAACCCTGAGCTGGGTCTGTGCTCTCAAACTATTATGAATCCCGGCTACAATTATTATTAGTTTATAACCAGCATCTGTCGCCTTATTGACAAGCCCTGTATAATTCGCTGTTTTTCCGGATTGAACATTTCCTACAACCATTCCCCTGCGGTCCCAACTTCCAGATGTTTTTGGATTAATACATTTGTCCAAGATTCTATCAGTAAGATCATCAACAGAATCTATTGGAAAGGAAGCATCCTTAGCTCTTAAATACATTTTATATCGATCCCAAAGACTCCATTTGATATTTGCCTTTTCGGCATTGAGCCAAGGAATCACCTCTTTCTCAACCAATTCAGTTGCTTTACCCGAATAGATATTCAAATCCGCTTCAAGCTGAGCTAATAATTCTTCCTTGTCTACCTTTTCAAAACCCGGCATTTTGAAAACGTTTTCTATGATAGATTCTAGGATTTCAGCGTTAAGATCCTCCTTATTATACTGTCCTATTAGGATATGTGCAACACTTCGTGCGCTGTTGAATTGATCCATTATTGAAGATATTGTTCCAACTCGGGAAACTGGTTGAATGGTTCGATGTTAAAAATTTGTTTTAAAGCAATTTCCCTGCTAACACCTTGTTTTTTGAGTGAGTCAAACATCATAGTTGCTACTTCAATGGTTGCTTGATCAAGATCTCGACTAGAATCCCTTAATTCATGGCTTTCAGGTTCCTCACTGTGATATTGTATAATCGATTCGACTGGAGCAGTTTCACCAATTAATTTTAAAAGTCGTTTCAAATCTTTACTTGTAATCTGCTCTCGCGACAACATGGCACTTACAATTGGGTGTTCTTCATTGATATAATAATATCGAGAGTCTCTTGTTTTTCTTGCTTTCCAAATTGGCCGAAAATCGAAACTTTTTATAGAATCATCAAGCATAATCTGGTTTCCTCTAAATTTATGAATTGCTGCAGCTCTCGAACGTGTCATTTTACCTAAACGTGTTAGGTCTTTTCGAACCGTAAATGAAGGAGTGGCAGTAGCTTTTTTTATGTCAATCTTCCATTCATGATCCAGATTATTTGGGATATCGATCAGAATGCGCGCATTTTTGAAATGTTCATTTTTTGAGAAAAGGCCCAGCCAATCACCGTGAAGCAAAAGTCTGTTTTGACGATAAATGTAAAAACCTTGCAAATCGTACCATTCATCGGTTTTTGCCTTTTTTCTTTCTTCCTCAGAAAGCATAGAAATATGTGGAAGTGCATAACATTTCAATTGAACTTGACCTCCATCTAAAGATTCTTTTGCCAAAAGTTGGGTGCCTGAAGAAAGCTTCATAAAAGGATCCCATGGTTCCAATTTATTTCCGTTGACAAATATTTTGATTTTATGTTGCTCCAAATATCTGTGAAAAACAAGACTTAGATGATCTTCAACAGATTGAAATTCAGATAGAAAAACATCTAAAGCAGCTTGATTCTCTCGATTTGCACTGCCAACCAATCGATCCAATTTTTCCCACAATACCGTCGTCCCTTTTTCCAAATTACTCAAAGGATCCATAAACTTTGAATCTGACAAATAATCCAACAGATTCCACTTGCCGGTTTCATTTACAAAATCAAGATCCCAATGTCTTTTATTCAGAATATGGTCCTTTTTCTTGGTGATAACTGTTAATGCTTTGCATTGTGAGAAAGATGAGGTCTTCAAACCCAGACCAAAACGTCCTAGGTCATTTTCGTCTCTTTCATCTTGAGGATCTTTACTGCCTGGAGTCATTGCTGCAATGAGTTCATCTTTATCCATACCTTGACCGTCGTCAGTAATGGAAACCCATGATTTCTCACCATCCCATTCATATTGGATCCATATGTTTTCTGCTTTTGCAGAAATACTGTTATCCAATATATCAGCAACAGCGGTCTGTAGATTATATCCGAACGCTCGGAATGTATTAATCATTGCACCAGCCTTTGGTGGTGTCTCTTCAGATGGTATTTTTTTTAAGTGGTCAAGCATTTTCTATACGTTGAAAAATATCATAAACTACTTCAGCAATTTGTTTCGCCAAATATGGCGGAACTGCATTTCCGACCTGATGAAATTGAGCTGTTCTTGATCCACAAAAAAGATAATTATCCGGAAATGTTTGAACCCTTGCGGCCTCTCTCACGGTCCAACTTCTGCATTGATCAGGATCATAATGTATGAAGTAATGGCCATCTTTTGAAATATGACTTGTGACTGTAGTTGCTGGTTGGTCAGCCAATTGGGTTCTGAATCTGTCATTGAATTTACCTGAATCAACATTTTTGTGATCTGGTATTAACTTATCACTGTGTTTCCCATATTCTTCTAATCTCGGAAATCTCTTGTAAGTTGAAGTGAAAATAGATGAAAATTCATATCGAAGAAGGTCCTCCAAAAGATGAGCTCTTGATTCGTGATTGCACACACCTTTAATTTTCTCATCACGATACCATTCAAACAGTGGATTGGAATCTAAAGGAGTGTTACATCTAATATACTCACTACCTGTAGTTAAGTTAACCCTTTTGAGTTTTTTAATCTTATCTCCAAATCCATTCCATGTGACAATTTCATTCCTGAAATCAGAAATATAATTACACCAAGTTTCATTTGAATCATTAATGTTCTGATAAATTCTTTTTGCTTTGCCCTCTATAAATTCTTGCCCAACAACAGTTTTACTGATGCCACTTCTAATATTTGGTAAATCACCAATCACCTCATTCAAGGTAATTGTCCTTCTAGCCTTTTGAATCGTTTTAGGAATTAGATCTAGGTCATCTCTAATTCCCAAAAGGATAACTCTATGTCTTTTTTGTGGCACACCATATTTTTCTGCTTCGATTAGAAAATCTGTATCCATTTTATAAACAGGATTCCCTTGTTGATCATATGCATATGCATCACTCACAAGTGAGAAAATTTTATATTTTGCAGAAGTACTTTCAGGAAAAACTATGTTTGGATTATTAAGGTCTCTCTTTATCCAATCAAAGATTTTTTCTTCTCCTAACTTTGCTGAAAGTAATCCTTTCACATTCTCCATAACAAACACAGCTGGTTGATGCACTGCTATGATTCGCAGGTATTCTTTATAGAGATAGACACGATGATCTTCGTTATTCAATTCATTAATTTCTTGTCTTCGGGCTCTACCAACCAGTGAGTATGCCTGGCAAGGAGGTCCACCAATTAGTACCCAATTTCTCTCACCATTTAATTGTTCTTGGATTCTCACATCAACTAATTCAGATGGGACAATACCCAAAGTTGCTTTCCAAGCTTCGTTTTTAGCAGTTTCTGCTTCCTTTGGGTGCTTTTCAAAAAGGTTCTTACGTAATTCCGTTCGTTTTATCAGATTGGATTCCTGTAATAATTGATAGTATTCGATCGGGATTTGTCCAATTGGAAACTGACGAGTGAAACTCCTGAGTTCCAATGTTTGATGGGCATTCTCATCCATCTCGATAGACAACTTGATGTCGAATGCTCGTTCACCATCATCCGACACTGATGAAAATCCTTCTCCCAATCCTCCTGGGCCTGCGAATAAGTCAATTACTGGTATTGGTTTCATTTTACCCTTCCGCATAACTTGCAAATCCATTTTCATTCGCATTTATATACATGCGAGCAATTTTTGTAAAAGACAGAGGCATCATTACTTCTGTAGTTTGTTCTTTGGTTAATTTTCGCTCATTTTTGAAACTATCTAATAGTAGTTTCGCTTGATTTACATCTTTACCTTTTAGACAGAACGAAGCTAATACTGGTAACACCTTTGTGAGTTTGGATCTAGAACCATGTAATTTGGGTAGCATTTTTTGCATAACAGCTACATCCAAGGCACTTTCTTGTTCCTTTGCATCCAAACCTAAAGTATCCAGCTGTTGAGTTAACCTAAGTATTTCATTGGCTGTTCGGTAACCAAACTCTGCTCCTAACTTTTGAAGTTCTTCAAAGAAACTCAGGAGCAAGGATGAATCTGTTGAGGTAGCAACATGTTCTCTGTTGACTAACTTCATGAATTCTTGTGCATATGTAATTCCAAGCCCATCAATCGGTAAAGGATTTTCATTGAATGATTTACTGAAAAAAGAAGCTATGTCATCTTCATCGATTCTGAATTCAATGGTATTTGCGCGATCCAACACCTTGGGACTGAACATGTACGTCGTTTCGTCAATATTTACTGTTCCCACAATGAATAAATTTGGAGGCAACTTTATTCGATCTGGAATCACCATACCATTTGACGCAGTTCGAATATCTCCACTGTAGAGCTTAATCTCATCTTTGGATTCCATCGTACTTAGGAAATCAGCAAAGTAACGTTCAACATGGCTAAGATTCATTTCATCTAGAATCAAAAAGAAAGGATCGCAGTCCTCTATATTCTTATCCTTTGCATTTTCAGATGCTTCAATAATTAAGGCCAATGCGCCATTATCTGGTAGCACATAATTTTTATCATCTAAACTATTAGGATAGCCTAGTAATGGCTCACGATTGGTCCAATCTGCTCCAACAGGAATCACTTTATATTGTGATTCATTTTTACAAAGCCACTTGGCAAAAGTTTGTACCAATTTAGTTTTTCCAGAACCCGAGAGCCCAGTGAAAATAACAAAAGGTTTAGTGGCTAAAGAAGCGACGAAACGTTTAGTTAGGAATGTTGGAAAAAAAAGATTTACTTTATTCGCCGATTCTGTAAACTCGACCACAATATTACCACTTTTCTTTCCTTTAGTAGATTCTTCAGGATTCCAAAGTCTATTCACATCCGGAAATAAGTATAAAACTTCAGATATAACTCTGGTAAAGTTTTCTGGATTCGCAACATTAAAAGTATACTTTTTGAAATATTGAATTAAGTCTTCAACAAAAGTATCCTCATTATAACTCGTTTGATTTAATATGTATTTCGATACCCTACTGCGATGATCAGGACTGAGCATGGTTAATTCTGAACTGGGATTGTTTAGATATTTAAAAACGGTCCCAGTATTCTTCGGTAAACTCTCAGGATTATTTTTTGAGATTTTAAAATTTAAAAATCCTCTTAACCACAAAGATTGATTCACACCTGTTCTGGCAATGACCCTGAAATCAGGGTATTCATTTAGTTTCTTTTTGTTTGCGGCATTATAGTCAATGTAAGCAGTTAATTCAGCAACTAATTGGATAAATTCATATTCTTTAGAAGATGCATCTAAGGATTTATAAAAATCAGAAAAGTTTAATTCTGATTTAAGAAACTCACTTAACAATTTGTTATAAAAATCATTTTGCTCATAATGTGATTTTATTTGCTCAAATATCTTTCTGGCTTTTTCAAAATGAAAATCTACTTCGTTGCAAAGATTTTGAATACCAGCATCATTTAAAGCTACCTGTATTTCTTTAAACAGAATTAAATTGTTCGATTTGTTGGAGTTTCTTTTGATTAACTGAAAACCTAAATCCTCAATTATTTTGAACTCAATAGATCCCCTGCCTTGATTTAATTCCTTAGTTGAAATTTTCTCGTTAAATCTAATTTTATACGCCAATGCAATAATTGGTTTTGGGGGGTACTTTTTACCTTTGTAAAGAATATCATAAAACCGTGAAACTGGATACTCTTTTCCTTCTGATTCAAACAACTGAAAAGCTGAAATTATATCAACTTTTGTTAATTCTAAAATTCTATGGTTCAAATCAATCATAACTCTGTATACTTCTTTGCACTAACTTATTCGAAATTCATTTTTTATAATGTTTTGATCACCAAAGAAAAGACACAACTACCATAAGAGAAAGTCCCAGTGGTAAATTCTGCGTGTAAAGAAATTAATTCTAATTTCTTTCATCACCAAACGCCATCGGGAGGTTAATTAATTGTTGTATTTCGGACATCAGGTAAAGTTGCAAAAAATAGTGCTGATTTAACACCTAACATGATAAATAAAATGACCAATAGAAACTGAATTTCTAATGTTTAAATTAAAAAAAGCAATGTTAATAAAGAAGATCGTAATCTATTTACGTTCCCTCATCCACTCCAAAGTCTCCATATCACTGCTCCACACATAACAGCCCTTCATTCCCCTTGTCATGAGCGTTCGGTACGTATTCTTGATGAGGAGTTCGGCCATTTGATGACCTCGTTCTGGATTTGTTTTGAGGAGTGACTTGAGGCCGTGGATGCTTTTGTCACTGGAGGCGCGGGATTGGGGTTGGCAGATCCATTGGCCGTTGCGGATGACGAGGTCGGGGCCCATGATGACGCCGATGTAGTCTACCTCGAGGCCTTGGCAGGTGTGGATGCAGCCGATTTGCTCAA
>JACCDQ010555052.1_pt1 | contig 16006 bp, 12 predicted proteins | sample 7446031 | NCBI WGS metagenome assembly JACCDQ01 (sample SAMN15323442, study PRJNA562643) | freshwater metagenome | isolation source: river surface water | place: USA:Blue River Watershed | collected 2017-08-17
ACCCGCTGCCGATCGAAAAACTGCTGTTTGACGGACAGGCGGTGATGGTGCAGGTGATCAAGGACCCGATCGGCACCAAGGGCGCGCGTCTGTCGACGCAGATTTCCATTGCCGGCCGCATGCTGGTCTACCTGCCGCAAGACCCGCACATCGGCATCTCGCAGCGCATCGAGAGCGAAGCCGAGCGCGAGGCGCTGAAGGCCAAGCTGCAATCGCTGGTGCCGGCCGATGAAAAAGGCGGCTACATCATCCGCACCATGGCCGAGGATGCCAGCGACGCCGACCTCGGCATGGATGTCGCCTACCTGCGCAAGACCTGGGCCCACATCGTCCAGCAATCCAAGAGCGTGCCGGCGCCGGCGCTGCTGTACCAGGACCTGAACCTCGCACAGCGCGTGCTGCGCGACTTCGTCGGCGAGCACACGGCGAGCATACAGATCGACTCGCGCGAGAATTTCGCGAAGCTGACCGAGTTCGGCAGTAGCTACACGCCGTCGGTCCTGCCCAAGCTGCAGCACTACACCGGCGAACGTCCGCTGTTTGACCTGTACGGGGTCGAGGAAGAAATCGAGAAGGCGCTGGGCCGTCGTGTGGACCTGAAGTCCGGCGGCTACCTGATCATCGAGCAGACCGAGGCGATGACGACGATTGACGTCAACACCGGCAGCTATGTCAACGGCCGCAACTTCGATGACACGATCTTCAAGACCAACCTCGAAGCTGCGCATGCGATTGCGCGTCAGCTGAGGTTACGCAACCTCGGCGGCATCATCATCCTCGACTTCATCGACATGGAGAATGCCGAGCACCGGATGGCGGTGCTGGCCGAACTGCACAAGGCGCTGGCGAAGGATCGCACCAAGGTCACGGTGTCCGAATTCTCTGCACTGGGGCTGGTGGAGATGACGCGCAAGCGCACCCGCGAATCGCTGGCCCATGTGCTGTGCGAGCCCTGCCCGGCCTGCCAAGGCAAGGGACAGGTGAAGACGCCGCGCACGATTGCCTACGAAATCCTGCGCGAGCTGCTGCGCGAAGCCAAGCAGTTCAACCCGCGCGAATTCCGCATCCTCGGCTCGCAGGTGGTGATCGACATGTTCCTCGAAGAGGAGTCGCAGCATCTGGCGATGCTGGGGGACTTCATCGGCAAGCCGATTTCACTGCAGGTCGAGAACACCTTCCATCAGGAACAGTACGACATCATCCTGATGTAAGCGCGGGCTATCTCATCTCGCGTCTGAATTCGCCATCTCGGCTAGCCATTTGGTGGGTGAAATACCAGCCGGAGGAAGCCGCTTCATCGGCATTCCGAATCATTGCGGCGCCCGCCCTTCAGGCCGATGCCGCAGGCACACGGATGAGTTCGGATGGTGCCTTTCGATGTCGATCCGGGGGTGACTGCGCAGTAACCATATAAAATGCGGAACCAATGAATCCCGAAGTCATCATCACCAACCTTCACCGCCGCTATACCGGCGTCTCGGGCACGATCAATGCGCTGCTGCCGGTGCAATCGCGCACCATGGCGGTCGGCTTCGTCGGCACGCCGGTGCCCGGTGCCGCGCTGGCGCACGCCCAGAACCCGGAGCGCTTCGCTCATTTGAGCGTATGGCAGGCGATCGGGATCAGCCGCAAGCCGCTGCCGGATGGCCGCAAGCGCATCTGGCATGTGCGGCGCGACCCGGAAATGATGCTGGGGATTTTCCTGCGCGATGTGCTGCGTTTCCCGATCAAGCTCGTGTTTACCTCCGCCGCCAAGCACCGCCATTCATGGTTCCCGCGCTGGATGATCAGCAAGATGGATGGGGTGGTGGCGACCACGCCCGAAGCAGCCGCCTTCGTGCCGAACACTACCAAAGTCGTGTTCCATGGCGCCAGCCTGGAGCGCTTTGCGCCGCCCGAGGACAAGCGCACCGTATGGCAGCGCACCGGCCTGCCCGGCAAGTATGGCGTCGGCGTGTTCGGCCGCATTCGCCCGACCAAGGGTACTGACCTCTATGTCGATGCGATGATCGAGGTACTGCCGCGCTTCCCCGATTTCACCGCCGTGATCACTGGCCTGTGCCAGCCCGACGATGCCGTGTTCAAGCAGAAGATGGTCGACAAGATTCATGCTGCAGGACTGTCCGATCGCATTCTGTTTCTCGGTGACCTGCCGCTGGATGACATCCCAAACTGGTACCAGAACGTGACGATCATGGTTGCCTGCCCGCGCTATGAACCCTTCGGTATTACACCGCTGGAGGCGATGGCCTCAGGCTGTGCAGTGGTGGCCAGTCGCACGGGGGCATTCGAGCATATTGTCGAAGAAGGCAAGACGGGGCTGATGGTGCCGACCGGAGATGCGCCGGCACTTGCCAAGGCGCTTTCGCGATTGATGGCCGACCCTGAACAGGCCATCGCGATGGGCGAGCGCGGACGCTTGCGTGTGGCGGCGCAATTCTCGATCGAGCGCGAAGCGGCTGGCATCCAGTCCGTTTATGAACACGTGAGGGGCTGAGCTGGCATGAGCCCTGACACTGCCAAGCCTGTGAAGCTCAGCATCGGCATCCTCGCGATGAACGAGGAAAAGCGCATCGCCGATTGCGTCCGCAGTGCCGTGTTTGCCGATCAGGTCATCGTCATCGACAGCGGCAGCACCGACGGCACACGGGAGATCGCGGCATCGTTGGGCGCCGAGGTGCACGAATATCCGGACTGGAAGGGCTTTTCCGAGCAACGCAATCGCCTGCTGCGCCATGTGAAGGGCGAATACATTTTCTTCCTCGATGCCGACGAAGTAATCTCGCCGGCACTGCAGCAGGAGATCCGCGCCGCCGCCGAAAGCGGACGCGACGCGATTTGGGAAATCCGCTGGTGCGAAGTGGCGTTCGGACGCGAACTGACGCGGATGAAAAGTACGGGCGGTGTCAAACGGATGTTCCGGCGCGATTCGTTAAAGGGGTTCCAGGGACTGGTGCATGAGACCCCGGACCTGGTCGATCCTGCGATTCCGGCCATCGGCTTTCAAACCCGGCTGCTTCATTACTCCCGCACCTCGGTCTACGGTTGTCTGAAGAAGCTCGCGCAATACGTTCAGCTGGGTGCTGCCAAGCGCGCGCAAGCCGGCAAGCGGGGCGGTGTGCTGCGTGGCCTCGGATCGGGCTTGGCCAGTTTTCTGAAATTGTATGTATTCGGGCGCGGTTTCCTGTATGGCGCCGAAGGCTTCCTGTTTTGCCTGTTCATCAGCCTTGAGTGTTTTTTCCGCTACGCGGCCTTGGGCTACGACCAGGATCATTTCGATAGCACGGCGTCTCGGGGATAAAAAAAATGCACACCACGACCATGCAATCTTATTTTGACCAGCCTCAGGAGCGTATCGACCAGGTTGCGAAGGTGATGCTGGTGCTGAGCTTGTTCTGGATGCCGATCAGCACCGCTGCAACCAATGTCTTCATGGGACTGACACTCATTGCGTGGTTCCTGTCCGGCGGCTATCGGGTACGCTGGGAAGCATTGCGCGGCAATTCGTTTGCGTGGGCGACGGCGGGTCTCTTCCTGCTGATATGTATAGGTAGCCTTTGGTCGACTGGCAGCCGGGAAGACATTCTTTACCAGCTACACAAGAATGCCAAGCTGCTGTTCATGCTCCCGGCCATCACGCTCTTGCAAGAAGAAAAATGGCGTGAACGCGGCTTAATCGCGTTTGGCACAGCGATGCTGTTGACACTGGCGCTCTCGCTTCTAAGCATAGTATGGCCTCTGCCTTTCGGACGTGGCATTGGCGCCGGCCCTACCGGCAGTCACAATGTGTTTCGTGACTATATTGCGCAGAACCTGATGATGTCGTTTTTCGCACTCGTGCTCGTTGCGAAAAGCCGGTTCGACAATAAGCGCAGCAACAGATGGGTCTATGGCGTGCTCGCGCTCTTGAGCGTCATCGACATTCTTTTCTTTGTTCAGGGACGAACGGGGTACGTTTCGCTGGCATTCAATGCCATCGTGTTTGTCGTGCTGTCTAACGGATGGCGTGAGCGCATCATTACGGCCGCAATGGTCGGCGTGATTGCGCTACTGGCAGTTAATTATTCAACTAACTTCAAGGCCCGTGTTGAGCTCGCGGTGCAAGAGTACCAGGCACAAGACGAAAAGAAACTGACGTCAGTTGGACAACGTGTCGAGTTCGCAAAAAAGGGCTGGCAGTTGATGGCAGAGCGTCCGCTGTTTGGCTTCGGCACAGGTTCTTATAAAAAAGAATTTTGTCGCGTTGCTGAAACCAAAGAATGGTGCGATGCCGGTAATTTTCATCCGCACAATCAATTCCTGTCCTTCGGCGTGCAATTAGGTGCTTTGGGCCTGATTGCCTACCTGACGTTCCTGTTCGTTTGCGTAAAACAGGCACTGACACTGCCGCCAGTGCAAAAGATCATGGGCGCAGGATTGGTCGCGACCCTGATCGCCGATTCGCTTTTCCACGCCCCTTTATTCCTGATCTCGGAAGCAGCGTTCTTCATTTTGCTGTTCCCGGTTTTCATGGCAATCAAACCAGATCTCACATCGCCACCAGAACACCCGGTCTCAGTAAATTGACCGTGTTTGCCTCCGAATTCGGAGAATTCGATCTCTTTTCAGGCTATCACCAAGCCAAATCGAAGGCGTCCCCCGCACGACATATCGGTCGAGCATTTTTATCTCGGCGCATAGACCGAAATGGGACGAGCACCGGGCTGGTCGTACTCCTCGCAGCCCGCCTTGAAAAGTCCCGCATTTATTGCCTTCAAGTAAAATTGCGACTATCTGGAAGTATTGTCAATTTTGTTTGGAAGGTTACCTTTTGCAGAATTTCCCGGCCTCCGCGTCCGTACTGCTTGTCGGTGGATGCGGCTACATCGGCAGCTACCTGTTCCCGCGTCTCAAGGAGCTTGGACTTGACCCCGCAGTCTGCGATCACCTGACGCGCCAAAACCCGGCAGGTATCCCCACTGTTGCGCGCGATTATTCGACGCTGACAGAAAGCGAATTGGCGCAGTTCGATGCCATCGTCTGGTTTGCGGGCCACTCCAGCGTTCAGCAGGCACTGGCCGACCCGCAAGGTGCTCTGGCAAACAACTGCCTGAACTTGTTCAGTCTGGCCAAGAAGCTCAAGCCTTCAACAAAATTGATTTACGCATCGAGCGGCAGCCTTTATTCAGCACCGGTCGGACAGCCCCTGACGCCATCGAGCGAATCGGATCTGGCGCACATCCCCTATCAAAATGCGTACGACATTTCGAAGTTTGCATTCGATTATTTAGCAGAAAATTTCTTGTCAAATTTTTACGCCCTGCGCATGGGGACGCTATCCGGTTACAGCCAGAATCTCCGGCGTGAACTGCTGTTCAATGCCATGAGTCTGTCCGCCGCCACCAGCGGCAAAGTGATCGTCAAGAATCGGGATGCCTACAGGACGATTTTGTTCCTGGAGGATCTGTGGCTGCTGGTCAAGGCGTTGCTGACGACCGACGTTGCCCCAGGGGTTTACAACGTGGGAAGCACGTCGGGCACGATCGGGGAATTTGCGACATGGATTGCCGATGCCTGGGGTGCCGAAGTTGTCGATCAGGGCAATTCGGAAACGTATTCCTTCTTGCTTGATGTGGGGCGCATGGATCAACTGATTGGCAAGCAGCGCATACAAAGCTCCGTCCAGCAGCGATCCCTTGATTTCATTCAGCAATGCCGCGATCACGCTGCCATCCAAGCAGCATAAACATTTAAACGGATACCCATGGCTCACACCGCCCTGACCCATTGTCTTTGCTGCGGCTCTGCTCGCCTGAAACAAATCTTGGACTTGAACACGCAGCCGCCGGCCAACCTATACCTGCGCGAAGCACGTCCGGATACACCGCAATTTCCACTTTGCCTTAATCGTTGTGAAGATTGCTGGCATTCCCAACTCAGCTGGAGCGTGGATCGACGCGAGATATTCGATGAATACGCCTACGTCAGCGGCACGTCAAAGACGCTGGCCAATTTTTTCACCTGGTTTGCCAGCGCCCTGCGCGATACGATCGGTGCGAACAAGCGAGTTCTCGAAATTGCGGCGAACGATGGCAGTCTGATCAAGGCGATGCAGGCAGAAGGCCTCAGCTGCGTTGGCGTCGACCCCGCCAAAAACATCGTCGATGAGGCAAGAACAAATGGACTGCCTATCGAGCTAGGGTATTGGCCGCAAGCCGCGAACCAAATCGACGGGAAATTTGACGCCATCATCGGCATGAACGTCCTGGCTCACGTCGATACGCCGCTGGAGTTTCTGCAAGGTTGCAAGCAAAAGCTTGCCCCGGACGGCATTGTGCTGATCCAGCCATCTCAGGCGCGCATGTTCGAGAATGGCGAGTTTGATACGATCTATCACGAGCACATTTCGTTCTTTAATTCGCGATCGATTGGCACACTGGCCGCTCGTGCAGGTCTGAAACTCGTTGGAACCGCGCTCGTGAAAGTTCACGGCGACAGCCCCGTTTATTTCCTGATGCACGCTGACGAAAACGTAACGCCGTCGTTCGCTGCATTTCAACGCGGTGAATTCGGCATCAATGAAGACCTGATCGGCTACGAGCACAAGGTTGGCCTTTTCGATGGGGCCATTTACGAGAAATTTGCGCTGTCAGCACACGGTGTAATTGATGGCGTAAAAAAGGTCGTGGACGAACACAAGGCGCAAGGCTTTAACGTCGCTTTTGTTGGTGCCGCTGCGAAAGCTATTACTGTCTTAAATGCCGCAAAGATCTCTCCCGACCATTTGCTGGACGAAGCACCGTTGAAGATTGGGCTGTTCGCTCCGGGTTGCAATACCTTGGTGGAGCCTTTGACTGCGGCGGCGAATTGGAACCAACCAACACTGTTCATCCTGTCCGCATGGAATTTCCGTGTTGAGCTGTCCAGCAAACTGGCCAAAATTGGCGTGCCTGCAGGCTCAAAATTCTATGCGTATTTCCCGCAGCCGCATTGGCTAACTCCTTGACGCTTCAAGAATACCGATATGAAGCAGTGCGCGCTCCACGGCTGTTCACATGAGCCTGATGGAGCGCACAAAATCAGAAGCTTCGCTCGAAGTCCATGGGCGATGGACTTCAGCCCAGGAAGAGAGCTTCGGTCACAATCGGTTGCGCACCTGATAGATCGTTTCAGACCGGCTGCCGGTCATCGGATCCAATCCATAAGCAGCGATTGGATGCTCGGTCAGATCCACGAATGCCAAGCCATCGAATCGATCAAAGGCTTTCTGTAATTGCGCTCGGTTTCGCAGATGCTGAAAACCCATGCCGTGCCGCTTGTCGGAGGCTGGAATCTTGTCTGCAATTTGAATTTTGCGTCCGATGAAATGATCGTTCCATGGCGCATAACCATAATGCAGCACCATCAGATTCGGGGTCCGAACCTGCCAATCTCGGTGGAACGATCGGTGGCGCCCTGGCGGGTACATGCCTGTCGGCAGTGAATGATAGAACCGGTTGCGTTGCGGGGTTTTGGGATGACCCAGCATCTGGCGTAACCAGCGCCAGCGGCCAAAACGATTGTCATCGACCGCCCACGGTTTTTGCCGGACCAAGGGCAGATCCGGCTGCGGCAATTGCGACGGTGCTTTGTCGACCATCGTCAATCCTGACGCCGCAATACCGCTGCGTCCCGCAGATTGCAAGTAGCGCTCTAGATCACCCAATCCTGGGTTAGCAACAAGGAACTCCGTGGTATTCAACGCGATCTTCCAGCCACTCAGCTCGATTTCGTAGTTCATGACTTCGAAATCCGTCAGCCAGGCATCGAATTCGACCAAGCGGCTCTTCACTAACCGCCAATGCGGCGCGAGCTGGCGACAGATGTCTGCCGACTCATCGGTTGATCCGTGATCAATCAATATCCCGTGGTCAAACATTTTGACGTGATGCTCCAACCACCACGGCAGCAAATAGGCTTCATTGAAAAAATGCGTAATGACGGTGCGCATGAAATGATCTCGGTAGGGCGACTACTCAGAAATGCATCAGGCTGCCTGCGATTGGAATATCGCCGTCGGCCCCACCCGGCAAATCATCGTGTAGCCAAATCCTTCGAGCAACGCGCATGCCGGCGACGCCAGTACGTCGCGCACACTGTTCTCATAGATCTCGATGCAAATAACTTTGGGCTTGATCGTCCATTCCGCCATATCAGCGATCGCTGCTTGATCGAAGCCTTCGATATCGATATTCATCACCTCAATGGATGTCGTCAGCTTGGCGGCACGCTCATTGATGATGGATTTCAGCGAGGTGCAAGGCACCACAGTCGAACGCGAAGCGCCACGTTCAGCAGCTAAAGCAGGATCGCAAGTGGCGCACAAATCAAAATCCTGGCTGGAAAACAGTTCGATCTCGGTCTTTGCCGCAGCCGTCGCCGGATCGACCACGGCCGACCAGATGTTCACATCGCCGGTTCGGGTCTTGTTGAAAGCGGCAATCGACGTCTGGCTTGCATCGACATTGATACCGCGCCAGCCCATCATCCAAAGATAGGCCGTATTTGACTGCCGAAACGGATGGTGCGCGCCAATATCGACGTAAAATCCGTTCGAGAATTTTCTTCCGAAGAGTTTGTGCAGGATGACGTCTTCGCCATACTGGGAAAAATGCAGGCGAAACACGCCAGCACCGAGCATCTTCAGAACCCGGGGAAATTTCATATTGATAAAATAATCAAGCAATCGATGGGCAGACCGCGCATCTTACATCCCAACCCGCCTTGATGATAGCCAACCTCGCCGACTGTACCGTCATCGTTGTCACCTATAACAGCGCCCATTGCCTGCCTTCGCTGGCCGCGGCGCTGCATTCCGTGCCGAACGTGACCCTGGTCGATAACGGCAGCTCGGATGCCACCCTTGATCAGGCCGCCGCCCTGCTCCCGCATGCGCGACTGCTCGCCAACGGCCGCAATCTCGGCTTTGGTACCGCGAACAACCGCGGGCTGGCCGACGTGACGACGCCGTATGCATTGCTGCTCAATCCCGATTGCGTCGTCACACCTGAGGACATCGCGCGACTGGTACAGAGCGCCCGCACTTACCCTAACGCCGCGATCTTTGCGCCGCAACTTACCCGGCGGGACCATTCTCTCGAGGTCAGCTACCGCTGGCCGGACAACCTCTGGCGCTCGCGCGGCCCCGAAGCAAGCGGGCATTGCTGTGTGGGCTTTGCGACCGGCGCCTCGCTGTTGCTGAACATGGCAGTCATGCGCCAGCATGTCGGCTTCTTTGATGAGAGCTTCTTCCTCTATTACGAAGACGAAGATCTGTGCCAGCGTGTGTTCGACTGCAGACTGGAGATCATCGTCGTGCCCGAAGTCCGTCTGACCCACCTATCGCGCGGTTCGGTCAAGGGGCGCAATCCGCTGCGGGCGGAATTCATCCGTGGCTACCATCACGCGCAATCCAAGCTGCTGTTCGAGCACAAACATGTGAACGTTGCGAGCGCCAGCCGACTGCGCTGGAAAACGCTGGGGCTGGCGCTGTTGACGCTGGTGCCGCGCCTGCTTTTGCCGCAGCCGAAATATCTGGCGAGGCTGGCAGGTCGGATTGCCGGACTGTGCCGCGGTTATCCGCAACCCCGTTCATGAAGATCAGGGGCTGCACGCCGGATTCCATTAGTATCAATGCCTTGGCCGGGCTGCCGGCCAGTTACCATGGCGCGCACACGTCGTTTGCCCTTTTGAAAATAGCACTGTCGACCTCATGATCCCTGTCATCCTCTCCGGCGGTTCCGGCTCTCGCCTGTGGCCTTTGTCGCGCTCGATGCGACCCAAGCAATTCCTGGGCATCACCGAAGAACAATCGCTGTTCCAGCTGACGCTGCGCCGATTGCAGGGCATCGTCGGCGTGCAGGCCCCGATCATCGTATCGAACCACGAGCATCGTTTCCTGGCTGCCGAACAGGCGCGCGAATCCGACATTGCGCCTGCTGCCATCCTGCTCGAGCCGTTCGGCCGCAATACCGCGCCCGCCATTGCCGCTGCCGCACTGCAGGCACAGCAGACGGGCGACGACCCGGTACTGCTGGTGCTGCCGTCCGATCACATATTCATGAATGCGCAGGCTTTCCATGCAGCGGCCGAGCTTGGAGAAAAGGCAGCCGCCCAAGGCATGTTGGTGACCTTCGGCATCGTGCCGGACCGGGCTGAGACGGGCTATGGCTACCTGAAATCGGGCGGCCCGGTGGCCGGCCTGGACGGCGTGCAAGGCGTAGCCCAATTCGTTGAGAAGCCCGATGCAAAGACGGCTGCCGCCTATCTGGCTTCCGGTGACTATTACTGGAACAGCGGCATGTTCATGTTCCGCGCCTCGGTCTATCTCGAAGAGCTCGGCCGCCATCGTCCGGAAATTCTCGAACACTGCCAACGGGCATGGAAGGAAGCGCGACGCGACCTCGATTTCATCCGCCTCGACGAAACGCACTTCAAGGCATGCCCATCCGACTCGGTCGACTATGCCGTGATGGAAAAAACTACCAAGGCTGCGATGGTGCCGCTGGACGCCGGCTGGAATGACGTCGGCGCCTGGCCGTCGGTGTGGCAGTCGCAAGACAAAGATGCGAACGGCAATGCCGGGCGCGGCGATGTGATCTTCGAGAATGCGCGGGATTGCTATGTGCATGCCGACAGCAGGCTGGTGAGTCTGCTCGGTGTCAGCGACCTGTTCGTGATCGAGACTGCCGATGCGGTGATGGTGGGCCACAAGGACCATGCGCAAGATGTGAAGAAGATCGTCGAGCGCCTGAACAAGGATGGCCGCAGCGAGACCGAGCAGCACCGCGAGGTGTTCCGTCCGTGGGGTTCGTTCGATTCGATCGGCCGCGGCGACAAGTACCAGGTCAAGCGCATCATGGTGAACCCGGGCAGCAAGCTATCGCTGCAGTACCACCATCATCGTGCCGAGCACTGGATCGTGGTCAGCGGTTGCGCGAAGGTGACGATAGGCCAGACGACGAAGCTGGTCGCCGAGAACCAGTCGGTCTTCATCCCCATCGGCGAGACGCATTGCCTGGAAAACCCGGGCACGATCCCGCTGGAGCTGATCGAGGTGCAATCGGGCAGCTACCTCGGTGAAGACGACATCGTCCGGCTGGAAGACTTGTACGGCCGCGCCTGACTGGCGCGCCCCGGGGCGACCCGAGGCGACCCGGGGTGACACGAAGGCGACTGCTTATTTTTTAGGCAGACGCCCCATCAGGTAAAACTCATCATTCGGCCGCATCGCGATCGAATTGGCGATGCGGTTCGACAGGCCGAAGAACGCAGTGATCGAGGCGATATCCCAGATGTCTTCGTCATCGAAGCCATGCGCATGCAGTGCCGCATAGTCGGCATCACCGACGGATGCCGAATCCAGGCAAACCTTCACCGCGAAATCCAGCATCGCGCGCTGGCGCGGCGTGATATCGGCCTTCAGGTGGTTGACCGCCACCTGGTCGGCCACCAGCGGATTCTTGGCATAGATGCGCAGCAGCGCGCCATGCGCAACCACGCAATACAGGCAATGGTTTTTCGCGCTGGTCGCGGTCACGATCATCTCGCGGTCCGCCTTGGACAGGTTGCCAGTCTCCTTCAGCATCAGCGCGTCGTGATACAGGAAGAACGCGCGAAACTCATCCGGCCGGTGCGCCAGCGTCAGGAAGACGTTCGGCACGAAGCCGGCCTTCTCCTGCACCGCGAGGATTTTCTCGCGGATGTCGTCCGGCAGATCCTTCAACTCCGGTACCGGGAAACGCGAAATCGGCTTATGTTGCGATTGCTCTGCCATCAGTGTTCCTTTGCAAACTGAAGGTGGTAAAGATGCGCATAGACGCCGCCCTGCGCCAGCAGTTCGGCATGGCTGCCAACCTCGGCAATCCGGCCCTGCTCCAGCACGACGATGCGGTCGGCATGTTCAATGGTCGACAGACGATGCGCGATGACCAGCGTGGTACGGCCCTTCATCAATTCATCCAGCGCATCCTGCACCGCGCGCTCGGATTCGGTATCCAGCGCGGACGTCGCCTCATCGAGGATCAGGATAGGCGCGTCCTTGTAGATGGCGCGTGCAATCGCCAGGCGCTGGCGCTGGCCGCCGGACAGGCGCATACCATTGTCGCCGATGACGGTCTCCAGACCTTCGGGCAGCGCAGTGATCACGTCGCTCAGGTGCGCAGCCTTCGCCGCGGCTTCAATGCGCGCTCGATCCGGCTGCTCGTCGCCATACGCGATATTGGCGGCGACCGTGTCATCGAACAGCACTACGTTCTGGCTGACCATGGCCATCTGCGCGCGCAGGCTGGCCAGTTCGATACCGGCGATCGCCGTGCCATCGAGCAGGATCTGTCCTTGCGTGAGCGGATAGAACTCGGGCACGAGGTTCACCAGCGTTGACTTGCCGCCACCAGACATGCCGACCAGCGCGATCGTTTCGCCCGGCGCTATCTTCAGGTTCACGCCGGACAAGGCCGGCTGCGCCTGCCCCGGGTAATGGAAGCTCACATCAACAAACTCGAGCTGACCCTGCGCACGCTGCGCCAGCTTCGCGCCGCTTGTACGCTCGGGCGCAGCGTCAATCAGGCCGAACACCATATCGCCGGCCGCGAGGCCGCGCTGCAGCGGGCCATTGACGCCGGCCAGGTGCTTGAGCGGGGTCAGCGTCATCAGCATGGCCGTGATGAACGAAGCAAAACCGCCGACCGTCATGTTGCCGTCACCCGCCTGCGCGAGCGCGATCATGATGATGACCGACACCGAGAACGAGTTGATGAATTGCGTGATCGGCTCAGTGGTCGCCATCGTCGCCGCCATGCGGATCATGAAGCCGCGCAGGCGCAGCGAGCGCTGCTCGAAACGGCGCGCCTCATAAGCCTGTCCGCCAAAAATCTTGATGACTTGCCGCGCGCGCGTAGTCTCTTCGATCGTTTGCGTGATCTCGCCATTGATCAGCTGGTTGTGCGCGATCAGCCGCTTGAGTCGCTTCGCAGTCAGGCGCACGACGAGGGCAATGACCGGCACCAGCGCCAGCGTCACGAGGGTCAGTTTCCAGTTCAGCCAGAACAGGTAGCCCAGCAAACCGACGATGGTCAGCGAATCGCGCACCAGCACCACCAGCACGCCGCGCAGCATGTCGAGGACCTGCTGCACCTCTTGCATCATCGTGTTGATCACCTGCCCGGTGGATTGCTTGTCGTAGAAGCCCAGCGGCACGTCCAGCAAACGCATGAACATCTGCTGGCGCAGCAACGTCATCAGCCGTCCCGTGACCCAGGCCATCATGTAGTTGGTGGTGAAAGTCGAGAAGCCGCGAATCAGGAAGATGCCAACCACGATCAGCGGCACGTACCACAGCGGGAAAGTGCCAGCCTTGGAAAAGCCTTCGTCGAGCAACAGCTTCATCAGGCCGGCCACGGCCGGCTCGGTGGCTGCGGTCACCAGCATGCCGGCGATGCCGAGCGCCAGATGGGCTTTGTAGGGGGCGAGCATCCGCAGGATGCGCGTGAAGGTGCGGGACATGCTCACCGGTGCGTTCTCTTCAAATGGCCGTCAAGACGGCCTGGGGGATGTTCAATATTCAAAGCGGACATTGTCCGGGCTTAACCACTCGGACAACTTGGCGCGCAAATTGTCGTCGGCGCGCACGCGCCAGTCGTCGGACAGCAGCAACTCCCCGAGCGCGCCATTCTTCGTGTACTCGACCACGATGGGGCACGAGCCCTCGCGCTGCTGGAAGGGCTGGATCAACTCGCGCAGCTTCGCCGCATCGGCTTGCCCGTTCATCGACAGCCGCAACGCCTTCACGAAATGGGCGCGCGCCCCGGCAATGTCCATCACCTTCTCGGCGGTGATGCGCAAGCCGCCGGAGAAGCGGTCTTCCGACACCTTGCCCTGCACGGCGAGGAATTCGTCTTCCTTGAACAGCGCACGGTTGGCGTCATAGACCTCGTTATAGACGGTCACCTCGACTTGCGCCGTGCCGTCGTCCAGCGTCGCAATCACCATGCGACCGCGCTGCGTCATCTGCACGCGCAGGCCGGAAATGATGCCGGCCATCAGGCGCGGCTCGCGCGCCGGCTGCAGGTCGGCCAGCTTGGTCTTGACGAACTTGCGCGCCTCGGGCGCATACGCATTGAACAAGTGGCCGGACAGGTAGAAGCCGAGCGCGGTCTTTTCTTCGGTCAGCCGCTGCTTCTCGCTCCACGGCGGCACGTTCACGTACTCGGGGCTGTCGTCGAAGCCGCTGTCATCCATCTCGAACAGGCTGACCTGATTGGCCGAGGCTTCGGCCTGCTCGGCGCTGTCCATGGCCAGGCCCACCGACGCCATCAGGATGCCGCGGTCGGTACCGAAACCATCGAAGGCACCGGCCTTGATCAGGGATTCGATGGTGCGGCGGTTGATCTGGCGCTTGTCGACGCGCTTCACGAAGTCGAACAGGTCCGTGTATGGGCCGTCCTCACGCGCGGCGATGATGGCTTCGATCGCATTCTGGCCGGTGCCCTTGACGGCACCGAGGCCGTAGCGGATGCGGTCGGCCTTCTTGCCGGCATCGGCCACCGGCGTGAAGCGATACACCGACAGATTGATGTCCGGCGGCAGCAGCTTCAGTTTGCAGGTGTCGAGCGCATCCTCGACCAGGATCTTGATCTTGTCGGTGTCGTCCATCGCCAGCGACAAGTTGGCTGCCATGAACGCGGCCGGATGGTGTTCCTTCAGGTATGCGGTGTAATACGACAGCAGCGCATACGCGGCCGCGTGCGACTTGTTGAAGCCGTAGCCCGCGAACTTCTCCATCAAGTCGAAGATCTCGTCGGCCTTCTGCTCGGACAGGCCATTCTTGGCCGCACCGTCGCGGAAGATCAGGCGATGCTCCGCCATCTCTTCGGGCTTCTTCTTGCCCATCGCACGGCGCAGCAAGTCCGCGCCACCGAGCGAGTAGCCGCCGATGACCTGCGCCATCTGCATCACCTGCTCCTGATAGACCATGATGCCGTAGGTCTCGGACAGGATGCCCTCGGTACGCGGATCGGGATAGTCGAATTTCTCGCCGTGCTTGCGTCGGCAGAAGTCCGGGATCAGGTCCATCGGGCCCGGTCGGTACAGCGCCACCAGCGCAATGATGTCCTCGAAGCGGTCAGGACGCGCATCCTTCAGCATGCCCTGCATGCCGCGGCTTTCAAGCTGGAACACGGCGACGGTGCGGGCCTGGGTCAGCAGCTGGTAAGTGGCCCTGTCATTCAACGGCAACTTCTCGAGACTGAAATCGGCCATCGCCGGATCAAGCGCGCGGATGTATTTGACGGCGCGGTCGAGGATGGTCAGCGTGGTCAGGCCCAGGAAGTCGAACTTCACCAGGCCCATCGCTTCGACGTCATCTTTGTCGTACTGCGACACCACGCCGCTGTCGGCGCCCTGCGTGTACAGCGGGCAGAAGTCCGTCAGCTTGCCGGGCGCGATCAGCACGCCGCCGGCGTGCATGCCGACGTTACGCGCGATGCCTTCGACCTGCTGCGCCAGATCCAGCAGCTGTTTGACTTCTTCTTCATTGTCGAGCCGCTCCTTCAGCAGCGGCTCTTCGACCAGCGCATCGGCAATCGTCACCAGCTTGCCCGGCTTGAACGGGATCAGCTTGGAAATACCATCGCAGAAGTTGTAGCTCATGTCGAGCACGCGGCCAACATCGCGCACCGCGCCCTTCGCGGCCATGGTGCCGAAAGTCGCGATCTGAGAAACCGCCTCCTTGCCGTAGCGCTCCTTCACGTACTGGATCACGCGGTCGCGGCCTTCCTGGCAGAAGTCGGTCAGCTTGCCGGGCGCGATCAGCACGCCGCCGGCATGCATGCCGACGTTGCGCGCGATGCCCTCGACCTGCTGCGCGAGCTCGAGCAGCTGCCGGACTTCCTCTTCGGTATCGCGCCGCTCCTTGAGCAGCGGCTCTTCCTCGAGCGCGTCGGCGAGGGTCACCAGCTTGCCCGGCTTGAACGGAATCAGCTTGGAGATG
>JACCDQ011159475.1_pt1 | contig 16001 bp, 12 predicted proteins | sample 7446031 | NCBI WGS metagenome assembly JACCDQ01 (sample SAMN15323442, study PRJNA562643) | freshwater metagenome | isolation source: river surface water | place: USA:Blue River Watershed | collected 2017-08-17
GAGTTATCTGAGTATGATGAGTGATGACGATAATAGACGGTAGAAATAATGTGTAATGATGAATGCGTAATGAGTAGTGTACGAAGGATTGGAAAACGTTTGGTACATTTAAATTTCGAGACCTAGGGTGTTAGCCCATCGTCAAAAAAGGATTTTATAAAATTTGTCAGAGAATGCTATTTTTCAATCTTTCGTACACTAGTAATTTTAAATGTTGGATTTAAGTACCACGACATATTTAACCAGATAGGGACATAGAAAACATAGTTTTATGAAAGTGTGGTTTCTATATGATTCTTAAAACAAATGTGTCTTGCTACTTAATAAATTAGAGGTTTTCATTTTAACATTCATTATTGCCACTTACCAAAACGTAAGTATTAAGAATTATTAAATTGATACTATTTTTCCACAGAGGTACATCAAGTCCTACACGGAGTTACACAAAGAAAAAGTAGAAAAACTCTGTGTATCTCTGTGATTTTCAAACTCCGGGCAACTCTGTGGTAACAGTCGCTACGGTAAAAGAATACGATCAATTTATTCTTTACCATTACTTAAAGAAAATAAACATATAGTATTGCTATCGAATAAGATGAAACATTGGGGAATTGATTTAGGAGGAACAAAGATTGAGTGTGCTGTTTTAGACAGTGAAAACGATTTAGCGGTTGTCGCTCGTTTGCGTGTACCTACCGAAGCCGACAAGGGATATGAACACATCATCTCTCAAATTGTGAAATTGGTCAATATGGTGAGTGAGGAGTTAGGCGAAAAACCCACTTCACTTGGTTTTGCTACGCCAGGGGTATTAGACCCCGCTACGCAAACCATGAAAAACTCCAATACCGTTTGTATGAACGGAAAACCCATGAAAGAAGACCTTAAAAAGGCTTTGGGTATTGAGGTGAAAATGGCTAACGATGCCAACTGTTTTGCCTTGGCAGAAGCCCTGATGGGTGCTGGTAAATCATATCCCGATGCAGAACTAGTTTTTGGGGTTATCATGGGTACAGGTGTTGGTGGAGGACTAGTTGTTCATGGAAAAGTAATTGGCGGACATCATGGTATTGGCGGTGAATGGGGACACAATATTTTGGAAGAAGGAGGCGAAGCTTGTTATTGTGGCAAAGCTGGTTGCACCGAAAAAGTGATTGCAGGCCCAGCTCTGGAAAAATATTACGCTAACGTTTCGGGTGAACCTCGTAAGTTAAAGGAAATTTTAGACCGTCATTTGGCTGGAACAGATGCCTTTGCTACGCAGACGATTGAACGTTTGTTAGAAAATTATGGTAGAGGAATTTCAACTTTAATCAATGTCTTAGACCCAGATTTAATTGTGATTGGCGGAGGAGTTGGTAACATTGATTTACTTTATACAGAAGGTTACGAACGTATTCGTAAGTATATTTTTAACGACCGAAAAATCTCAACGCCCATACTGAAACCTGTATTAGGCGACAGTGCTGGGGTGTTCGGTGCAGCATTGTTATAAAAGCCTAGGGGCTGTCTCAAAAGTATGAGACAGCCCCTTTTTATTTGAATAGCGACTAAAGAACCCCTTTATTGTTCTAAGGTATAAATAGCATTTGATGCTTTTTTAAGTTTAATAAGAGCTATTTCTCCAAAAAAATCAATACTTTCAATTGCTGCTGACGGGATATGCGTATGTAATGCGTGCATATTATCGCACAAGATATATTCATAGAAGAATGGTTTTTGAGCGTTTTCGAGTGTCAAATAGTCTTTAGAAAAATAAATATGCTTTAGGTAAACAGGATGGTTTGCCCGAGCATTTAAAATAGACCAGTAGTGATAAAATCCAATGGTATGCTGAAATAATAAGGCAATGTTTTGGGTTGATAAGGGTATTTTACTGGCCAGTTTATTGAACGTTAGAAACTCACTATAGCCACCGTGCATGGTAAAGAAATGCTCTTCCCTTGATTTATAGAAAAAAGGCCGTTTAATAGAATGATCAAAATACCCTAATTGATCTAAGGTATTGAAGATGGTGATTTTATGTTCATTTGCAACTTCTTGTTTAATAGCAGGATAGGTGCTTTTGAAGTCATAGTAGTGGATTAGTACTGACTCCGTTAGGCGGGATTTCTCTTCGTCGCTCTTGTTGGCTAAATAAGAGGGAACTTGTTTGGTGATTTTTTTGGCAATATAAGTAAAGGGCACTACTAATTTGGAAGGATTTGAATAAATAAAAGGAATCGCTCCTAGCATAAAAATACCCATGATAGGCTTCAATATTGCAGTCGAAAACTGGACTTTTTGAAAATGATATATAATAATAATCGTTCCCAAAATAAAGAAACCTAGTTGTGTTCGGCTACTAAATTGCTGCCATTTTAAAAAGGTCGAACTTAATATAAAGCCTAGCAGTAAGCACAGGACAACTATTTTTTCAAATCGACCTCCCCTTGTGCTAATGCTGATGAATCCAACAATGAGAAAAATCAGATGTAAGAAGTTGCCCGACATATCTTCGTTAATCATACAGTTTACACCGCTATAAGTGCCACAACTAAGAATGGCATAATCCTCCTTTTTGAAACCTAAATTGTTGCTCAGATGGTCTAGTAAAAAAGTTATTTTTTGGTTAGCAAAGCTAGAGGGTAATCCTAGGTTAATGGCCACGTTTCGGAGCGTCGTAATGAATGTTTCTTTTATTCCTATACGTTCGGACATCAAGTTTTCAGCGTAGATAGCGGAGGTTTTGGCAGGACTTAAGATAGAATGGAATAAATGAAAATTACGAAAGAAGAAAGGGGCAAAAATGACAATACCTGAACACAAGGCAATGACAATCAATAAGCTTTGCAATCGTATATTATGTAGTTTTAGAAAGCCTTGAAAGAAAAAGTAAATAGCAAAAGGAAAAGCATAGAAAAAACAAGGATATTTTGTGAAACCACCTAAGTATAAACTGATAATCATGTAAAAGGCATCTTCAATCGCTACATTTTTCGTGAATCGATAGCCCCAAAAAACAAATAGACATAAGAAAAAAGCACTTAAATAATCATTCTGGGTGGTTGTTGATTCTAAAATCCCTATGGGTATCGCAAAGGCTATGGAACTTGCCACGATTTGTAATTTATAGTTAACGTTCAATTCTTTTAAAAAAGCACTAGTCAGAATGAGTACTCCAACCATCGCAGAGAACTGCACTAGATTGACAAAACGATCGCTATTGTCCAGTAGCATCAAATTCATTTGTAAATATTCCGCAAAAATATTGTGATAGAGTTGCTGGGTATGATTAGTCGGAAAATGCTCTACATTGGCATTTTGAATCCACTGACTAATACGAGCTAAGTGATAGTTGAGAGAATCAAAGTTATTGGGTGCAGAATAAGCCGCCAATAATAGTAATGGGAGAATTCCTAACAGTATAAAACCAATTAAATACCGCTTTTCTATAGGGGATAACCTTTTTAATGAGGGTATCTTGTGCGTGAGGTAGTCAAAATTGAGGTGGTTATAATAAAAAAGATAAGCTAGTAGAGCTACTAGCGTGAGTAAATGAACCGCCCAAAAGGTCGTGTGATTAAGTTGGTTGAACGCAGAGCTTAGTTCGATGGTTACGTAAACTCCTAAAGCGTAGAGGAGGCCTGCTTTCAGAACGGTGATTCTTAAAAACGAATTATCGAAAGCAGGTGAATACCTAACGCTGGCAATCGTGTGAATGATGACTAGTAATAAGATAAGAGATACAAGCATAAGGCTATGAGTTCAGCTAGAACCTATCTAATCATTCAAGAAACTACTGGATTAGGCAACAAATATGTATGGCTTAGACACGGTCGAATAGGTTGATGGCAGTTGTCTAAAAATATTCTTAACATTTAGAAGCTATCTCAGAGGTTACTTAATGAGTTTAGATTTGGAACATTTAGAGTATAATGAAAAAATAAGGTTTAATTTTTTAGTCATGGTCAGATTTATACTTCGAATTTAAAAAAAAAGGATGATTATTTGACTCTTTCGGAAGATTAAATAGCGAAATCGTGTGAACTTTTTAGTACAGATTCGTAAATTCAACGCTAAGTAAGGAATGCTTGGCTGATGATGAATAGCCATTGTATTTTAAACACTTAATTCGAGGTCTCAACTAGTGTTAAAGTCAAGAACATAGGAACGCTCTATGGCTATGGATTAAACGGAATGTATATTTATTGCCCACCCAAACGGAAACGAAACTGTAGATAAATAATGACCATTACGAACGAAGAAGAATTACAACAAATTCTCTCAAAATTAACACAAAGTACGCCTGCTCTCTGGGGTAAAATGAATGCTCAGAATATGATTGAGCACTTAGCGATGACACTCCGTTTTTCGAATGGAAAAATGTTGTTGAAAGGCCCTGAAGATTTAGAAGCCGCAGCCAAGGCAAAAGCGTATTTGATTTATTCGGATAACGAAATGGCACAGGGGGTTAAATCCAAACTGATGGGAGATGAGCCTCCTGCGTTGGTGTATCCTGACTTAACCACTGCTTTAGCGGAGTTAGCAAATGAGTTGGGTATTTTTAGAAAAACCTTTAGCGAGAATCCTAGTCAGACTTATCAACATCCTCGTTTGGGTGAACTGAATTATGGCGATTGGGTAATTTTTCATAGTAAGCATTTCAGACATCATTTTAGACAGTTTGGTTTGTTGTAGCAACGAACGGTAGGTATTAGAACAGCAGTTTCTGATACCTATCTTTGTTATTAGAAGTAACTAATCGTGAAAATTATTTAAAATGTACTTTTCTCATAAAGGCTTAATCGTTATGGTATGAAATGCAAAATTTAAAATTCATAATTTTGCATTATTACTTAAAACTCCATAACCGTCCCGATAACTATGAATCGTATCGACCGACTTACTGCCATCTTAATCCAGTTACAGTCTAAACGCATTGTAAAAGCACAAGAAATTGCCGACCGTTTTGAAATTAGTTTACGAACGGTCTATCGAGATGTACGTGCTTTGGAGGAGGCTGGTGTACCCATTGTGGGTGAAGCAGGTCTAGGCTATTCGATGATGGATGGCTATAAATTGCCTCCTGTGATGTTCACCCAAGAAGAAGCGGTAGCTTTTTTAACGGCAGAAAAGTTAGTAGAAAAACTAACGGACACGGCTACTAAAACGAGCTATCAGTCAGCAATGTTTAAAATTAAGGCGGTATTAAAACGTACTGAAAAAGATTATTTAGAACAGCTCGACGAGCATATTTTGGTGTTGGATAGTCCCTATTTATCTACTAATTCGAATGAAAGCACGCATCTTCAAGCGATATTACAAAGTGTGGCTAATCGGAAAGTGATAGAGATTGACTATTTTGCTAATAATACTCAGACTTCCTCTACTCGACAGATAGAACCCTTAGGTGTTTTTTATCAGCATAATCATTGGTATATGATTGCTTATTGTTTGCTACGAAACGATTATCGAAATTTTCGTCTAAACCGAATTACGCATCTTCGAGTCATTAGTCAACGTTATTCTTTGTCGCATCCTCCTTTGAAAGACTATCTTGCTCACGTTTCGGTAGAACGAGAATTGCACACGGTTGTGATTCAACTAGACAAGTCAATTATTAAATATCTTGGTTCAGAGAAGTATTATCACGGCTTTGTTTCGCAAGAAGAATTTGATGATTATTATGAATTAACCTTCCTGACTGCCTCCTTACATGGCTTCGCACGTTGGTATCTTTTTTTTGCCGAACATGCTCATATTCAGAGTCCTGTAAGTTTACTTGACTATGTTAAAAAGCACGTAGAAATCATTCGGGAGAGAATGGGGTAACATTCTAACTATACCACTGAGTTCCACAGAGAACCACGGAGTTTCGCAGAGATTTTTATTCTTTGCGTCGCTTTGTGGTTCTCTGTGTTGCTCCGTGGTATTTTATTTAAAACTTAGCCCATCCGCCACCAATTGATTTATACAAGTTGATAACGGCATTAAATTGTTTTTTCTTAATATTAATCAGTTCTATTTGCGACTGCAAAGCATTTTTCTGTGCTGTCACTACTTCCAAATACGTTGCTCTACCCGATTTGAATAGTTCTGCCGAAATACTAATCGACCTTTTTAAGGTATTTACCTCTTCTACTTTGAGCGTATAAGTCTGATTCATGTTTTCAAGCAAATTCAGACAGTTATAGACTTCCGTAAACCCGTTCACGATACTCTTTTGATAGTTCAAGTAGGCCATTTGTTGCGTTGCATTGCTTGCCATCAAGTTTCCTTTCAGCTGTCTCCTGTTGAATACAGGAGCAACTAGTCCGCCTGCCAAGTTGTAGGTAAACGAACCTACGTCAAACAATAGAAGTGCTTTAAATGCCTGTAATCCTAAGCCACTCGAAATAGTAAACGTGGGATAAAAAGCGGCTTTGGCACTTGCTAAATCGGCATTACAAGCTAATAGTTCTTGTTCCGCCTGTAGAATGTCAGGTCTATTTTTGATAAGTGTTGAAGGAACTCCTGTCACAAATGTGGGAGGAATTACTTTTTCCCAAGAAATACTAGGGCGAGGAATTGCCTGTGGATAACGTCCTAGTAGAAAATTGAGTCTACTTTCATTACTGAAAATCTGTTGTTTTACCTCGATTTTTAAGGCTTGAGAGTTGAGTAACTGAGCATTCAGTAAGGCAACTCCTAACTCATTTTCTTCCCCTGCTTGTTTTAGTAAGCGAACAATATCGAGCGAATATTGCTGTAGTTGGATGTTTTCATCAATAAAATGAAGCTCGTTATCTAAAATTAATAACTCAAAATACAGGTCGGCCACTTCACAAACCAATAAGGTTTCGTTGAAGTTCTTCCCATACTGACTTGACAATAACTTATGAAAAGCCATCTTTTTTTGGTTGCTTAATTTCTTCCAAACATCCAATTCCCAAGAAGCAGACACCCCTACTAAGTAATCAGGAATGACGGTTTCAGGAATCATTTGCTTCTCATTGATATTCGAAGAAAAGCGAGTATCGTAATTTCCGACACCATCAGTCGTATAATTTCCGAATTTCTTTAAACCCATGCTTGTCCCTGCCATTACATTCGGTAAGCCCAGAGCAGAGGACATTTTGATATTCGCCTTTGCAAATTTGATGTGCTGAAGGCTCATTTGTAAATCAAAATTATTTTTGAGTGCAGTACTAATGAGCCCTGTCAGGGTCGAATCTTTAAAGAACTCCCCATAAGAAGGTAGCTCCTCTAAGTGTACTACGGGTTCATTAATATATGATTCTGGTGGATTGACAATGGGTTTGTTTGGCGTAAGGTGCTGAGTGAATTTACAGCCACTTATACCCAGCAACACGACAAAAGCGAGCCAATATTTATACGATATGTTCATTTTTTTCTGAATTAATGGTTACTGGTTTCTTTTCTTTGGCAAACATAAAATACAACCCAGGGATAACGATGATACCGAAAATCGTTCCGAATAACATCCCGCCTGCTGCTGCCGTTCCAATGGTTTTATTCCCGATTGCACCTGCTCCAGAGGCAAACATTAAAGGAATTAATCCTGCTACAAAAGCAAAAGAGGTCATCAAGATAGGTCTGAAACGAGCTACTGCCCCTTCGATAGATGCCTGTAAAATGCTTTTGCCATTGGCGTGTTCGAGTACGGCAAATTCTACAATCAGGATGGCGTTCTTACCCAATAGACCAATCAACATGACCATGGCGACTTGTGCGTAGATATTGTTCTCTAAACCAAATAAAACTAAGAAGAACAACGAACCAAAAATGCCGACTGGCAAGGAAAAGATAACGGGTAATGGCAACAAAAAGCTTTCGTATTGTGCTGCTAAGAGTAGATATACAAACAGTAAGCAAATCATGAATACATAGATTACTTGATTACCCGAAAGTACTTCTTCTCGTGTCATTCCCGACCATTCAAAAGCGTATCCTCTTGGAAGGGATTCTTTGGCCACTTCTTCTACGGCTTTGATGGCATCCCCAGAACTATATCCTGCGGCAGCCTCTCCGTTGAGCATCGCCGAAACGTACATATTGTAGCGAGTAAGTTGCTCAGGGCCATATACTCGTTCGATACGGCTAAAAATCGAATAAGGAACCATTTCACCATTTTTATTCTTGATTCGTAACTTCATAATGTCTTCGGGTTGAGCCCTAAATTTAGGGTCTGCCTGAATCATTACTTTATACATCTGTCCAAAAACAATAAAATTGGTCGCATAGAAACTACCGATTAAGGACTGCAAATTGCTCATCGCATTGTCCACCGAAATTCCTTTTTTTGCCGCCACATCTTGGTCAATATGGATTAAATATTGAGGGAAATTGGGGTTAAAACTAGAAAACACATCTTTGATTTCAGGACGCTTTTTGATAGCTTCCATGAATTTCTCAGCTACATCTGCCGTATTTTGTAATTTTCCAGAACCTGTTTTGTCTAATAAACGCAATTCAAAACCACTGGCATTACCAAAACCAGGAACAGCAGGAGGAGGGAAAAACTGGATTTCTGCTCCCTGAATATTTTTTGTTTTTTCGGTCAATAACGCAATAATATCGTTGGCTGTTGCCTTGCGTTCTTCCCACGGTTTTAAGTTGATAGTACTCATCGCAAAGGATGCCCCAACACCGTCGGTCATCATACTATAACCCGAAAGACTCGATACCGAAGCTACTTCTGGAATCTTCTGAACAATGCCATCAATCTGATTCATAATGGCTTCTGTACGTTCTAGCGTTGCTCCTGCGGGGGTCGTTACATTGGCATAAATCGTTCCTTGGTCTTCCGTCGGAATAAAACTGGTCGGTAAAAACTGATTGACTCCCCAAGTGGCAATACAAAAGCCAACGAGTATCAAGGTGGTCAATAGCCTACGGTTGACAATTTTGCTTAATAGAAATTGATAACGGTCAGACAGTTGGTCGTAACGTGCATTGAAATGCTTAAAGAAACGGTCGAGCAGATTATTTCCTCCTTGTCCGTGCGTATTTTTGAGCATCAAGGCACATAAGGCAGGCGTAAGGGTAAGGGCGTTGACCCCCGAAATTACAATCGCAATCGCCATCGTTACAGAAAACTGACGGTAAAAAACGCCCACAGGGCCATCTAAAAAGGCTACAGGAATAAATACCGCCGACATCACCAAAGTAATTGCTACGATTGCCCCACTGATTTCACCCATGGCTTCAATGGTGGCATCTTTAGCTGACAAATGCTTTTCTTGCATTTTGGCATGAACCGCCTCGACGACGACAATGGCGTTATCGACCACAATACCAATGGCTAATACGAGTGCAAAAAGGGTTAATAAGTTAATCGAGAACCCAAATAATTGCATAAAGGCAAACGTACCTACTAAGGAAACAGGTACCGCCAACACAGGAATAACCGTAGAACGAAAGTCTTGTAAGAAAATAAATACTACAAGAGCTACCAATAAAAAGGCTTCAAGAAGCGTCTTGATTACTTCGTGGATTGACGCATCCAAAAAGCGAGAAACGTCATAGCTAATCGTGTAGGTCATCCCTGGCGGGAAAGATGTTTCTTTAAGGTAATCCAATCGCTTTTTGATGGTTTCAATCACTTTACTAGCATTTGACCCTGGGCGTTGCTTGAGTACAATGGCGGCAGATGGTTTGCCGTTTTCTTTTGACAAAACATCGTAGTCTAAAGAGCCAAATTCTAAGTCAGCAACATCTTTCAAACGAAGCATTTCACCTGTATCCGTCACTTTAATCACTACATTTTCGTACTGTTCTTTTTGAGTCATTTTACCCGTATAGCGTAGGACATATTGTAGCGATTGAGCTTGTCGTCCCGAACTTTCTCCAATTTTACCTGGGGCTGCTTCTACGTTTTGAGCTTTTAGAGCATTAATAATGTCCTCTGCCGAAATATTATAAGCATCCATTCGACCAGGTTTTAACCAGACACGCATAGCATATTCTCGTGAACCCATAATATCCACAAAACCTACGCCATCAATCCGTTTTAGTTCAGCCAAAACGTTAATATCAGCGAAGTTATAAATGAATTTTTCGTCTAAAGTAGGGTCATCGCTGATTAAGTTAATGTACATCAACATACTGTTGACCTCTTTTTCGGTCGAAACCCCTGCTTTAATTACCTCTTCGGGTAATTCATCCAAAACCGTTGTTACTCTGTTTTGAACGTTTACTGCTGCTACATCAGGGTCTGTACCCACTTCAAAATAAACTTGAATGATACTCGAACCATCGTTTCCAGAAACAGATGTCATGTAGCTCATTCCCGGAACACCGTTGATGGCACGTTCGAGGGGTGTTACTACGGCTTTGGCACATACTTCTGCATTGGCACCAGTATATTTGGTCGTAACCGAAACCGCAGGAGGAGCAATGTCTGGGTATTGGGTTACGGGAAGGCTAGTCATGGCTAATACCCCTAGTATCACAATGAATAGAGAAATTACCAAAGACAGCACAGGTCTTTTAATGAAATTAGTTACCATAATCGTCTGCTTAGTGGGTTAGTCTTCTTTAGAGAGTTTGTTCATAATGTCCTTCATTTTTACGAAAGAAGGCTTAATAGTCATACCATCTCGTAGATTCTGAATGCCTTCATAAATGACTTGGTCTTGTGTAGTTAACCCAGCGTCGATAAGGTAAAAATGAGGTAAACGTTTAGTAGTCGTAATGGCTCTGGTTTTTACTTTGTTCATCTTATCTACTACAAATACATAGATGCGGTCTTGAATTTCAAAGGTTGCTTTTTGGGGAACTATTAAGGCATTTCTGTATCGCTTAAGCAGACGAACTTTTCCACTTGCTCCATGCTTTAGTAGCTTGTCGGGATTATTGAATCTAGCACGGAAAGCGATGTTTCCTGTGTTGGGGTCAATTTCACCATCGCTCGTTTCAATACGTCCTTTAGATGGGTGTTCTTCTCCATTTGCCAGCAATAACGTTACATTATTCCCACTCGGTGCAGTACGTTTTAGGTTGTCTGCATAATCGAGGTATTCTTTCTCAGATACGTCAAAGTAAGCGAAAACATCTTCGTTTTGAGAAATGGTTGTTAGGAGTGTACCATCTTCCAATAAACTTCCAGCCTTGATGGGAAGTCGGTTGATAATACCACTAAAAGGTGCTCGTATTTGGGTATACGTTAGCTGAATCTTAGCGAAGGCTTCGTTAGCTTTAGCTTCCTCTACTTTGGCGGTAGCTAGTTCTACTTTATTTTCGGCAAGAGCTAGTTCTGCTTTAGAAACAATGTTCTTTTCAAAGAGCTTTTTTACATTGGCAAGTGCTAACTCGGTTGCTTTTAATTCGGTTGCCATGCTACGAACAATGGCTTTTCCTTTAGCAACTTCTTCGTTTAACTCAGGGTTGTAGATGGTGAATAAAAGTTGTCCTTTTTTGACGGATTTTCCTTCATCGACCAAGTTTTTCTCTAGGTAACCTTTTACTCTGGCTCTGATCTCAACGTTCTGAACAGCCTTAATTTCAGCAACATAGTCAGTTTGTAGCGACGTGTCGATGACAATAGGAGATGTAACCTCAAACGTTTCAATAGCTTCTTGTTTAACTTCTCTAGAAGAACAAGATAGCAATAGCGAACAGCCCAAAATAGACATTAATGGCGTTAGGTATTTCATGTGTAAAGGATGTGTTTGTGGATGTTTTATATTTTAAAAGACAATAGGAAACTTGCTTATCTTGATTGAAAAGATAAGAATTGACTGAGAATAATTAGTAATGTTATGCTTCCGGAGGAGGCGTATATAGGGTTAAATAAACGTTAGGAATACGAGTTGATTGAACGGTGATCAGGTGATCAGGAGGGAGCGAGCAAGAGGAAAGAGTAAGTACGATATCCGTTAGTTCGTATGCAAAATCGACATCAGTGATTTCATCATCTTCCTCAATTGCGACGTCCGTCAAGTCACTAAAATCAATGGTTTTTTTATCTTGGGTATCAGGAATAATGGATATGTCTTTTGTACTATTAAAAATACTATTCGTTATATTTTTGAAATCATTTAGGGGACACGACTTGGTAATAACAATTATCAGGAGGACGTAGGAAACGTAGTAATTGATATGTTTTCGTAAGATATTCATTTGAGTATAACGTAACAAATATAATAGAGCATCTCGGTTTTTAAGCTTTTTCTAGAAGAGATACATACGTTATTTTTCTAAATTAAGTATTTTTTGGTGACATTAAAAATAAATGATACACAATTTTAAGAAATAATACTTACTTGTTCTGTATGTTGCTATCCTTATTCTAACGTGAAATCGTATGGAGGGAACGAGGACAATTTTGTCTTTATTGTACTGAAATACGGAGATAAAATGAAAGAGCCCTACAGAGCCCTGTAAGGTGTGGGGTAGCCCTATGTGACGTGATGTAAGGAATTTTCATCCTTTATCATCTTCAAATAGGGAATGATATAATTTTTTCTTTATAATGATGAATATCAGATAATTAACCTTTGTTTGATTTGTTTTTATTAAATCTTTTGTGTTAAATTTGTATAATTAAATATTGGAAAGATTAAATTTTATTTTTGAAGTTTGACGCAAAAAAAAGCTATTTGTAGCACAATTTCACCCATTAGCCGACACTTCAGTCGTCTAAACATACTAAAGAGGTAGGCTATGTCGTTTTTTAGTAAACTTACCCCAATTATATGCAAGTCATGTTAACTTATTTCAACTAAATTTAATTATCCTCTTATTATTCATTGCCATGAAAAAAAAACGCATTCGTGTACGAGAGTACTATCAAATGATTTTGACGAAGGTTAGTTTTTCCCCGACCTTATTTGAAAAAGAGCTTCGTAAAGCAATTGATCAAATGACGATTCATCAACTAGAACGCTTTAGACAATGGTGCTGGCGTAAATATTGGGATACCTATCCTGATGTCTTACAGACAGTATTTATTGCTTAACTGAAATTGCTGCTGACATAGGGCTGTCATTGGTAGGTGTTTACTTTGTGTGGTAAACATAAACCAATCCCAAACCAATGTCTCAGATACCTGCTTTATTGAAGGAGCTTGAACAAGAAGCTCAAACGACTCGTAAGATGTTAAGTATCATTCCTGATGATAAATATGATTGGAGACCTCATCCAAAAAGTATGAACATCAGGGCTTTAGCTACTCATATTGCCGAATTACCTTCTTGGGTGACGATGGCAATAACGACAGATGAACTTGATTTTGAAAAAACAGCCTATAATCCACCTGTGATTAATGCAACGGCTGAGCTGGTATCGTATTTTGAAAACTGTCTGGAAAGTGGAAGAAGTCATTTAGCTAATACTAACGAGGCTGTTTTAACAGAACCTTGGACTTTGAGACAAGGAGAGCAAATCTTTATGCAATCGACAAAAGGTGAAACAATTCGTCATGCGTATAACCAGACCGTTCATCACCGAGCTCAATTGGGTGTTTTTTTACGCCTACTGGATATTCCAATACCAGGCTCGTATGGCCCTAGTGCTGATGATATGTCTTTTTAGCAGGAGAATTTATTTACTCATGTCGAGAAAAAGTTAAAACAGCTTCCTTGTGTTATCGTACAGACTTCTTTATCAACAGAAAAAGCTTCTCTTCGGGGAAGCTTTTTCTGTTTAGTAACAATTCCGTATGTATTTTTACGAAGAAAAATTATCACAAACAATCAGATGAAAACAACATACTTAGCAAAAGTAAATGAGGCATTGACCGTAATCGACGTGCCTACTCCCACACCCAACGAAAACGAAGTCTTGATTCGTTTGGCTTTCTCTTCTTTAAATCACCGTGATGTTTGGATTCAGCAAGGAAAATACGCAGGTCGTAAAACCGATTTGATTTTGGGTTCGGATGGCTTCGGGACAGTCGAATCAGTAGGCTCTGCCGTAACAGCCGATTGGATTGGGAAAGAAGTCATTATTAACCCTGGTTTAGGATGGGGGGATAACCCAGAAACGATGGGTGCAGATTTTAAGATTTTGGGTAATCCAGATAATGGAACCTTTGCCGAATATGTTTGCATCGACCAACAATATGTCTATTCTAAACCTACCAACCTGACTGCCGAAGAAGCGGCTGCCTTGCCTTTGGCGGGTTTAACGACGTTTAGGGCTGTTTTTTCAAGAGCGAAAGTGAAGGCTGGTGAAAAAGTATTGGTGACGGGAATTGGTGCAGGTACGGCTTTGTTGGCATTGGCTTTTGCTAAAACCGTGGGGGCAGAGGTGTATGTAACGTCGAGTAGTCAGGAAAAAATTGAGAAAGCCATTGCCTTAGGAGCAAGTGGAGGTTTTAATTATAAAGAAGAAGATTGGGCAGAAAAAGCAAAAGCCATCGGAGGTTTTGATGTTATCTTAGACAGTGCTTCTGGAAAAGGTTTTCCTAAATTAATTTCTGTGGCAAAATCTGGAGGACGAATTGTTTTCTGGGGTGGAACAGACGGAGCAATTGGCGATATTATTCCTGCTCATATTTTCTGGAAAAACTTGTCTATTCTTGGAACAACCATGGGGTCGCAAGCAGAATTTAAAGAGATGTTGGCTTATGTAGAACTGCATGATATTAAGCCGATTGTAGATAAGGTATTTCCGTCGTTAAACGATGCTCAAGTGGCTTTTGACTATATGGCAACGGGACAACAGTTTGGTAAAATCGTATTGACGAATCAAGGGTAGAACGTAATGATGAATTTTGAATGTTGGATTTTGAATTTAAAATCAGCGTAATTTTGCTTATTTTGGAGGCTGGAAACCTGACAGATTTTAAAAGTCTGTCAGGTTTTTTTACGAGTAACAATGCCTTATACGGAAGTCGTTCTCCAAAAGGACAACTTCCGTATTCGACAAGAAGTAGCCTTATTTTTTAGGAAGATAAATCTGAAAACCTACTTGAACTAAGAAGGTGTTTCTGGACGAGGCCGTATAAACACTGGCGTAATTTGTAGTTGTTCCATAAGTCGCAGTCAAATCAATAGACACATAGTCGTTAAGAAAATTGGCTAATCCTACACCCGCTCCGTATCCTAACGTTGGTCTTTCAAGGTCAACCCCCAAATTACCAATTAAATAAGGCTTCAAGGCTTTTTCCCCATTAAAATAATACTTTGCTTGAGGACCTACAATAAAACTACTTGTACGACCTCCGTAATTTACGTAAGTTAAATTTCCCCCTAAAGCAAATGAGTTACTAAGCATTTTTGAAAATGGTATTGATGCCAGTAATGCTTCGCCTCCCTCTACGTTGAGGTATGAGATATTTCCTCCGATAAGATTTGTACCTTTTTCTAATTTTTGGGCATTAGAGACAAACGAAGTAGCGATTAATGCGAGAGCAAAAAAGAGTTTTTTGTTAAACATGATGTAAAAATTTAGAGTTAAATAAAATAAAGAAAAACAGGTTAATTAGTGGTTGTTTAGAAAGCTAAATATAAGATTTTTAAACGAAGTTTCAAGTGACTTGTTTAATATGAAATAGACCTTAACAAATATTAACAAACAGTTTTTTATTCACCTATCCAATAAAAACGTACCTTCGCTAAACTTTAAACTATTTTAGGAAATGACAAAAAAAACCTTTTTAACACTGGTTATGCTTTTTGGCGTAGCCCTTCATTTCTCACAGGCTCAGTACGATAAGGGCAAACACTTTGGATTGGTTGGGTTTAGTTTGAGCGGCCGAGGTTCGACAGACCATTCTGTCTATCCTTCTTCCACAACAGACAGTAAATCAAGTATTTTGGGACTATCCGTAAGTTATAAACGGGGAACATTTACGAAAGTCAATTTTGCTCAGGGATGGATTGCTAAATACGATTTGAGTGCTGATATTAGTCGTATAACGGAAGTAATAAGTCTGACTCATGGTGTTGGGGCTGGTTATTTTGTGGATAAATTTATCCCTTTAAGTAAGTCGTTGTACTGTTATGGCGAATTACAAGGACTTCTAGGAGCAAGTTTTGTTACGGGTAACCAAAGTTATAGACCCTACTCAA
>JACCDQ010298824.1_pt1 | contig 15998 bp, 15 predicted proteins | sample 7446031 | NCBI WGS metagenome assembly JACCDQ01 (sample SAMN15323442, study PRJNA562643) | freshwater metagenome | isolation source: river surface water | place: USA:Blue River Watershed | collected 2017-08-17
AATGTTGTAAAAGAAGAGACTGGAACATCTTATTCTCTATTGTCATCAGATTCAGGAAAGCTAGTTAAGTTTTCAAATGATGCAGCCATAACCTTTACTATTGACAATGCCCTTCAGGTAAACCAAAAAGTTGACGTTTACAGAAAGGGTGCTGGTGTACTGACGTTTGCACCAGGAGCAGGGGTAACCCTTCAAGGTGCAGGATCAACAGGCGTGAGCTTTAAGATGCCAACAAGATATTCTGCAGCTACAATTTATTGCGAGTCATCTGGAGTATACGTAATCATTGGTAACGTGGAGACAGTATAATAATGTTTCCGCTAGAGCTAGGGATTGTTGCATCTACAGCCAACATAGGCGACTATTGGATCTTGTCAAAAGACTCCAAGTGGAACAACTACTTCTTTAGCTCTGACTCTACTGGCGTTTTTATGAAGTCAGATACCAACCACGAAAAATATTCTACCAATGGTGCATATCTATCTAACTATGGATATGAGAACGGATCTGGAGGGTATTACGCCGCAGAAACATCTAAGATCGGAAAAGATGGCTATCGTTATTTGATGGGGTATACATATGGAGATACTTCATGGATAGCAAAGGTTAATGCATCTACCAACGCAATTGTTTGGCAGCGATTGCTAACTGTTCCACAAAGTGGAACTGGCCCATATGGTGGATACTGGAAAGATGGGACTGTTACTGGAGGATTCCAGTTTGCAGACACTGCAGCTGATTCTTCTGGAAATGTATACGTGTCTGTTACTCTTGGAGAAACAAAGACCTCTGGCTTGTTTTATCCACCAGGATCTATATATTATAATCAATATGCATACCACTCATTGCTGATGAAGCTTGACTCAAATGGCAATACTGTCTGGACAAGATTGATTACAGCAAGTTCTCTTGGCACAGGGTGGAGTACTCACTCTGCAAGCGTTATGATAGACTCATCAGATATGCCGATAGTAACAGTCTACTACGATCCACCAGAATATACTGGGTGGCACTCTGGAATCCTAAAATTTGATGGCAATGGAAACCTACAATGGCAGAAAAAGATTAGTGGACCAAAGAATCAGGGCCAATACAGAATGTATGGAAGCAATATGAACAATACAACATTTCCTGCCAATAATAACCTGTTCTTTGGAAGCTACGTTCCACAAACTTCAAGTTGGGGACAATACCCATATGTTGTAAGCATAAATAATTCTGGTGGCGTTAATTTTCATAAATCATATGGCTCGGCAAATGGCTATGCCCCAGAAGATTATTTTATGAGACTTGACACTACGCCAATTAGTGGAAACACACACTCTTTCATAATTTGGGGAAGCCCATTTGGAACATCAACTGGAAGAAACAGAAATGAAGTATACTATGGAGAGATAGACTTTTCTTCTATATCTTCGGCTGGAACAGTTGGAGCACAGATCAGGATAACTGAAAAAGATCAAACATTAGACATCTGGGCCAATGCCGCATCGCCAAGATATTATGATTCGGCAAAGGCTACAAACTACGTCTATATTCCAGCATACACGCAGGACAATGGTTTACTATTTAAGATATCACCAGATGCAAGCTTTAGGTCTAAGACTAGAGAGATTCCATTCAAGGGAAAGACATACGTTATTTCGCCAGTTGGAGAGTGGGCATCCCTCTCAGATTCGTACACAAATACTGAGGTACAAGTTGGTAACGGAATTCTTAATGTTCAAGGAGGACCATCTATTGGAAATTCTGCAGGAACATATATAGCCTCATCTGGTCTAGTAGCAAAGACACCAGCAAACAATACATACGGAATTAGGAGATTCTCGTGAGATACATTAATACATTAACAAACGAATACCCACAGTTTATTGGAGACATTCAAAGATTTTTGCCAAAGTGGCAAGAAAATGAAAAGCTTCCTACAGGCTGGTTCAAGGTAAATGATACACCAATCCCAGAGTCACTAGAGCCTGGCACAGTTCTTTTTGAAGATTTCCCAGCAATGGTTGACGGAGAATATCAGAGAGTATGGAGCACAAGACAGCTAACCGCCGAAGAGATTGAGCAAATGGCTGCACCAGAGTCTGCAAGACAAAGATTCTTAGATCTTGGATTTACTGAGGTAGAAACAGACTTCATCTTTAGACGACTAGCTGGAAGGTAGTCTTTGTCACATATGTCAATGTGGTAAACTAGTAATATGCCAAACCCATCAAACCTTTATGCAGAAAAGATCTTTGCGGAGCATCCGCTAGCACTTTGGGCACTTGATGATAAGGCAGACTTTGTATCACTTCTAGACAATAACGAGAAGGCCATGACTGGATGGACCATTGATAATGGATCATTCTTGTCTAATATTGGTGTTGCCCCACAAGTATCAGATTCTCCAATTATTGGCGTGGCAACCAGCACAACTAATGAGCTAAAAATTACTAGCCCAGCGATAGTAAATACGTCAATCCTTGACACATCAAAAAATACATTTAATATTTCTACTTACTTTAAGTCTGCGGCCGAAACAACTGTTAAGATTGGTTACAAGATTGGCACCTCAGCACCAGTAACAGAAACTTTTGCCTATGTTCCTGCAAATCAGGATGAGTGGGCATTTCTATCAAAATCTTTTATAGTCCCAGCATCAGGACAAAATGTATCCATCTATATTTCTATAAAGCAAAATGTCGCAATATCAAGTGAATTCTACTTTAATAATTTTAGCTTTGGCCAGTGGTCAGAATCTCATAATGCAGTATCATCTGGGGTAGTCCTAGAGGATCTATCTTCATATGAATCAATTAATCTTCCAGGAACACTAAAGGCTATACCTGCACAGTCATATGGGCTGACAACTAGCAATGGATATTACTTGGGATCTGCATCTAAGCTATATGCTGTCAACGAGGGCTTCCCCATCGTATTCGGTGCATCAAATCTAACAAAGGTGTTGCCTGGAGACTCAGGTGCTCCATCAATCATTATTCCTGGATTTGGAATGCTAAATGATGCTGGAAGATATGTCGATATGACTGCAGAGATGTGGCTTAGAATAAATCCAAAGACATCAGACAGCAGAAGAATCTTCGGACCAATTGCATCTACTGACGGTATATATGTGCACGGAGAATTCCTAGTAATTAAAGTAGGAAACAGCGTAGGCTCATACTTTGTCGGTGAGTGGGGCAGACCAATGCTTCTTCACTTCAGGGTTTCCGTAAACACAGCCAGCCTGCTAGTTGATGGAGAACAGGTTATTTCCATAACTACAGATACAGAAGCTCTAAGTTTGCCAAATCAAGCAGTAAATGGGAAGAGTCAGGACTGGCTTGGGCTATACTCATACTCAGACATAATCTCAATGGAGCTTGATTGCGTAGCTATCTATTCGTACCAGATACCAGAAATTGTGGCAAAGCGTAGATTCGTATATGGACAGGGTGTAGAGTTCCCAGAGATATCTAGCTCATCGCTAATTGGAGCATCGACATTTATCGACTACAGAGTCTCCAACTATGCAAATAACTACATTTATCCAGATATGGGGCGATGGACCCAGGGTATTATGGACAACGCAACTGTAGATAACAATGTGCTAATGCCACCAAGGTATGAGCTCCCATCCGTAGTATTTAACAATAAGAATATGACCACAGAGACTTGGCTACAGAAAAGCTCTCTAAGCGACTCTAGCGAAATCTTCTCATCTGTTGATCTTACCCTAGGAGACAGTGCATCTAAGTCTGGAGGGTACATTCTATTTCCTAAGATGAATATCCTGTCTGGGGATGTAAAAGGATTGTACGGAATATTTAAGACTACATCTACGGCCAAGCAGATACTATTTAAGATTGAGAATAGCGTAGATGGAAACAGCTTTACCATAACTGCAGAAAATACTAAGATTATCTATACTCTTAATTATGGTGATGGAAAGACAATTAGGGTGGAGTCAGCCGCAAAGCTTGAGCCAGGTATTATTTTTGCTGCAGGAATTGACATACCTAAGCTAGCAGATAAATTTGGAGGGGCAATCTCTAAGTTCTTTGGATCTGCTGGAAGACTATCAGTGTACGTTGGAGGACAGAACACCTTTGAGAACACCTTTAAAGGAAGAATCTACAAGGTTGGATTCTGTACACAGAGAAACCTAAATAAGATATCATACCTTTCAGAAGCAAACGGAACATTTGCGGTCTTTGAAGGAGATGATATTTTTGTAAATGCTGGAAATGCAGATACCACACTTTGGGACAATGCGTACGTATCTGGTCTGCCAGAGACAGTAGTCTGGGATCAGGTTGTGGCAGCAGGAGCTGTAGACTCACAGATTATCTTTGAAATGATGAGCCACGTAGCAAGCTATACCCTAAACCCAAGAACATACCTAGGTTCATTCATTCTTGATGTATCTGCTGACTCCTACTGGCAGGACTATGTTCCACTTTCATACCTATCTAAAGCAGTTGAGAATGCCGATGGTGAGCAGACACAGACATTAGACTTTATTCAGTTTAACATAACAAATCCTGCTTTACCAATCTTTAACAACGGATACTACGACACCTCAATGTCACAGATTAAGACATATATAACCTTTCAGTATATGTCTACTGGTCCAAACAATGATTACTCAAACTTTATCTATACTCAGCCACTACCCAAGTCTGGAATTGTCCAGCCAGGGGTAAACTGGTTGCTAACTAAGTATGAAGTCTCAGACAACTCAATCATCTACCTTCCAACTGACGCAGCCTTCAATAAGCTTGCAATAGTGGTTCACATAGAAATTGAGTCACAGGCAATAATTAGCAATCCAATTAGAATTAAGTCAGTACAGCTCGCATCACAAGCACTGTCTCCAATCAATCCAACAAAGATATCTACTCGCTTTGGTGACACACTATCCACCTACACAATGCGTGGAATTTACCCAGACTACAAGGCAAAGAACCCAGTGTCGATCTATAAAGGCTCAACACCATACCTATACCTGACTAACACAAGCGGTATTCAGATGAGAGGAATGTCTGAGTCAGTCAAAAAGCGTGGAATTAGATCAAACATAAATTCCCAGAGATCTAATCTATACCGTGTTGGAGCTATCCAGGTACTGGCAAGGTATGCCGAAGACCAGTTCCCAGCAACCCCACAGAAGCTTATAACTGTTAGTGCAAAGAACAAGAAGGTATCTCTTTACGTCTCTGCAGCTAATGCTGAACGAACTCGTGGACTAGTGTATGCTCTTAATGACAAAACTGGACTTCCAGACACTACAGTGTTCTTCTACCTGAATGGAGTGATTGTCAAGGATCTATACATTACTCCAAATAGCTGGAATATGCTTGGTATTCAGTTCCAGGAAAGCCTAGACTTTAATTCAATTGAGGGCTACCTAGACATTACAGGACCGCTACTGGTCCACGGTATGTCAAACTACAGACTAACATCTAGCCAAGATTCAATTACATCCATCCTAAGAACCTGGTCACAGGTAAGAACAATGGTAGATAAGACAAATTCTGATCTTACATTCTGGGGAGATTTCCTAGAAGGTTCTGAATATGGCATTAGAACCTGGGAAAACATTCTATACATTCCAACACTAAAGACATACCTATTCGATCCAAGAATTGTCTATCAGCTATACACAGGAACAAATAAGATAATTGTGGGCGATGACAATAAATTACGGTTCAAGAACTACTCATACAAGGTATATAACGACATTACTTGGAAATCATCTATACTAGTTGCCGTTTAATATGGTATACTAGTGGTTATGAATACTGAAAAATTTAGAGCACCTGGTCAAGTTGGTGAATCAAAGATCACAATCCTTGACAAGCAGTATGACTGGGGGATCTACTTCTGGAAGAAGGCTAACGGCAAGCCTTTCACAGATGGCAAAGGTTCGGTTTTGAACATTCCGTCCCATAGGGGTGACGCACTTCAGATTCGTAAGCTACAGCAAGCAGCCAAGGAACTTGGCCAAGAAGACGGTTCGTATGAGTTTATGCCAGGGGTAGAAAGAATCTCTGAAGAAGAATACAGCGAACAAATCGATCGTATGAAGCAGGGACTAATCCCAAACCTAAACGATCTTGGTGCAGTTATGGCTGCAAAGCAAACTCTCGCAATGTATGGTGATGAATAATATGTCAGAAAACGAGTACTACATTAGAGACGTTGGAATGCCTGAAATTGAGCAAGAGGTAAATGATTTTGCTAAGCAGGACCCATTCGCAAAGTCTTGGGATGACCTAAAAGGACTCTCAGGAATTGAGAAGAACTTCAAGCGTCGCTCAGATAGAATCTCTAAGAATGACTTTGTTGTTAGTGGAAACAATGTTGACACTACAAACATGGGATACCAGGATAGTGCACTAGCAGTTAATCGTGGTGTCGATGGGGCATACTCAAAAGAGATCAACCCAGGAGTAGTATTCAGAAATGGCTACGGCATCTTCGACGTTATTACGCCACCATGGAACCTATACGAGCTAGCCAACTACTACGACACATCGTTTGCTAACCACGCAGCTATTGATGCAAAGGTTGAGAACATCGTTGGCCTTGGCTACGACTTCGAAATCTCAAAGAGAACTCTTATGTCTCTTGAAGCATCTGAGAATGAGTCTGCAGTAGATAAGGCTCGTAAGCGTATTGAACGTGCAAAGGTTGAGATGCGTGATTGGTTGGAGAACCTAAACTCTGACGACTCATTTACAAACACAATGATGAAGTTCTACACAGACGTACAGGCAACTGGAAACGGATACCTAGAAATCGGTAGAACCGTAAAGGGAGAGATTGGCTACATTGGCCACATCCCAGCAACAACTATGCGTGTTCGTCGCCTACGTGATGGCTACGTACAGATCATTGGTCAGAAGGTTGTTTACTTCCGTAACTTTGGTGCAAAGAACCCAAACCCACTAACCACTGACCCACGTCCAAACGAGATTATCCACTACAAGGAATACTCTCCACTAAATACTTTCTATGGTGTGCCAGACATTATGTCAGCTATCTCGTCTCTACACGGAGACCAGATGGCATCACAGTACAACATTGACTACTTCAAAAACAAGGCTGTTCCTCGTTATGTTGTAACCCTTAAGGGTGCAAAGCTTTCAGAAGAGGCAGAGGACAAGATGTTCCGCTTCCTACAGACCAGCCTAAAGGGATCGAACCACCGTACACTCTACATCCCTCTTCCAGGAGACTCAGACACCAACAAGGTTGAGTTTAAGATGGAGGCAGTAGAAAACGGAACACAGGAAGCATCTTTCAACGAATACCGCATCCGTAACCGTGACGACATTCTAGTTGCTCACCAGGTTCCACTATCTAAGATTGGTGGAGGTGACTCAGCCGCTATCGCTGCTGCACTTGCACAAGATCGCACTTTCAAGGAGCAGGTTGCAAGACCAGCACAGACTAACCTTGAAAAGGCTATTAACAAGATCGTCAAGGAAAAGACAGACATCCTTGAGTTCAAGTTTAACGAGCTAACACTTACAGATGAAATCGCCCAGTCGCAGATTCTTGAGCGTTATGTTAAGAACAAGATTATGGTTCCTAATGAAGCCAGAAACATTCTTGGTCTTCCACAGATGGAAGGTGGAGACGAGCCTCTAGAGCTAAGTCCACGCCAGGCCGCAGATGCCAAGGGTAACATGGCAGGCAACAAGGAGAGAGACGCTGAGAGAGCAAATAACTCATCAGACTCTACTGCAACAGTTGCTGGTAGAAATCCAAAAGGTGAAGGAAGAGCTTCTAACTAATTTTTCAAAAATGCCAGTTTTTGTAACAATTGTGTAAAATATGCTCTATAATGGTACTAGTATGACTATTTCAAAGGCTCATTGGGATACTGAGGGCGACAACGTTCGCCTCTCAATGCCATTTAATAAAGTTGACCAGGAACGTCGCATCGTTTCTGGATTTGCCACACTTGACAACGTAGACCGTCAGGCTGACGTTGTTACAGCAGAAGCATCTATGAAGGCTTTCTCAAAGTTCCGTGGTAACATCCGTGAAATGCACCAGCCAATCTCAGTAGGCAAGATGGTAGCTTTCAAGGAAGACAAGTACTTCGATCCTGAAACAAAGAAGTTTTATAGTGGTGTTTACGTTTCAGCGTATGTATCAAAGGGTGCTCAGGATACTTGGGAGAAAGTACTAGATGGTACCCTTTCAGGTTTCTCAATTGGCGGCAGAATGAAGAAGTATGATGACGCTTTTGATGAAACAGCAAACAAGCAGGTGCGTATTATTAAAGAATACGATCTTGTAGAATTGTCTCTAGTAGACAGCCCAGCAAATCAGTTTGCAAATGTTCTATCAATTGAAAAGGTAGACGGAGTAGACATGGTCAAGGGAGACCTAGCTGAGACAGTAATTGAAAATGTATTCTGGGACAAGGACAATGGTATTGTTACTCTTTCAGAAAATGAAGTTGAGCAGAGCCCTATTTCGGGATTGCCAATGACCAACATAGGTTTCGTTGAAAAGACGGATACTGAGAAATCAGATATGATAAAGTTCTTAGTGGATAGTGCTAAAGGCATTAATGCTAAGATTAACAAGGAGGTAAGTCCTATGACTGACACAACAAATGATGCAGTAGTAGACGCACCAGCTGAAGAAGCTGTTGTAGATGCTCCTGCAGTTGAAGAAGCACAGGTCGCTCCAGAGGCAGATGTAGCAGTTGAAGCATCAGTAGAGAAGTCAGACGACTCTGACGAAGATGACAAGCCTGGTTCAACCGTTCCTGAAGAGGCAGACGATATGTCTGGCGAAGAGGATGACAAGGAAGAGACCAAGAAGTCTGACGACGCTGACGCTGACGAAGAAGTTACATCTAAGTCAGACGACATCGACGCTGCAATTGCAGATGTTAAGGATGTTGTTACCAAAGCCTTTAGCGATCTAACTGCAGTTGTTCAAGCACAAGCTGAGCAAATTGCAGAACTAAGCAAGTCTCTAAGCACCGCCGCAAGCGAAATCGCTTCTGTAAAGAACGAAGTAGCAAGTGCAAAGAGCAACTTTGATGAGTTTGGAAAGAGAGTAGACGCTGTTGAGGCTGACACCGCTTTCCGCAAATCTGGCGATCTAGGCGAGATCGTGCAGGAACAACCAGAATTGGTTGAAAAATCCCTATGGGGCGGACGTTTCCTCAAAACTGCCGATTTATTCAAATAAACAAACATCACTAGGAGGTGACAATATGTCGGAAGAAATTATTAAGAACAACCCAGATTCAGCAGGAGCTGATTCAGGACTATACAATGGAGAAGGTGCATTCGCATCAGGTTCAGCAGCAGGCAACAATGTTCCAGGTAACTACGGTAACGCAGGTGCTCTAGGAAATATCCCAACTGCAAACTATGGTGTAACCACTGGTCCAAACGCTATCAACCCTTCAGGTGATGCAGGTAGTGGTATTCTACGCCCAGAACAGGCACGTCGTTTTATTGACTACGTATGGGATGCAACAACTCTCGCCAAGGATGGTCGTCGTGTAACTATGCGAGCAAACACCATGGAACTTGAGAAGGTTAACGTTGGAGAGCGTGTTATCCGTGCAGCTGTACAGGCTAACGGTGACTACACCAACGCTGGTGCGACATTCACAAAGGTAGAGCTTACAACCAAGAAGATTCGTCTTGACTGGGAAGTATCTGCTGAAGCTATCGAAGACGGTATTGAAGGCGGTGCACTAGAGGACCACTTGGTTCGTCTAATGACCAATGCTTTCGCAAATGACATCGAAGATCTAGCAATCAACGGTACTGGAAACAGTGCTGATGGTGCGTTCCTTGGTATCATGGACGGATTCGTAAACAAGGTTAAGACCAACGGCGACGCTCACGAAGCTGTTGTAACTGTAACCAATGACAACTGGACAACCGAGACATTGCAGAAGGTTATTCTTGCTATGCCTCGTAAGTACCGTGCACTTAAGTCAAACCTTAAGTTCTACGCTGGTACTGACGCATTCCAGGGAATCATCAAGAACAACGGTACCCTTGCAGACGCTATTGCTGAAGCATTCGCTGGAACTCCAGCAGGTACCCCAGCTAACCGTCAGGCTTACCTAGACGGTTCTGGACAGACTTTCGGTGGAGCACGTACTACTCGTGTTCTTGGCGTAGATGTTCAGGAAGTTCCTTACTACCCTGCAGGTTATGTAGACCTTACATTCCCTCAGAACCGTATTTGGGGTTTCCAGCGTGACATCACCGTTAACCGTGAGTACAAGCCAAAGAAGGACACCATTGAGTACACTGTATTCGTACGTTTCGGTATTCAGTGGGAAGAAGAGGACGCTATTGCGTTCGCTGATGCTGCAGCAGATGCTTAATCTGTAACAGTATACCTTTAAGAGGGGGCAGGGGCAACTTAGCTCCTGCCCTCTTTTTAATATCTGCTATAATTAATAAGAACACAGGAGGAATTATGTCAGAAGACCTAATTAACGAAGACGTAAAGCCAGAAGCTGAAGTTGTAGAGACACCTGCAGTAGTTGAAGAGACACCAGTTGTCGAAGAAGCTCCAGCAGTTGTAGAAGAGCCAGTATCAGCACCAGAAGAAAACGCAATTGTTGTAGAGGAAGAGATCAAAGAATCTAAGGCCCTTGCTGCAGTTGAGAACGGTGCAATTGGATCGACAACCGTCAAAGCAAAGAAGGCTCCAGCTAAGCCAGTAGTCCCAGCGACCACAGGAGACACCGTAGCTATCCGTTCAACAAAGAACGTAGCATGGCAGGGTGTAGGCAAGGTTAGCCGTGGAATCAATATTGTCACTAAGGCTGAGGCTGACCAGTGGCTTACAAGAAACCACGTTACCCTAGTATCTCCAGAGGAAGTTGCCAAGGAGTACAACAAGTAATGGAAATATTGAGGGTTCCACCATATCCTATCACAACAACATGGAATTTGCCAGACGCAAACTATGATTACATAGTCTATGTTGAGGATTTGGTGGACCACTCAATTGAAGAAACAACTATTACATCAAGCAACACAGGTGTAGTTATCTACACATTGCCAATCACAAAGGTTCAATATGATAGAACCTTCCTTATCCGCTTCTACGATGCTGAGCACGAGCACATCATATCTGAGTCTAATCTAGACATTGTTCGTCCATATGTAAATCCAGCAGACCTAGCAACTACTGGAACTGCTACAGAAATTGCGGAATACAAAAAATTTGAACTTATTGCTAGATCAATCATTGACACATACACAGGAATTGGTTTCTATAACCACAAGTCAATCCTACAAACCAATGGATCTGGATCAGACTATCTCCCAGTATGGAGAGACGCAAACCGTGTACTAAAGGTATACGAAAACGATGTCTTGGTATTCGACATTGACGGAGACCCAGAAAACAATGTTTACGAATACAAGGTAACCTTGGACAACTCAGCAATATACAGAGTGGAAGTAGATCCTGCAAACAGAATTTCTGGTAGCCCGATTAACTTACCAACATCACGTGGAGACCTGGCCTGGGGAAACCTACGTTACGGTGCCTTCAATGCCAACTACAACTACCTATTCGTGCTTGACGAGGGATTCCGAGCTATCCCAGCAGACATTGAAAAAGCAACAATTATGCTTATCGACGATTTAAAGTGCGGTAGACTTGACTACTACCAGAAGTATGTTACATCATACAACACTGACCAGTTTAGAATTCAGTTCGACAAGAAGATGCTAGAAGGAACAGGTAATTTACTAGTAGACAAGATACTTGATAAGTATATGAAGTCTATTACTAAAGTTGGGGTGCTATAATGACTATCTGCGAAACCCCAGATTTTATTTACCCAATGCAAGCAGACATTTACTACCCAAGCGTAGAGCAAGGTGCATACGGAAACGTAAAGAAAACCTGGATGCTAGATAGAACAATCGTTGGAAACTTTATCGTTGCAGGATCGGCAATGAAAGAAGAAGTTAAGCCAAATGTAAATATTACTCAAACAGCACTTCTTTCAGGTAGATCAAAAAGCGATCCAAGATACTCAAGCCTTGACCAGGCATCATCAGTAACAAACATCGTAATCACTAATATCCGTGACAAGTTTGGCAACCATCTATACAAAGAGACCGCTGGTATTAGAGCTGGCAAGTCAACCATCTTTGAGATTGCAACAGTAGAGCCATTCACAGGTCCATTTGGTAGCACTGACTATTACAATATTGTTCTACGTCGCTCAGAGAATCAGGCATCAGATGTTTAAAGTAGAGTATGATTCTAATCAGTTTTTTAAAGAGATGCAGAACATCGTAGAGTATTCTGCTGGATTCGTTGAGGGTGCACAAAGAGGAAAGAATACCTTTCTAAAGAATCTTGGCTCATCAGTAACAGAATTAGTGAATAGCTACATCGATTCAAATGCTAGAGTAGATCCAGCAATGCTACACCACGTATATGAGTGGGACCAGACTGGTAGCCCAAATGCAAGACTTTTCAATATTGACTATATCGTAACTGGAGCAGGGCTTTCAATAAACTCTACATTTAGACAGTCTACCAGCGTCAAGAACGGATCGAACAAGCCATTCTACGACAAGGCCAATATCATGGAAAATGGAATTCCTGTAGTGATTAGACCAGTAAACTCTGGAGTATTGGTTTTCAAAGATGGAGACGAAGAAGTCTTTACTAGAAAGCCAGTCACAGTAGCTGAGCCAGGTGGCTCTGAGGTAGCAGGCTCATACGAGAAAACATTTAGATCATTCTTTGACAACTACTTTACACAGGCTTTTATGAGGTCTAGCGGACTATCTAGATACTTTGAAAGTCCACAGGTATTTGCCAAGAACTTGAGATCAGCCAAGCGAGGTGGAAGAGCTCTAGGCGTAACCACTGGATTCCGCTGGGTAGCTAACGCAGGAATTGAGGTAGCATAATGGCTATATACTATCCACCAGTATTTATTAACGCATATCTAGCAGAGAAGGTTCCTGCAAGATTCGACAACAGTTTTGTTTTGCCATTCTTTCCAACAGGACCAACAGACATAACAACCCTGACAGAACAATTCCCAGATGGGATTGGGGCAGTCTACGACAGAATGCTAAAGATGAGAAGACAGCCATTCCCACACATCAAGTCAGAGCAGTTGCTTTACTACTTCTACAAAATGGCTGGAGATCCAGTAATGCTAATTGAGGCAACCCAGGTTATCCAGGACCTCCTTGATCGTGAGGATGAGTCTGCTCAGGAGCTAAATGCTTGGGCAGAGGCAAAGCAACAATCAAACAATCCATTGGTAGATGAAAATGGAGATAAGTTCCCACTACCATACTTCCACAGAATCAGAATCTACCAGCTAGAGGAGACCAGAGATATCATAGATTTCGGTACCGCTAGAACATACGCTGGAAATAAGATTATTATTGATTTTGACTGGCACAAATCAGAGTAATATAAAAAGGCTGGTATACTTAGTCTTGAGGAAACACGCCTTTTTTATAAAATCCATATAAAGAAGAGGTGAAAAATATGGCATATACACACAGAGGTTCAAGTACCAACATTATCGTTGGTGCAGCGTCGCTGTTCGTTTGGGAAGGTCCAGATGGCCTAGGTGGAGACCTAGTAGCTGCAGACCTACCTGCTTACGAAAACGGTAAATCATTCCGTGAGTCGCTACAGGTTGGTGCAGACGATACTAACGACTGGACAAGCGATGATGGATTCCGTAACGTTGGATACACATCTAACGGTCTAGAACTACAGTTCCAGCCTGACTTCGGTGAAGTACAGGTTGACCAGGTTCTTGACGTTGCAAAGCTTTACAAGCAGGGTATGCAGGTTAACCTGAACACTGCTTTCGCAGAAGCAACACTAGAAAACCTATTGTTTGCAATCGCAGCTCCAACTGGAGACCTGACTTCTCAGGCAACCGCAGCAAACGGACTTGGTGCAGGGTCTTCGATCCTAAACCTATCTGCTGGTAACTTGGGAGAGTGTCCAGTAGAGCGTGGTCTAGTTGCAGTTGGTCCTGGTACAGGTGACTGTGCAGCAGGTAGCTCAATTGAGCGTATCTACACAGCTTACCGTGCACTTTCAATCGAAAGCGTTACAGTATCAGCTAAGCGTGACGAAGCAACAATGTTTGAAGTAAGCTTCCGCTTGCTACCAAACTCAGAGGGTTCATACGGTAAGATCGTTGACCGTGTAATCCCAGCTGCTGCTTAATAACAACAGTTAATAACTTAATAGAGCTGCCCTGGCCTTTTCGGCTGGGGCAGTTTGCTTTTTTGGTATACTAGTAGGATGGCAACTACAATATATAAATCTGGATCAGTATACCTTGTTGACGGAACACCAGTGTACATCACACCACTCAAAATAAAATACCTAAGACAGTTTATGGACATCTTTGAAACTATATCTCTGGCAGAAGATGAGGAAACTAGGCTAGGGTTAGTTCTTCAGTGCATCAGAATTGCTATGCAGCAATACTATCCAGCAATCAAAACGGTAGAAGAGCTAGAGGATAGTATCGACATTCAGACAATGTATAAGATACTTGACCTATCCGCAGGCATTAGCATGGGCGATAGCGACGATAAAGATGACAAAAAGGATAGTGAAAAACACGAAAAGCCTTCTAGCTGGAAAGACACAGATCTAGCAGCACTAGAGTCAGAAGTGTTTTTGCTTGGTATCTGGAAAGACTATGAAGAACTTGAGGCATCGATGTCTATGCCAGAGCTATCAGCCACACTTAACGCAAAGCGTGAAGCAGATTATGCCGAAAAGAAGTTCTTGGCTGCAATGCAGGGGGTAGACCTTGACGAGCAATCAGGAAGAAAAGAAGAAGACCCATGGGAAGCGATGAAAGCCAGGGTATTTAGTCGTGGACAAGCAGCAGGTGCAAATGACGTACTTGCCCTACAAGGACAGAATGCAGCCAAACAGGGATTTGGAATTGGCATGGGCCTTGACTACGAAAGAATTGAGTAACACAATAACACTCATTATGTTATAATTGATTGAACAGATCGTTCATCAGAAGGAGAAAAATGACTACCACAATCAACGAAACCAAGACACTTACACTTGTTGACGGAACAACTATTTCAGTACGACCACTAAGAATTTCACTACTACGTCCTTTTCTAAAGGAATTCGCAAACATTGCAGAAGTAGCAGCAGACAATGATAAGTCAATGGACGTTCTAATTAAGTGCGTTCAGATTGCTATGAAGCAGTACAGTCCAGAGCTTGCAGAAGATCTTGCAAAGCTTGAGGAAAATCTTGACCTTCCTACAGTGTACCAGATTGTCGAAGAGGCATCTGGAATCAAGCTGGGTGATGGTCCAATCGGCAGCGTTGCATAACGCCGTCACATAGGGATGCTGATGAATGACTGATATCCAATCTAATATAAAGGTCAATATTGATACTAGTGGTGCACTAGACTCAATCAAGGCTCTTCAGAGACAGATATCAGTCTTTCAGAAGCAAATGCAGGCATCAAGTGCCGCAAATGCTGCGTCAGCACAAGACCTGCAGCGTTCACTAATTGGTGACATAAATGCAACAGGTAAGTTTGTAGCTAGACTACAACAGATTAAATCTACTACCGAATCCTTCACAACATCGCTTGAGAAGAACAAGCTTTCAATGGGTGAGTACTTTAGGTACTCTCTATCTGCAAGCAAGACATTTGGTAAAAACTTTACAACCGAACTCAACACTATTGAGAAGGTTGCTCGTGAAAGAGTAAAGACTCTTCAGACACAGTATGTATCTCTTGGTAGAGATGCATCTGGTGCTCTTAATGCAATTTCCGTAAGACCTCTAGCCCTAGATCTAAATGATCTGAGCACTAAGCAGGCAATAGCTGCACAGAAGCAGCAGATCTTTAATCAGCTTCTTAAGCAGGGATCAACTAATCTTCTAAACTTTGGTAAGAACACCCAGTGGGCTGGTCGTCAGCTTATGGTTGGTTTTAC
>JACCDQ011283077.1_pt1 | contig 15995 bp, 17 predicted proteins | sample 7446031 | NCBI WGS metagenome assembly JACCDQ01 (sample SAMN15323442, study PRJNA562643) | freshwater metagenome | isolation source: river surface water | place: USA:Blue River Watershed | collected 2017-08-17
CTTCGTGGGCAAAGCCGCACTTACGCACGCCAGGCTTGGAGACAATGGTGCAAGGGGCTTTGATGCGGGTGACGCCGCCATCCTCGTTCAGCATTGAGATCTCGCCTTTGGAGATCACGCTGACGTGCGGGAACTTTTGAATCTCTCCGATCGCGAAGGCGCCCTTGGGCAGCACCAGCTCGCGAGCGTAGAGACCGCCGCCGTGGAAGTGCTCCAGTGGGAGCTCTGCCTTCAAGCCATGCTCACGCATCTCAAGAAGAAGCGCCTCGACGCAGTCGCGCACCATGGCCGGGTCCATCGGAGCGGTAGCCGCAAAGGCATCAGCAACTGCACGGGCTGCGGGGAAGATGGCAAGGGAGAGAAACTCTGCCGGCGACTGATCCTGCTGGCTCACCAGCGCTTCGGATTCAATCTCGACAATCTCATTGGCCATCTGTGCTCCAAGCGTAGATGGCCCGATTTTACCGCAATACCAACAATTTGTTGCGGTTTTTTACGTACTGTGCTACAGCTCCAGCGCCTCGGGTCAAGCTAAATGTTGGCCAGCGAGGCGAAAGCGGCATTTCTCGTTAGCCGTTATAGACAGGCGTTCGGTCTGGGATTGCGCCAAGCTCAATCAATTTGTTGTACAGAGCCCAGAACTTCTCTTCCTGATTGGTCGGAATCGCCATGTCTGGGATGTCGTAACGCACATCAGACTGCCCCTGTTCGGAGAAGAGAATGTGCTGGGTCGGCTGACCAATGTCGTAGGCGTTGAAGGTGAATGGATTATTCATAGTCGCTTGTCGTGGTTGTGATGCAGGTCTGTGCTGATGTGTTTGCTCGATCGGAGGTGTACGGGTATGTGTTGTTCTGGGACAGCTCACCCTCGAATGCGGTGTTTTGCTGGACAAAAGCCAGAGGCGGGATGTAGCCAATAGGCAGGCCTCTGCCATCGAGGGTCGATGAGTACTGGAAAGTCCGATACTCCAGGACCTCTTTGTAGTAGCCGGACTTGTGAAGCAGCCAGTCAAACCCGACCGCGCCTGACGTCGAAAGCGTTGCAACACCTCGATCAATGGTCCAGTTGGTTGTTCGGACTAGAGCGTCGATCTGGGCAATGGTTGTGATTGTCACGAACTCGCAGATTTGAACCACTTCGGTTCTGCAGACGGTTTGCGTCTCGTTTCCGCAGACAGACTGATAACCGCACGAGTCGACGTATCCGCAGCTCACGCCGCCCGAGACCGGGTCGTAGCTGCATGAGAATGACGGCGTGCAAACGTACACGTAGTTGCAGGCATAAACAGTTTCCGGCCGGCAGTTGTACTGGGTCTCGTACCGACAAACGTACTGAGTGTCGGCATACCCCCAAAACTCGACGTTGACCCACTGCTGTGACGCCGACTTTGCGGGGCGGACAGGGCCGCTGGTATAGGCGACAGAGTTGACGCCGGCAGTGGATTGAAAGGAAACGCCCTCAGCCAGAGGGCTGATGTGGCGAGCGTTGAGAATCTTTCTGAATGAGTCAAACACCAGGCGGCCCGATGCATCATAGGCAGCCGTACCGTATCCGGCGGTGGCGTTGCCGGAGATGGGAACAAAAGCGAGGATCGGGCACGAGGTTGTGCTCAGCACGGACACAGTCCAGTTGCCAGCCCACCCCTCAACGGCAAGCACGCCAGCCTTGCCGCTGGAGCCGCAGTTGACGACGATGAGCGGGAATGCTTGCGAGGTTACCGTGTAGGTGTTGACGTTCCCTGTTCGCGAGGTCGGGTTGAACTGCCCGACCATTTCGTAGCAAGGCGTGTCCGACGTCACAAGCAGTGATCCGTCGTCACCTCTGAAAAATGCGCCGAAGTCAGCCATGGATCACCTCACAAACACAAGGATGGTTGACGGCACGTTTCCACCAGACGCGGTGACGTCGATGGTCCTGGTGCTAGTGTTAAGCGACGTCGTGATTGTCGGAAACGTGGGCACCTGGTTGGCTGGAATGTTGATGCCAGGCAGGATGAAGGCCTTGACGTCGGTCGCGAACTGAAACGCCGGCGCCGTGTAGCTCTTTGTGACCGTGCCGCTTGAGTAGGAAAAGCTGTCGACGAAAGAAGCCCCCGTGCTGGTGCTTTTGAGTCGCCCAAGATCAAAGCCGTAGCTCATGCTGCAAGGTTTCCGATCTTCACCCGAAGAATGCCGGATGAGTCATAGACCTTGATCACGTTGTTCGTGATCTCCAGGCGCTCGCCAGAGCTTGAGCTTTTGACGTCGATCGTCCCGCGGAACGTGGCGTTGTTCATCTCCATCTGGCCAGTTTTATTGATCCTCCAGCCGGCCGAGCCTGCCGCGTAGTCGCTGGACTGGATGTCGTTTGCGATCTTGGCAAAGCCAATGCTTGCGTCACCAATTCGAGCGGTGCTGATCGTGCCGCTTGTAATGACGGCAGCACTGATGTTGGCAATCTTGGCGTCGAGTGTGCCGGCTTGAATGCGGTCTGCGCTCAGAAAGCCGGTGCTGATCTTGGCTGCGTCGAGGTTGGCGATCTTCGCGTTGTCGATCGCGGCGTTGCCGATCTTCGCGCTGGTGATCGTGCCATCCTTGATGAACGCGGCGTCCATGTAGACGCCAGCAGGAACAGCAACCCCATTGACGGTCGTGGCCGTTGCTTGAATGGCAAACGGTGTGATCGGGCTAAAGGTGACCCACTGAGTGCCGTCAAAGCGGAATGTCTGCTTTGTGGATGGCTTGTACCAAACCTTGCCTGCGGTGGCGCCAGTCGGCGTCGCCTCCTGCGTGTAGTCGTTGGGTGCGGAGATTGAGAACCGGTCAGCAATGATGGCGAACTGCGACGTGCTGCCGCCAGCCGTCGTTGACTCGCTTGCAAGGCCAAATCCAGCCACACGGCCAGCCAGGTCGGTCTTGACCGTGTACTGCGCCTGCAGGCTCTCGCCCGAGGCCTTGGCAAAGTAGTTTTGCTGGACAGACGCCGTTGTGGCGTAGCTGTTCAGCGTGTTGTTGAACGACGATGTCAGCGTCGTCGAGGCTGAGCTGATGGCCTGGTCCGTCGCGGTCTTGGTGTAGTAGTTTGACGTCAGGGAGGCGTTGGTGACGTAGCCCGTGAGCGTGTTGTTGAACGTGGCCGAGAGCGCTGTCGTCGCGGAGCTGATGGCGCCGTCTGTGCTGGTCTTGGTGTAGTAGTCGGAGATCAGCAGTGCGCGCGTTGCCGGCAAGCCGGTGGTGGCGTTGTTGACCTGCGAGCTCAGCGTTGTGATGGACGAGGACAGGGCGCTGTCTGCGTTGGCTCGAGTGGTTGCCTCAGCCTGAATGGCGGCGGTGTTGCCGTTGGCCAGAGAGGTCAGGCTTGTGATTTGCGTCGACAGTGCGGAGTCGCCATCGACCCTCGCCGTCTTTTCAGTGTTGATCGCACTGAACCAGTCGGCAAAGCCAAAGTCCATGGCGTCAGCCCACTGAGCGCCGTCCCATCGGTACTGCTTGTTGGAGCGGATGACGTAGTCGCCGCTGCTGTAGTCGTTGTAGTAGGTGACGTCCGTGTCAATCCACATGTCGCCGACCACGAGGGGATTTGCAGGCGAGTTGGCGGGCGGGTTGCTTTGGTAGTAGACCTTCGTCTTTGTGTTGACGAGAGCCGAGAGCGTTGTCACCTCGCTGGAAAGCGCGGACACAGCGGTTGCGCGCGCCGTGCGCTCCTGAAAGATCAGGCCCTGCGACACCAGCGACAGGTCGTTGCCGGCGTAGTTGCCGCGCATCTGGACTGCGAGGGCGGTTCGGTCGACGATCTCTTGGCCCAAGCCGTCTTGCAGGTCGTTGATTTCCGTGGTGTGCGCAGCCACAGCGTCGCCAATCGACGTGTAGTCACCGATCTTGCGCCAGTATGTGGCGTTGGTTGGCAGGACGTTTGTCGAAGCCTGCAGCGCCAGGTAGAGGCTTCCGCTGTATGTGACCTGATCATCCGCGCCGTACGTGGTTGTCGACTCCCACTCGGGGATGTTCAGCAGATCATTGACCTGGCCCTGCACGTAAGCCACCCGGGCGTTGACCGAGTTTGGAGTGGAGGCTGGTGCGTCAACCAGGTCAATCCTGGCGGCCAGCGTCGAGTACAGGTGGCTCTCTTGAATCTGCCCAGACAGGCTGGCAAGAACAAGCTCTGGATCGGCGGCGGTTGAGGCCAGCGAGCCATCAACGGCGTTGTAAGGGCCAGTGACGTTGGCCTGGCTAACAAAGCGAATCCAGTAGTAGCTGGTCGCGCTCGTGCCCAGCTGGTCAATGAAGAACCTTGTCGAGCTCGTGCCAATCAGGACGGCATTGCCGATGGCGTTTGTCTCTGAGCGCCAGAGCTCCGCAAAAGCGTGGTTTCGGTACTGGGCCGCATCCCACTGAAGCTGCACGCTGGCGAACAAACCTGCAGCCGTGAAGCTCTCTGGCTTTGGCGGGACCGTCATGTCTTGCGTTGGGTCGTATCCGTCGGGATAGGCCCAGGCAGGCATCACCGGGAGCGCGGAAGAGCCCGGAGTCCAGCCATTTCGCAGCTGAGCTGCGCCGGAGTCAACAAGGTCGCGGAACGTGACGTTGGCATCCAGGGGATTGCCAAGCAAGCCCTCGCGGACATCGAGCACGTTCTTGACGGCCCTGCTGACCGCCAACAGGTTGCTGTCGGTTGGCGCTGGAATGGACGGAACTTTGGTGCTCATTGCAACTGCTTCAGTTCATCAACAGAGGTGGCCACGCGCAAGCGCTTGACCTCATTGGTGCCGGTGATCTCGAACTGCCACTGCAGCGCCTTGAAGCCGGACTTGAGCTTGAATGGCTCGCGACTGGTCACTGTCTTGGTCTGCTTGAGCACGCCGTCGGCGTAGGCCTTGAGCGTGACCGGGAATGCGGCCGCCTCAATGGCTGCGACGCCAAAGTTGATCTTGGTGGCCAGGCGAAACGGCTTGCTGCGCCAGGTGTAGGCCAGCGGGTTGCCGGTGTTGTAGCGAACGATGTCGCCGCCCTGAGCCAGGTACAGCGTGTCAGTGCGCGGGTCGCTGTAGGCCGCTGTGATGGCTGTTGCTGCGTTTTGATTGCTGGTCGTGTGGAATGGACCCTGACCAGTCGGATCAAAGATCAGAATGCCTCGGCTGCCGTCGGTCTTGGTGTACAGCGCGATGTAGCGGCCGTCGTGCGAGAACGCTCTGAATGAGCTGGGGTTGAGCGCCTGCCACTGCTTGCGGGTGTAGTGCTTGGTGGAAACCAGGTTGGCACCAGAAGAGTCGATGGCGACCAGGCCGTCAGGCGAGGCGTAGAGCACGCCGCCCTCGGTCTCGACGATCGATGGCCGGGACACGCAGGCCTGGCGCAGGTTGAGGCGGCGAGGCGTCATGGCAGACGGATCAGCGCCATCCAGCACGAATGGGTAAGCCGAGGTCAGCAGGACAGCCGACTGATCAAAGGCGGCCACGCCGACGATCTGAAAGTCGATGGGGTACTTGTGCGGCCAGGCGTGCGGAAGGTTGGGTTCCGACAGGTAGGCGGTGTTGCCCACGAAGCCGATTGCAGCGCCAGTGGCGAGCATGCGCAGGCCTTGCAGGGCGGCTGGTGGCGCGATCCAGTTCTCGCTGGGCAAAATCTCGCCGAGCTGCGCCTGAGGCAGGGTGTCGGTGTAGCTGGTCTGTGCGACGGGGATCTCGGCGACGAATTGAAACTGCGCGGAGCTGCCGACCGTGGACGAGCGGTAGATGCGCTTGGTCGCAATGTTGTAGGCGCCGTCAGGAGCGGAGCCCAGGTTGCTGTAGGTGGCCGATGCAGCGGGGTCGAGCGTCGACACAATGGAAGCTGGCGACGGAGGGCCCTCTTCGCCGTACGCCGAGACGTAGGTGATGACGACGGTGCGTGATTCAGCGGTGGCGGCAACGCTTGGAGAGGTGCCTGTGATCAGTGGGGTGACGGTGGGCGCAGGGATGCCGAGGTCGTAGCTGGCGCCTGGGTAGCTCGAGCCCGAAAGGATGGCTGTGCTGGGCCCGTACTTGGGCTTGACGCCATCGGTCCAGTACGCCCTGCCCCAGATGTCTTCTGGCAGCGGCGAGGCCATGACGTCGGTCTCAGCCAGGAACTCGAGCCAGTACTCGTTCTCGTTGGCAGACGTGCCGTAGCGCCAGATGGTCTTTGGCTCAGTCTTGGTCAGCGCCTTAAGCGTTGTGGGGCCAAGCAAAGGCGCAAGCGTGCCGGTGGTCAGTTGCACGTTGTCCGCAACGACAGACTCGGCCGTCTCCAACAGCAGAGGGTCGAGAAGTGGGCGCAAACCCAAGAAAGCTTTGATGTCAATTGCGGGCATGGTGACTCCGATTTTATCCGCGGATGCAACTTTCTGTTGCTCCCTGCTCAATCATTTCCGGCGTCACAGTGTTGCGAGCCACCTGGCCAAACTCTGAGTGGTAGGTGATGCTGGTGACCTGGCGCTCCGAGACCCACCCGCCACGGGATGCGTACGCATCTCGAGCCGCAAGCGTTGCGTGCTGAATGACGGTGATGCCTGAGTGTTCTTTTTCTTCGACGTGGTGACGGTGGCCGGTGTGGCAGTAGCGCTTCACGGTGTCGCCCCAGATCTTTGGGAACTGAGCTGCGAACAGGATCGGCAGCTGGTCGTTTTTCTTCAGGTGGCCGTGGTGGAAGGCCAGCATGGTCTTGCCGTGCTGAATGCAGTAGTACGGCAGGGGCGAGTCGATGACTTCGACGCGCGGCTCGTTCTCAAACAGCGCTTTGAACAGCACGCGCAGCCACACGCTCGAGGCCATGTCGTGGTTGCCCTCGGCCATGAGCACGATGACCTTCGGATGCTTGGCCAAGGCCATCGAGACGACCGAGCGCAGAACGCGCACGGCAACCTCAACGACCTTGCTGAAGCGGCCGTCCTGGTCAAGGATGTGGCCAGATGTTGGTGTGACGGGAGACAGGCCGTCGCTGTGCAGGAAGTCGCCCAGCTGGTTGACGATGCCGATGTCGGCGGCAGGAGACGCATCGACCATGGCTTGGAAGCAGCCGGTCAGCACGCGCTCGGCGATGTCCAGATCCCAGTCTTCGCCTGATTCGCGATGCCATGACAGCATGCCGACGTGCGAGTCGGTCAGCGTGTAGACGGTGGCCAGGGCGCTGCTGGAGATGCCGGGTGCCGGTGTGGCCTTGACCCGTGGCACGTCGTCGCATAGGGCTGCAATCGCGTCCTGCATGGCCTGCATGCGCTTTTGGTCATCCAGGCTTGCCTTGACCCACTGCCCCGTCGGCTTGCCGTCTTTGTTGTAGTAGGTGGAGACACCCTTGGCCACAAACATGTCGGGCACTGGGCGAGTGAAGTCATGCCCTGGTGCGTAGCCGCGCATGGCGGCCTTTTTCTCGACGGCCTTGACTGCCCTGAAGACGGCCTTGTGCCCGATGCCGAGATGCCGTGCGGCCGCTCGCCAACCTCCGTGCGCGTTGACCGCGTCGATGTACTCGGCCTGTCGCTCGGTGGCGAACTGCTTCAGGTTCTCGTCAATGACCATGCTGCTACTTTCTTTGCGCCGGGCATCCAGCCCGACTTGGTGAGGTGTGGTGCGCGCGGCTCAAGGCTGCGGCGATGATTGTTTAAGGACGGTGCCTTTGATGTAGCCCTGCAGGCCTACGACGAGCGCTTCCAGTCGGTCAGCCTCTGCTGCCAGTTCAACAAGAGCTCCCGCACAATGTCCGAGTAGCTCTTGCTCAAGTCGGGCTCCTGCATTAGCTCGGGGCTGGGCGCCGGGATCAGTACAGGCCTCACCTGCACCACGCTCGGCGATTGCGTTGCGCAACCCATCAAGCTGAGACTTAGCGCCAGCGGCAGCAACAGCTGCTTTGCGTTTTTGTTCGACATAGGCTTCCTCTGCTTTCTGTTTTGCGGCCAGGAGATCTTGCTCGCGGTCGCGTGCTGCACGCTCGAATTCCAGAGCCTGCTGGGCCCGTTTGGCAATGTCCTGGTTCCACTCGGCCTGCACGGCGTGCTTGCCCGTGACGTAGGCCTTCCAGTGCGTGCCTGCCAGCAAGGCGGCGACGATCAGTGCTGCTGCGATTCGCCAATACATTGCTGGTACTCCTTCTCACGGCGGATGGTGAGGCCACGCAAGGGCTGGCCTTTGAACTTGTCCCACTTCAGAATTTCGGAGCACGCTTCGGCGTATTGCTGCGCATTGAGTTTGCGCACCAGCGTGGAGCCGCAGAACGCGCCCTGGCCGATGTTGTAGGTCAGGCTCATGTAGGCGTCGTACTCGTACTGGTGCAGTGGCACCTTGACGCACTTCTTGAGCGCGCCTTCGAATTTCTGGACGTCCTGCAAAGCCCGCACAAGCGCCTGAGGCGGCGTGATGCGATCACCAGGCTTGACGCCGTCAGTGGTGCCAAAGCCGATCGTTGGCACGTCGCCCGGGACCGGTGTGTAGGCTCTGTCGCTGTAACCCTCATGCAGGGCAATGCCCACGAGTGCGCCGGCGCTTAGGACCAGGCTTGCGATGTGTGTGCGCTGGAGTGCCATCAGACGTCCCTCTGAGCCACAACGCGAGCAACCAGAGCGGCAGCTGTCACCACCGCGGATGCGACGGCAAAGACGCCCTGAGGCAGATCGGCAGCGAAGAATGGCAAAGCCACCTCAACACCGGAGAGCACGGCGGCCGCGGCCATGAGGCGAACAGACCACGCCTTGCGGATGATGTGTTTCCAGTCGTCTTTGAACTTCATTTGTGTGCGCCAAAAAAGACGAAGCCCGCACTTGGCGGGCTTCTGGGATCAGGCTTGTGCCTGAGGGGTGTCGGCTGGTTGAGGATCAGGCGAGTTGGCATGTGGCTGATTGGTCAGTTGCTGCTCGGCCTGGTTCTTCACCTTGGCCCAGGTGTCAAGCGACACCTCGAGTGGCAGCTTGGCTAAGCCGCCAAGGATTGCCTGAACTTCTTGGATTTCGAGATTGAGTTGAATGGACATGGGGGTTACCTCACAGAAATGGAACGCGTACCAATATTGGCGCGCGGATTATATCCATCTTTGTTGTCCAGGCAACTTTTTGTTGGCTGTCAGACCCAAAAATCAGACGTGGTTTCCAGCCAGAGTCCGAGGCAGATCATGCTTTTGCTTTGCTGCTACTTCTGACGCTTTTATCAATTCGAGTCGTTTTTTAAAACCGACCAGGGCAGCGCAGGCTGCACGATGGCGGGAGCCTTGGCCCCGTCGATCTGCGCTTGCACGGCGGCCTCAGTGGCATCCTTGTCAACGCCATTGGCCCAGACCCAGCCCAACACGGTCTCTGGCGTCAGGTCGGCGAAGGCCGTGAACTGGCCCTCTGGAGCGGGCAGGCTGCAGGTGCCGTACACGCTGCCGTTGTAGTCACCGTCGACGCCATCACAGCGCCAGTGAACGGTCTTGACGACATTGGTGTTGGAGCCGTCTTGAGGCGCGCAGTCGAGTGCGGCGATGGTCCAATTGATTACAGTGGTCATGGTGTTTCCTTCAAAAGTAAGTGCAGGCAAAACAGACGGCACCGCCAGCGATTGTGGCGGATGCGTCAGCGAACTCAGGCGTGCCGAAGCCGCGCATGTCGCGCAGCTCCTTGGCAATCGCAGCGGCAGTGACCGCGGCCATAGCCCAGATTGGCCCAAAGGCCAGCATCACGGGCACAAACAGCACCGCGCCGTAGACGAAGTGGTTGGCCTTGTCTTGTGGAAGCTGAGGCAGGGTCATGCGGCCTCCAGCGCCTCAACTCGAGCGGCCAAGGCGGTGATGATGGCTTGCTGCTCTTTGATTGCGTTGACCAACAAAGGCAGCATGTCTGTTGCCGAAAGCGTCAGACGTTTTGTTTCCTGTGTCGGGTTTTCAAGTTCACGCTGAACTTCTTCAACAGCTTCTGGCAAGACGGCTTGCACTTGTTGGGCCGAGAAGCCCACGCGTCTACGTGCCTCGGCTTTGTCGCTTTTGTAGTTGTAGTAAACGCCGTCGATACTTATGAGCTTTTCTAGCGCGTCTTCGACTAATCCGTGAATGTTCTTTTCGCGTTCGTCAGACAGTGTGCTCCAAGAGGTTCCGCCATAAGTAAGCTGCACACCAGTTCCGTTGTACGCAGTGCCAACCCAGTAATAGCTAAGCCCATCCGCGCCGCCATTGGCGCCAAAACCACCACGGTTTGTGCCAGAGCTCCCAACAAAGTATGTGCCAGTTGCCCATCCGCCGGTGTCAGAGCCAATGAAGATTCCGCCACCGGTGCCGTCAATTGAAACTTGACGAGTTCCACCAACGGCCACGGAGCCTGAATGGCCAGCCTTTAAGCCGGTTCCGTTAACGCATAAGACGCCACTGGAGTTAATGCGGGCGCGCTCTACACCGGAGCTGCGGAAGGCGATCGTGCCGTCGGTAGCGCCGCCACCTCGGATGAAGTCGATCGTCGCGCATTCACCGGAGCCCAGGTAGAACATGCCCATCTTGCCCATGGATGTTCCAGAGCTGCCAGCAACACCGTTCATGAAGCCAAGGCGGAAGTTCAGGTCATCGACGCCTTTGGTAAAGACCGAGGTCAGGACGTTAGCGCCAGTCGGCCCGACATCCAGGTGAGAGTACGGAGATGTGGTGCCGATGCCGAGGTAGCCGCCGGGGGAGATGCGGGCGACTTCGCTCCATGTGTTTGAGCCAACACCGAATGCAATGCCGTCATACGCAGCCAAGCGTAAGCCGCCGTTTCGGCCGACTGTGCTGACAGGGCCCGCGTAGATCTTTAGGTTCGTTGTTGCGCCGAAGCCGAAGCGGAAGTTCAATCCGTTGCCGCCGTCAAATCCGTCAATGCTTGCGTTGCCACCGGCCACGGTGAGGCGCGAAGCGTCTGTAGTGCTGGTCGTGCCAATTAGCAAGTTACCGACGGAGTTGAGGCGCATACCCTCCACCTCTGTCCCGGCGTAAACGTCGTTGTCTGGCCTGGAGTAAAAGGCAAGGTGCGTTGCCGCGTATGCGTTCGGTCCACCCGCCTGAAGAATCTTGATCGCGCCACCAACACCAATGCCATAGTGCTTGTAGAAATTAAGCGAGGCGAGAACTTGGTTGTCGGTCATCGCCTCAGTGTTAAGCGTAGAGGTGATGTTGACAGATGGCGTGACGGACACTACCTCGAGACGCCCTCTTGGTGTTGTCGTTCCAATACCGATGTTTCCGGAGGAGTTGATGCGCATGCGCTCGACGCCACCAACTCCTGTATCAAAGGCAATATAGCCAGTACCGTCTAACGCCCTGGAGACGATGCGAGTTTGTCGACCCGCCTCAATCAGCTGCATTCCCAAGTAATACTCGGAGCCGTCGATGTACTTCATGCCCACCAGCTGTGAACCCCATTGGACAGACACATCGCCGGCTACAAGCAGTTTGTTGTACCCGTCTGGTCCAGCTCCAATCGCAAGATTCCCGCTTGCGGATAGCGTCATCTTTGCGTCACCGAAATTGATGGCGGCACCTGCTGTGCCGGGGGCGGCGGCGTACCAGCGGTGCTGCCCACCGCCTTGCTGGAACATCGTCGCAGAAGGCCCGGTGTTTGCGTATGCCCAAGTGAAGACGCCTGAGCTCTTTGCGTTGTTGGTAATCGACAGTCGGCGGTCGTCCGTATTGATGGATTGCGACCACAACGTCATCAACTGATCGGTGACTGAGTCAGTGAACTGGAACCCTTTGCCATACCCGCCAGTGGTTGGAGTAATCCCCAAACCAAGGCTGCCGAAGGGGTCGAGGTACATTCGCTCCGTGCTATTTGTCAAGAACGAAAGCGTGTGGTTGCTCGTTGTGCCAACGTAGCCGCGTTGCGTGTTATCGCCAAGAATGGTTGTGATGCCTGACGTGCGCTGAACGCCAATGTTCCCACCTACAACAGTCAGCTTGTCCGCAACGCCTAGATCAGAAGTAGTTCCCAAGCGCAGACCGGCAGCAGTCAGGCGCATATGTTCGCCGTTGATGTCAAACGTAATGGGTATCCCCGCTGGAGCACCCACAGTTACAGCCGATGATGTTGCGAACAAATACCCAGCTTCAACACCGTTCACGCCAAGAGCGAAAATGGCGGACGACGCTCCCCTGGAGGTCACGTTGCCACGACCTGCTGTGCCATAAAACGGAGACGATCCACCCGCAACAATACTGCCAGTGTTGCCAAAAGTTGTCCCATCAAACGTCAGCGCAGACCCAGTGGTCAGGACTTTTGAGCCGTTGAGGTAGGCCAGGCCGTTGGCTGTGCCGCCGGAGAGAGTGACTGAGCCGCTGGCCGCAATGTCGCTGACTCCGGATAAAGCGCCAGTGACGTTGGCCGAGCCATCAAACGACTGGCCCCACAGCGTGCGCGGGGTGGAAAGCTTGGTTGCGGTACTGGCGTTGCCAGTCAATGGGCCCGAAAGCGCGGTTGCGGACAGTGTGGTGCCGTCAAACGTCAATCCCGCCACCCCAGAGACCACCTTCGAGCCATTGAAGAACAGCAAAGTGTTAGCTGTCGCACTCAACTGCGCCTGGCCGAGCTCGAGCTTTGCCGTATTCAGGGCGGAGAAGTTGTTGTCCAACTCCGTATTGGTAAGGGGTGCGCCCTTGGTGAGACGTAGGGTGAGATCAGCCATGGATTGCCTTGTGCCTGTGTGAATCGAAGAGACGGGCGCCGAGGTGGCGCAGCAGGCCGCATTGCGCGGCCCTGGGGCTCAGGTGGCTTAGGAGACAGTGACCTGCCAGGTGATGCTCATCGCGTCGTCTGCGCCTTTGTTGACGACCGGGAACACTGTTCGGCACAGCATCGTGCCGGCAGAAGCGGCGTTCAGGATGCCGGCTTCGACCACAGCGCCAGTGCCGGTGCCCGCAGGGAACGAGGCGGCGTATGTCACGACGTTACTGGACGAGCCACTCGAGGCCAGAGCAACGCGACCTAACTCAGAACCCAGGGCAGTGTCGCCAGCGGCGGCCGCGGTGTTCGATGCGCCGATGGCCATGTGGCTCATCGCGGTAGGCGTGCCGACCATGCGCGAGGCGATGAAGGTCTTGCCAGTGGCGACCACCAAGTTTTTGATCTCGCGGCGGTCTTTGACCTGGCCATCGGGACCGGTGATTTCGACAAGCAAGCTGCCTGTGACTTTGATTTCTTCGTTGATCATGTGGATCTCCAGGTTAAAAAACAAGTGAAACGCCGACGTAGTCGCCAGCGAAGTAGGTTGGGTCGCAGTAGCCTTGCGAGACGAGAGACCCGGAGTCGCTGAGTGACTGGGAGTCGATCAGCTGTTTTTGCGTTGACCGTGTCAAGAAGTCCGATGGTGTGGACGTGTCTGACAAGGGCCTCGCAAAAGAGAATGCTGTGGCGTCAAGCACCGACTGAGAGTCAGTCAGCAGCTTTGTGAAGGCCCGTGCCGCGCTGTCGGTTAGCGACTGCGTGTCACTCAATGCCTTCGTGGTCGCAATCTGCTTTGTGTCGGCTGCTTGCGCCTGATCCAGGAGCGGCCTGGACAGCAGGATCTGGCTGGCGTCAGTTGCAAAGGCGACGTTGCTGAGCGACTTTGATGTGAGCGTCACCAAGCCGTCGTTGATGTCGGCGTTGTCGACCATCCCGACGCCGTCGCTTAGCGCCTTGGTCGTCTGTCTGCTTAGCGTGTCGGAGGTCGTCGAGGTGTCTTTCAACACCTTCAGAAAACCTCGTGTCAGGTAGTCGGTGACGGCCACTTGCTCGGAGGCCGCCTTTGCCATCGAGAGCCTGGCCGCGTCTTCTATTGCGACCAGGTCGCCTGTCACGATCTTGCCGAATGACTTGGCGGCCAGGTCGGTTGACGCGACGACTTCCTTGAGCAACTTGACGACGCTGCGCACCTGGGAGTCCGCGAGCTCGAACTGATCGGAGACGGGCCGGCTCAGGTGCAGCATCGGGGTGTCAAGAACCGGTGCCAGGTCTTCGAAGTTCCTGATGAAGATCAGGGTCCGAGTGACAACCTCTTCGAATGAAACTGCGTCGGACAAAGCCTTGCCCGCGGTGATTGCCACCGAGTCACTGGTGAAAGTCGCATCAGCAAAGCTCTTTGCAAGCGTCAAACTGACGCCGTCGGACACAGCGAGCGCGTCACCCAGGAGCTTGTAGCGGCCGGTGTTGTCCAGCTCTGCAGACAGCTGCAAAGCGATGTAGTCGATCGAGGCAATCGGCTGCGCAACAGACACGCCAAGGATGGGCGAAACGACGGTGATGCTTGCCCTTGGTCGGATCAGCGATACGCCGGCCCGAGCGACACCGGTGGCGACGCTGATCGCCATTTAGAACTCCTGGCGAACCTTGAATTTCAGGACGTCGTAGACGGTCTGAACTTGCCCGTCCGCGAAAGTGATTTCGATCTCGGCTTCGTAGTCGCCTGGCTCAACCTGCAGCATGCTGGGTTGAGAGGCAGGAAAGAACACACAACCGCCATTGGCGCCATCAGTGACTGTGCCGATCAGGGTGGCTGTCAGCGTCTCAGCGCCAGCTGCACGGAACTTCAGCCGCGGCGTAGCGCCACCGATGGAGATCGGATCGCCCGTGATCTCGTCGGTCAGCGTGCAGACGATTGCTGGGCGAGTGTCGCCCTGGACCAGTTTTAATTTTTCTGCCATGTAAACCTCTTATGCGAACGGGTGTGGCCGAACTGACAGACTGCCTTGCACGCGGTCGTGGAGGTCGTCGATCTTTGCCTTGAGCATCTGGTCGTTGAGTTGGGCGCGGTAGACGGCGGCCATCTGAGCGTTCGTCCATGTCTTGCCCGGCATGACCATCAGACGGGCCTTGGTGCCACCCAGCAAGCCGTCGAGATACTTGGTGCAGATCTCATCAGGCAGCGTTGTTGCGGTGAGCGTGGGCGCGTAGGCCACGCGCATGGTGAGCTTGGCGCGATTGGCTTCCATCGGGATCGGAAAGATGCGGATGGACTGCCAGTCGACCGAAGCGTTGTAGTAGGTCGGCTCGCTGCCGGTGGCGGTCTGCCAGTTGGGCATGAGCTCGAAGAGCTGAGGCATGGTCACGGGCCGCAGCTTGCGGTTGCTGGCCCAGATGTCGCGCACCGTCACAATGCGGGCATCTCTCGGCACCTCGACGTCGAGCAGGTTCTGCTTGTCGATGACGATCAGCGGGTCTTGGATCTCTTGCCAGGCCAGGGTTTCAGTGCAGAACTCAATGGCCGACTGGACCAGGGCCTGGTTGATCAGCACATCGGGACAGCCAGGCAGCTCAGGCGCTATGAAGCGAATCAGGTCGGAGGTTTTCATGCTTTAGGCTGCCCGCGGTGTTGGAGCTGGCGCGTTGAGGCCGCCAGAGGACCAGCGCAGGTTCGGGTTGACGCCTGTGATGGCCGTGGCCTGGGCGTTGATGCTCGAGACAAACTGCTGGCCGTACATGGAAGCCATCGGCACGTTGGCCGACTCGCTGTCCTTGGCGTAGGCGCGGGCCAGGATGTAATTGACCAGGTCATCGGTGTTGGACTCGTCGACGCCCACAGAGGTGGTGTCGGTGCCGTCCATGCCGTAGCTGCCGGTCGTGGAAATTTCGGGTGGATTGAACGCGTACTGCAGATCAACCCAAACAGTGGCGTCGCTCTTGACGCCTGGTGTGACGTAGAAGATCTGAGGCGTCTTCGGGTCGTACACGTAGCCAGTGATCTCGGTGCCAACCTGCGTGTGCCAGTCAGGCGTGAAAGCGTCGAGCGTCTCGCGATCGGAGATGCGCACCGCATTGCCAGGCGTCAGGCCGTTGGAGCCCATGTTGCGGACGACCGACATCACGGCGATGCCGAAGACGTCCGCAGCTGGGCTGGAGCCGTCGCGCAGCACGTTTGCAGCAGGGATCTTGAGGATCGACTGCTTGGTGCCGGCGACAAGCTTGACGGCATCCACGCGCGAGCATGAAGAAGGCACGTACTTGGCGATTGCCTTCTGGCCCTCATTGAGCCAGGTCACCAGCTCGCGCTGGGTGTACCGCTCGAACTGAGGGTCGACGTCCTGCAGCTGCGTTGAAACAGCAA
>JACCDQ010761224.1_pt1 | contig 15985 bp, 17 predicted proteins | sample 7446031 | NCBI WGS metagenome assembly JACCDQ01 (sample SAMN15323442, study PRJNA562643) | freshwater metagenome | isolation source: river surface water | place: USA:Blue River Watershed | collected 2017-08-17
GCATGCTGCTGGGCGCGCCGACACTCAAGCTGCGCGGTGACTACCTGGCCATCGTGACGCTGGGCTTCGGTGAAATCATCCGGGTGTTCATGAACAACCTGGACCACCCGGTCAACATCACCAATGGCCCCAAAGGTCTGGACCAGATCGATCCGATTTCGATTTTTGGCCTCAACCTTGGCAAGAAGCTGATGATCGGTGACTTCGAAATTTCTTCGGTGTCGCTCTACTACTACCTGTTCTTGAGCTTGGTGTTGGTGGCGATTTTGATCTCCCACCGTCTGGAGTTCTCGCGCATTGGCCGTGCCTGGATGGCGATTCGCGAAGACGAAATCGCCGCCAAGGCCATGGGCCTGAACACCCGCAATTTGAAGCTGCTGGCTTTTGGCATGGGCGCCACTTTCGGCGGTGTGTCGGGGGCCATGTTTGCAGGTTTTCAGGGCTTCATCTCGCCCGAGTCTTTCAGCCTGATGGAGTCGGTGATGATCGTGGCCATGGTGGTGCTGGGGGGCTTGGGCCATTTGCCCGGTGTGATCTTGGGCGCTGTCTTGTTGTCGGCCTTGCCGGAGGTCTTGCGCTATGTGGCCGGGCCTTTGCAGGCGCTGACCGATGGTCGCCTGGATGCCTCCATCTTGCGTCAGTTGTTGGTGGCGCTGGCCATGATCGTGATCATGTTGATGCGTCCGCGTGGCTTGTGGCCATCGCCAGAGCACGGCAAAGCGCTCAAGACGAAATGAAAGGCCCGCACATGACACAAGATACTGTTCTCCAAGTCGCAGGCATTTCCAAGCGTTTTGGCGGCCTGCAAGCGCTCACCGATGTGGGCATGACGATCCAGCGCGGTCAGGTCTATGGCCTGATCGGGCCCAACGGTGCGGGCAAGACCACTTTCTTCAACGTGATCACCGGTTTGTACACGCCCGACAGCGGCACCTTTGAGTTGGCAGGCAAGCCCTACCAGCCCACAGCGGTGCACGAAGTGGCCAAGGCCGGCATTGCCCGCACCTTCCAGAACATCCGTTTGTTTGCCGAAATGACGGCGCTCGAAAACGTGATGGTGGGCCGCCATGTGCGCACCCATTCGGGCTTGCTGGGTGCGATTTTCCGCACCCCCGGCTTCAAGGCCGAAGAAGCTGCCATTGCCCAGCGTGCGCAAGAGCTGCTCGACTATGTGGGCATAGGCAAATACGCACATTACAAGTCGCGAACGCTGTCGTATGGCGACCAGCGCCGCCTGGAGATTGCCCGTGCTTTGGCGACCGACCCGCAGCTGATCGCGCTCGACGAACCCGCTGCCGGCATGAATGCGACCGAAAAAGTGCAGCTGCGCGAGCTGATCGACCGCATCCGCAAGGACAACCGCACCATCTTGCTGATCGAGCACGATGTGAAGCTGGTCATGGGCCTGTGTGACCGCGTCACCGTGCTCGACTACGGCAAACAAATCGCCGAAGGCACGCCTGCCGACGTGCAGAAGAATGAAAAAGTGATTGAAGCCTATCTGGGCACGGGGGGACACTGAGATGGCCGACATCCTTTTGAAAGTCAAAGACCTGCAAGTCGGCTACGGCGGCATCCAGGCGGTCAAGGGCGTGAGCCTGGAAGTGCGCGAAGGCGAGCTGGTGTCCTTGATCGGCTCCAACGGTGCAGGCAAAACCACCACCATGAAAGCCATCACCAGCACTTTGCCTTTGCAAGCCGGTGACATCGAGTACCTGGGCAAAAGCATCCAGGGCCAAGGCCCTTGGGACTTGGTCAAGCAAGGCCTGGCCATGGTGCCCGAAGGTCGTGGCGTGTTCACCCGCATGACCATCACCGAAAACCTGCAAATGGGCGCTTACATCCGCTCGGATGCGGCGGGCATTGCCGACGACATCGAGAAGATGTTCACCATCTTCCCGCGCTTGCGTGAGCGCAAGGACCAGCTGGCGGGCACCATGTCCGGCGGCGAGCAGCAAATGCTGGCCATGGGCCGTGCGCTGATGAGCCGCCCCAAGGTCTTGCTGTTGGATGAGCCCTCCATGGGCTTGTCGCCCATCATGGTCGACAAGATCTTTGAAGTCGTGCGCGACGTGTATGCCCAGGGCGTGACGGTGCTTCTGGTGGAGCAAAACGCCAGCCGCGCGCTGGCCATTGCCGACCGTGGTTATGTGATGGACTCCGGTCTCATCACCATGACCGGTGTGGGCAAGGACATGCTCGAAGATCCCAAGGTGCGTGCTGCCTATCTGGGTGAGTGATGCGCGAGTGATCCTTCACGTGCTGCGTTTGCAGCATTTGTCAAAAAAAACAGCCCGGCATGCCGGGTTGTTTTTTTTGGGCTTGAAGTCCAAGTGGGGCGGCTTCAGTCCACCCGTGCGCCACTGGCTTTGACCACGCTTTCGTAACGCGTCAGCTCTTTCCTCATGAACGCGCCAAACTGCTCGGGCGAGTTGCCCACGGGTTCGGCCATCAGTTGGGCAAAGCGTGTTTTGGTCTCGGGGGCTTGCAGTGCGACCACAAAAGCCTTGTTCAGGCGGTCCACCACATCGCGTGGCGTGCCTGCAGGGGCCACCAGGCCCCACCAGGTGTCGATTGAAAAGTCTTTCAGGGTTTCGCTCATGCTCGGGATGTCGGGCAGTGCATTGCTGCGCTGGGCGGTGGTCACGGCCAGGGCCTTCAGGCGGCCCGCCTTGATGTTGGCTGCCGCCGTGGCCAGGTTATCGAAGTTGAAGTCGACTTGCCCCGATAGCAAAGCCAACTGTGCGGGGTTGCCGCCGCTGTAGGGGATGTGCACCGCAAAGATACCCGCCGCGCGCTTGAACATCTCGCCGGCCAGGTGGCCTGCACTGCCGTTACCGCCCGAACCAAAGTTGAGCTTGGCGGGGTTGGCTTTGGCATAAGCCACCAAATCGGCCAGGGTGTTGATCTTCAGGCGCTGTGCGGTTTCGGCGTTCATGACCAACACATTGGGCACGCGCAGCATTTGCGTGATCGGCGCAAAGTCGCGGCTGGCGTCGTAGGGCATCTTGGCAAACAGCCAGGGGTTGATGGCGTGCGTGGCAGTGGCTGCGATGCCGATCGTCAGGCCGTCGGGGGCCGCTTTGGCCACCAGGTCCGCGCCCAGATTGCCGCCCGCGCCGGAGCGGTTTTCAATGATCACCGTGCCCAGGCTGTCTTTGACGCGCTCGGCCAAGGCCCGCGCCGTCACATCGATCGGGCCACCGGGTGCATAAGGCACGATGATGCGGATGGGTTTGCCTTGTGCCCAAGCTGAGGCGGTCAAGTTTGTGGCCAAAGCGCTCAGGCAAAAATCACGGCGTTGCATGGTGAGTCCTTTTTACTTGTAGGTCGGAGCTTCAGCTCCGACGCGAACCTCGGCAGAAATCCAAAATGTCGGAGCTGAAGCTCCGACCTACAGAGGGCAGTGTTGGCGATAACAGGTCAGCCCTTGGCCTTGTCGGCCTCAGAGGTGAACGAATCGGCGTAGAACTCTTCTTCGGGCAAACCGCCTTGCGCCACATAGTCGCGTTTGGCTGAGTCCACCACGATGGGGGCGCCGCAGGCATAAACCTGGTGACCCGATAGATCGGGGAAGTCCTGCAACACGGCCTGGTGCACAAAGCCGGTGCGGCCGTCCCAGTTGTCTTCGGCCTCGGCGTTGGAGATGACGGGCACGTAGCGCAAGTTGGGCATCTCGGCCAGGCGGGCTTGCACCCAGTCGGCCATGTACAGGTCGGACGGACGGCGACCGCCCCAGTACAGCGTGGCGGGGCGGGTGATGCCGCGGTGCTGCATGTGTTCGATCAGCGCCTTGATGGGCGCAAAACCGGTGCCCGAGGCCAGCAGCACGATGGGCTTGTCGCTGTCTTCACGCAGGTAAAAACTGCCATACGGGCCTTCGGCGCGCAGGATGTCTTTTTCTTTCATGGTGGTGAACACCGGATCGGTGAATTTGCCGCCGGGCATGTGGCGGATGTGCAGCTCCACCGTGGGCGGTGCCACCTCCAGGGTGTGCGGCGCATTGGCCATGCTGTAGCTGCGGCGCGAACCGTCACGCAGCAAAAACTCGATGTACTGACCCGCGTGGAACTTCATCACGTCGTTGGCGGGCAACTGGAGTTTCAGCGCGATCACGTCGTACGATTTTTTCTCCAGGCTGACCACACGCACCGGCATCTTTTTGACGGGCAGGCCACCTTCAGCGGTCACTTGCTTGGATTCAAGCACCACATCGCTTTGGGCGGTGGCGCAGCAGGTCAGCACCAGACCTTGGGCTTCTTCTTCGTCACTCAGGGCTTTGGCTTGGTGGGGGCCGTGCACCACGGTGCCCGAGATTTTTTTGCATTTGCACGAACCGCAGGCGCCGTCCTTGCAGCCATAGGGCAAGCCGATGCCCTGGCGGATGCCAGCGGCCAGCAGGGTTTCGTTGTCGTCGGCGGTGAAGCTGCGGCCACTGGGCTGCACGGAAATTTGAAAGCTCATCTTTTCGGTATCCTTGAGGGCTTGTATTTGACCCGGAACCCCTGATTTTGCCCTCAAACCAAACCCCCTTGGGCGCGCTGCCCGCCCGCTTTCGCCGCCAGCGTGTCTTGATCGTGGGTTGCGGCGACGTCGGCTTGCGCACCGCTGGACAGCTGGGCGCTCCGCAAAGTCAGCGGGTGCGCTTGATGGCGCTGACCTCTTCGCCTGAACGTGTGCGCTTGCTGCGGGCTTGCGGCATCACGCCCTTGCAGGGTGATCTGGACGATGCGGTGAGCTTACGCCGTCTGGCGGGCATTGCGCACCGGGTGATCCATCTGGCCCCGCCGCCCAGTGAGCGCCGGGGTGACTGGGAGCACGATCCCCGCACCCAGGCCTTGGGTCGTGTGCTGCGTTTGCGCACCCCTCCACAGGTTTTGGTTTATGGCTCAACCACCGGCGTGTACGGCGACTGCGCAGGTGAACGTGTGCGCGAATCGCGCGCGGTCAAGCCGCACACGCCCCGTGCACAGCGCCGCGTGGATGCCGAGGCCGCCATGCGATTTCTGGGGCGTAGCGGCGTGCGGGTCAGCGTCTTGCGCATTCCCGGCATTTATGCCCCAGACCGCGAAGGTGGCACGCCCCGTGAGCGTTTGCTCAAAGGCACACCGGTGCTGGTCGCCAAAGAAGACGTGTACACCAATCACATTCACGCGACCGACCTGGCTCGCGCTTGTGCAGCCGCCTTGTGGCGTGGCAAGCCGCAGCGGGTGGTCAACGTGAACGACGACACCGATTTGAAGATGGGTGATTACTTCGATCTGGCTGCGGGTTTGTATGGTCTGCCCAAGCCTCCGCGCATCTCGCGCCATGACGCCAACGCCGCCTTGCCGCTGATGTTGCTGAGCTTCATGAACGAATCTCGCCGCTTGGACAACACCCGCATGAAGCAGGAGTTGCGACTCAAGCTGCGTTACCCGCATGTGCGCGACGGCTTGAGTCCCCAGGCGGCATTGTTTGGTGCCTGAGATGGATGCGTTGCGGATTGATAAATGGCTGTGGGCTGCGCGGTTCTTCAAGACCCGCAGCATCGCCAGCGACGAGATCGGCAAGAACCGCGTGCAGATCAATGGCCAGGACGCCAAGGCTTCGCGCGAAGTCAAACCGGGTGATACCGTGCGCATGCGCCAAGGTCAAGTTGAACGCACTGTCTTGGTCAAAGCCATCAGTGCCGCGCGGGGGCCAGCGCCGGTGGCGCAGCTGTTGTACGAAGAAACTGCTGAAAGCATTCTTGCCCGTACACAGGTCGCAGAGCGCCATCGATTGGCGCGTGAACCCGCGTTGAGCATCGAGCAGGGCCGCCCCACCAAACGTGATCGGCGTCAGATTGAAAAGGCCTGGGATGACCGTTGGAGCGCCGGTATCGATTGAAGGCCGTGACAACCCCCAACAAAAAAGCCGTCAGTTCGCTTGAACTGACGGCTTTTTATCTGGTGCCCGGGGCCGGACTCGAACCGGCACGCCTTGCGGCGGGGGATTTTGAGTCCCCTGAGTCTACCAATTTCACCACCCGGGCGGGTATTCGTGAAGACTTGGATTATGGCATATTTTCCAAGTGACTGGGATGCCCGTTTTCAAAAAATCAGAACTTCATGCCCACACTCAGCGTGGCACCCCGGGTCCTGACGCCATCTTTGTCATAAAAGTTGTTGTAGCTCAACGCGCCGTAAGAGGTTTTGCTGAAGTGATAGTTCAGTCCCAAGCCATAGGCGACATCATGGTCTTTGTCTGTGAGGGAGTAGCTGCCGACTTGGCCGGTGGTCTTGTTTTCTACCGAACCCAGACGGCCAAACAGCTCAAGCTCGGGTGTCAGCATCACCTTGGGTTTGATGAAGACCCCATAAGCGCGGTTGACTTTCAGACTGGTTCCGGGCGCGTCTGTGCCATTGAAGCGGATGACATCGGAGTCGACATTTGTGCCTGCCATGCCTTCCAGTGCCAAGTTGGGGTGAAACTCATAACCCAGCACCAAACCCAGCATGGTGGGGTTCGACTTGATCGTGTTCCCATCGACCGTGGCCTTGACGGACAGCGGTGTGACGGCGATTTCTCCATACCATTGGGCTTGCGCCACTGTGGCGGACAGCACCAGGATGGCCATGCATGTCTGTTTGATTTTCATGTGAATACCTTTCTTGTTGACGCATTTCAAACTGGCGCCTTGGTTTGGACATCCAGTGCCGCAAAGATATGAAAGGCTGCAAAGAAGAACAGTGTGCTGTTGCACAGGGCACTTGATCTTTTTAACCCGCTTGTCTTCAGGGGCCGTCATGGCCATTCCCCATTGACCTTGATCAAGTGTGCTTCAGGGGCACTCGACTTATGGCAAAGTACGTCCATGATTTATCCCACCATTGAAGACGCTATTGGCAAAACTCCCCTGGTCGCATTGCAGCGTATGGGGGAAAGCGACATGGGCCCCCGTGGCAATGTGATTTTGGGCAAGCTCGAGGGCAACAACCCTGCAGGCTCGGTCAAGGACCGTCCGGCCCTGTCCATGATTCGCCGGGCTGAAGAGCGCGGCGAGATCAAGCCCGGCGACACCTTGATTGAGGCCACATCCGGTAACACCGGCATCGCCCTGGCCATGGCAGCCGCCATCAAGGGTTACCGCATGATTTTGATCATGCCCGAGGACTTGTCGATCGAACGCGCCCAAACCATGAAGGCTTTCGGTGCCGAATTGATCCTGACTCCTAAAAGCGGCGGCATGGAATACGCCCGCGATCTGGCCGACAACATGGCCGTGCAAGGCAAGGGCCATATCCTGGACCAGTTTGCCAATCCGGACAACCCGCGCATCCATTACGAAACCACGGGCCCCGAAATCTGGGAGCAAACCGGCGGCAAGATCACCCATTTTGTGAGTGCCATGGGCACCACGGGCACGATCACCGGGGTGTCCCGCTTCCTGAAAGAAAAGAACCCGGCCATCCGCATCATTGGTGCGCAGCCCAGTGAGGGCTCGCGCATTCCGGGCATTCGCAAGTGGCCTGTGGAATACCTGCCCAAAATTTACGATCCGTCAGGCGTGGATGAGTTGGTTTATGTGAGCCAGAGCGACGCGGAAGAGACCTGCAGACAAATGGCGCGCACCGAAGGCATCTTCGCGGGCATCTCGGCTGCAGGCGCTTGCTGGGTGGCCCAGCAAGTGGCCAAGACGGTGAGCAACGCCACCATCGTGTTCATCGTGTGCGACCGTGGTGACCGTTACCTGTCCACGGGCGTGTTCCCTGTTTGAGCGGAGTTGGTGTATGGCTGAGTTTCGTTTTTGCCCCCAATGTGCCACGCCTTTGGCCTGGCTCACGCAAATGGAAGACGGTGGTGAGGTGATGCGCTTGCGTTGCACCGCCTGCGACTTCACGCACTGGAACAACCCCACACCTGTGCTGGCCGGGATTGTGCAGGTGGGCGATCAGATCTTGCTGGCCCGCAACGCGGCCTGGCCGGGTCGGCGCTTTGCCTTGATCACCGGTTTCATGGAAGCCGGTGAGACACCCGAAGACGGCATTCGGCGCGAGATTGCCGAAGAAACGAATTTGCAGGTTCAGTCGCTCAAGCTGATCGGTGTGTACGACTTCCAGCGCATGAACCAGGTCATCATCGCTTACCACGCGGTGGCCGAAGGCCAGGTGCGCTTGTCGCCCGAGTTGGCGGAATACAAGATGTTTGCGCCGCAAGACATCATTTGCTGGCCCGCCGGTACAGGCTATGCCATGGGCGACTGGCTGCGCACGCAAGGCATCGAGCCGCAGTTCATGAGCTGGGCCGAACGCGAGGCGCAAAGCCAGGAACCGAATCAGGATTGAGCAATGGAATTCAACAAGGAAATTGACACCAGCGGCCTCAACTGTCCGCTGCCCATTTTGAAGGCCAAGAAGGCTTTGAATGAGATGACCACCGGTCAGGTGCTCAAAGTGATCGCCACCGACCCCGGCTCATGGCGTGACTTTGAGGCGTTTGCCCGTCAGACCGGCAATGAGCTGGTCTTGCAGGAAAAGACCGAATCGGCGTTTGTGTTCGGACTCAAACGCCGCTGATTTTCGGTCATCGGTTTATCCAAATTCCTTGAATCCCTTAAGTGGCGTCAGCGCTGGAAAGTTTGGCTGGCATTTTTCCTTCATGGCCCGGATGGCTTCATGCACATGCGGGTTGCTCCAGATGGCGCCTTGCAGCCAGCCCATCTGGCGCAGGCTGTCTTCCACGCTGTGGTCGCGCGCGTAGTTGATCGCTTGCTTGGTGCCCCAGATGGCCACGGGTGGTTTGCTGGCGATTTCTTGCGCCGCTTTCAAGGCCCCTGAGACCAAGGCTTCGTGGGTGTCAAACACTTCGGTCACCAGGCCGTAGGCCAGGGCTTTGGCCGCGCTCAAACGACGACCGGTGTACGCGAGTTCCTTGACCAGGCCCATGGGCAGCAGCTTGGGCAAGCGCTGCAATGTGCCCACATCGGCCACCATGCCGATGTTGATTTCCTGCACGCAGAAGAAGGCATCAGCCGTGGCATAACGAATGCAGCAGGCGGTCACCATGTCCACAGCGCCGCCAATGCAGCCGCCGTGAATGGCTGCGATCACCGGGATGCGCATCGTCTCCAGCAGCGTGAAGGTGGACTGCATGTCGGTCAGCAAATCGAAGACCGCAGCGCGCCCTTCGGGGCTGTTGTCGTCCATTTGGATGGCGCTGCCAAAGGTCTCCAGCGCCATGCCAGCCGAGAAATGTTTGCCGGTGCTCGAGATCACCAGCGCACGCGCCTGGCCAGAGTTGTGCAGTTGCTTGAGCACTGTGTCCAGCTCCCGCCAGAAGGTCGGGTTCATGGTGTTCATCGCCTCTGGGCGGTTCAGCACCAAGTGGGCCACGTGGGCTTCAATCGTCAGGGAAAAGCAGCTCAGTTTGTCCATGGTTGGTCTCCTGTAGCAGAGGGTAACGCTCTGCGCCAGCGGGTGCTGTCCCGGCCTTGACCAGCGAGCCCACCCGCACCCCCAGCAGGCGCAGGCGGCGCGACAGGTCCACCCGCTTGAGGCATTGGCCGGCGATCTGACGGATGTGTTTGGCGTCGGCCGTGTACTCGCCCAGGGTCTGGTCACGCGTCACGGCCTGAAAGTTGTCGTAGCGCAGTTTGATGCCGATGGTCTTGCCTTCGTAGCCCTTGCGCTGCAGGTCGGCGGCCACTTGTTCGCACAGGCGGGTGAAGACCGCGCCCAGCTCTTCGCGGTCGCGCACGGCATGCAGGTCGCGCTCAAATGTTGTTTCGCGGCTCATGCTGACGGGCTCGCTCTCGGTCTCCACCGGGCGGTCGTCGCGGCCCCAGGCCGCGTCGTGCAACCAGGCGCCGTAGCTTTTGCCAAAGTTCTCCATCAGCCAACGCAGCTCACGCGCGGCCAGATCGCCAATGGTCTGGATGCCAAAACTTTGGAGTTTTTCATCGGCCTTGGGGCCCACGCCGTTGATCTTTCGGCAGGCCAGCGGCCAGATCAGGGTTTGCAGGTCCTCCTCGCGCACGATGGAAATGCCGTTGGGCTTGTTGAACTCGCTGGCCATTTTGGCGATCAGCTTGTTGGGTGCCACGCCAATCGAGCAGGTCAGGCCCGTGGCGTCAAAAATGCTTTTCTGAATCAGCCGGGCCAGTACCCGCCCGCCTTCGCGCTGGCCGCCAGGCACATGGGTGAAGTCGATGTACACCTCGTCCACGCCCCGGTCTTGCATGACGGGCGCGATGTCGGTGATGATGGCCTTGAAGGTGCGCGAAAAGTACCGGTAGCGGTCAAAGTCCACTGGTAACAAAATGGCTTGCGGGCAGAGCTTGGCGGCTTTCATGAGGCCCATGGCAGAGCCCACGCCAAACTGCCGGGCCGCATAAGTCGCCGTGGTGATCACGCCTCGGCCGGTGTAACCCCCAATGCGGGGGAAGAAGTCGAGCGGAATGTCACCCAGCCGTTCGGCATAATTTCCCTCGGTCCAGTCGTCCTCGGGATATGCCGCTTGCAGCTTGCCCAGCAAGTCGTCTTCTTTGCGCCGACCACCGCCAATGACCACCGGTAAATCCTTGAGCTGCGGGTAGCGCAGCAACTCGCAGGACGCATAAAACGCGTCCATGTCGAGGTGGGCAATGCGGCGCACAGGGCGGTCAGAGGGGGTGGTCACCCTTTGAGCATAGCGCGTGAGAGGGTCACCTTGCCAGGCGATCAGGCCTTCGGAAAGGTGCCCGGCAGCAAGATGTTGGTGTCCACGTTCTGGATGTTGGTGTGGCCGCAAAAGGCCATGGTCACGTCCAGCTCTTTGTGGATGATTTGCAGCGCTTTGGTCACGCCTTCTTCGCCCATGGCGCCCAGGCCATACACCATGGCGCGGCCGATCATGGTGCCCTTGGCGCCCAGCGCCCAGGCCTTGAGCACGTCCTGGCCCGAGCGGATGCCACCGTCCATCCAGACCTCGATCTGGCTGCCCACCGCCGCCACAATGGCCGGCAGGGCTTCTATGCTGCTGGGCGCGCCGTCAAGCTGACGACCGCCGTGGTTGCTGACCACGATGGCATCGGCCCCGCTGGCCACGGCCAGCTTGGCGTCTTCCACATCCATGATGCCCTTGAGGATCAGCTTGCCACCCCATTGCTTTTTGACCCAGGCGATGTCGTCCCAGTTGAGCGTGGGGTCAAACTGCTCGTTGGTCCACGAGGCCAGGGACTTCATGTTGGTCACAGCTTTGACGTGGCCCACCAGGTTGCCAAAGGTGTGGCGTTTGGTGCCGGCCATCCCTAAGCACCAGCGGGGCTTGGTCATCAGGTTGATGATGTTGGCCAGCGTGGGGCGGGGCGGCGCGGTCAGGCCGTTTTTCAGGTCCTTGTGGCGCTGGCCGATCACCTGCAGATCGAGGGTGAGCACCAGGGCGCTCACATTGGCGGCCTTGCAGCGGTCGATCATGCGGGCCATGGCGTCGCGGTCGCGCATCATGTAGAGCTGGAACCAGAAGGGCGCCTGGGTGTGCGCGGCAATGTCTTCGATGGAGCAGATGCTCATGGTCGACAGGGTGAAGGGGATGCCGAACTTTTTGGCGGCCATGGCCGCGTGCATTTCGCCGTCGGCGTGCTGCATGCCCGTGAGGCCCACGGGGGCAATGCATACGGGCATTTTGGTGTCGATGCCGACCATTTTTGTTGCCGTGGTGCGGTTTTCCATGTTCACCGCCACGCGCTGGCGCAGCTTGATCTTGTGGAAGTCGCTTTCGTTGGCGCGGTAGGTGCCCTCGGTCCAGGAGCCGCTGTCGGCGTAGTCGTAGAACATGCGCGGCACGCGCTTTTCGGCCAGAACGCGCAGGTCTTCGATGTTGGTGATCACGGGCATGGGGCAGTCTCCGAAAGGATGTCAGTGTTTCAAATCAACAGGCATCCTAGCCGCCCAGCGGCTTGGGGGCTGTGAAACTTGGGACAGCCGCTTTGAAATTTCTTGAGGCAGCCCTTGCCCCGAGGGAGTTCAGCTGCTGCAGCTGACGCTGCCGCAACCCGACATGGTCACGTTTTGGATGACCGAGGGGTCGGCCAGGGTCTCGGTCACGCTGTCAAAACCCACCGACTTCAGGTGGGCGGCCAGGCCCGCATCCATGCTGTTGGCATGGCCGGGGAACCACTCGGCCAGCGCTTCGGCCAGGCGGGTGATGATCTGTTTGTCGGTGTCCAGGTAATGGGCTTCGACCACGCGCATGGTTTCCAAAATGGTGGCGTGGTGCTCGGCGTGGCAGTTGTCGGCCGAAAACCCGGTGGCCAGCATCCAGCGCTCTTCCTGTGCGAAGTGTTCAACCGTGTGGTTCAGGAACTCTTTGTAGATGGGCAACTGCTCGTCTTCGGGCGTGGCCAGGATCCTGTTGATCATGTCCACAAATTCCTGGTGGGTCTCGTCCATGCGTACATCGCCAGTGTTGAGCGAATCGGTCCAGGGCATCAGGGTCGGGGCGGCGGTGGTCATGTTGGGCATCCAGAAAAGCAGTTGACGCAAATTATCGCGGATTGCCTCTGGCGTACCCCCTAATGGGGCTCAGACCCACTCAGACGTCAGACACCCTCAAATGCGCCAGACCATAAAGAGGACCACCTGTGAACGGGTTCCAGAACATTTCTGCCCAGGGGGCCGCCCAGCCATAGGCTTCGGACACGCTGTATTGCGCCAGCAATTCCAGCCTTGGGTGGATGCGGGCGATTTCCTGGCCGTTGTGTGCCCCCCAGTGGAATGGTGCGTTGGCGGTTTCGCTCAGCGTGGGCGCCCATGCCCGCCCAATGCCCAAGGGTGACATGAAGTCCACCAGCAATTCGGAGTCGACGGGGGCGCTCTGGGCGATTTCGCGGACGATCTGGCGCACTTGCGAGGGCTGCAGATACATCAAAACGCCTTCACACACCACCAGTGTCGGATGTGGGGGATGGCTGTCGGGCAATTCCAGGCTTTGCCACCAGCCGCACTGCGTGAGGTTTGCCGACTGATGCTGGCACCGTGGCGGTGTCTTGCGCATCAGCGCTTGTCGCAAGGCGATCACTTCGGGCAAGTCCACATCCAGCCAACTGTTGTGGCCGTTGCTCAACCACTGGAAATGGTGGGCCAGCCCCGCCCCCAGATCGACGCCGGGACTTTGGGGGTGGCGTTCAAAAAAAGCGCGGCCCAGCTGTTTGATCAGTTTCGTCCGCCACAAGACGTTGATCACAGTGGGGGTGTCGATGGGAGAGGTCTGTACCTCGGTGCCCGTGGCCAGGAGTGCCGCCTGTGCAAACAGGTCCTGGGGGTCCAATGCAGGAAACACCGTCGCGGCTTTGGCGCGTGCGGCCAAGGGAATCAGCAAGGTCCGTGGTACGCCTTCGAGCTCTTCAATGTCCTGCGACTGGCTTGTGAATTTCATATTGACTTCTCCCTGTGGCCATGGGGCCTGTGATCGTGAAGGTCACGAAGGGGGCTCGGCTGAGCATCCCCAAAGGAGGCAGTCTGGTTCAGGAACCATCTGCGGGTCTGTGCGCGTGCGAACCGCGTTCTGGCAGGTGTAGATCAGCTGACGTCTTGCTCGCCATCGTGGCTGCTGCGCCAGATAGAGCGCACCAGCCACAAGCCGCCAATCACGGCACTACAAAATCCCAAAAATCCAAAAACAGGCAGCCCCATCAGGGTGGGGCCACCTTGCACCGTCATCACGATGGACGCGCCAATGATCAAGGCCGCGATCACCAGCGCCATGGCCAAGCGGTTGGCTGCCTGATTGATCTGATTGCCCACGCGCTTGAGGTGCGCCACTTCCAGTCCGATGTGCATGCGCCCGCGCCGTGCATTGCGCAGCAGACGCGACAAATCGTGCGGCAGTTGCTCGGCCATGTTCAGGGTCTTGCTCAGCGTTTGCCAGGCGCGTTGCGCCAGCGCACGGGGTTTGTAGCGCGCACGCAGCACTTTGCGCAGCAAGGGCAGCGCCTCGCCAGCCATGTGAAAGTTGGGCTCTAGCCCACGGCCCATGCCTTCGAGGGTGATGAAGGCCTTGATCAGCAAAGCCAGATCGCTGGGCAAGGCCAGGTGGTGTTCGCGCAAGATGGTGGTCACATCACTGAGCATTTGACCCAGATTCAGCTGCGCCAGTGGCACGCCGTAATACTGGTCCACAAAAGCCTCGATCTCGCCTTCCAGCGTGTCCAGGTGCACACCTTGCTCATCGCCGGTCCAGTCCAGCAAGACCTCGACCACGGCTTGTGGATTACGTTCCACCAAGCCCAACAAAAGGTTGAGCAAGTCTTCTCGGCGACGCTTGGACAGTCGGCCCACCATGCCGAAGTCGATGAAGGCAATCCGGTTGTCCGGCAGATAAAACACATTGCCCGGGTGTGGATCGGCGTGAAACAAGCCGTCTTCCACAATCATTTTGAGCACGGCCTGTGCGCCGCGCTGTGCCAGCAACAGGCGATCATGACCGTTGTGGTCCAGTTCGGCCAGCTGGTTGCCAGCGATACCCACAATGCGGTCTTGCACATTGATGCGTTCGCGCGTGTAGTCCCAGTGCACCTTGGGCACCACGATCCACGGCATGTGCACCATGTTGGCAGCGATGCGCTCGGCGTTGCGGCACTCGCTGGCCAAGTCGAGTTCTCGGCTCAACGAGCGCGCCAGTTCACGCACCAGTTGTTGGGGGCGGTAGGGCTTGAGAACGGGCAGCTGCCCTTCGGCCAGCGCGGCCAGTTTTTCGAGCAAGCGCAGATCAGCGGCAATGGTCTCGGTGATGCCCGGGCGGCGGATCTTGACGATGACTTCGGTGCCATCTTTCAGTTGGGCACTGTACACCTGCGCAATGGACGCGGCGGCCAAAGGCTCTGTGTCAAAGCGGGCAAACAGGTTTTCGGGCTCATCGCCCAGGTCTTGTCGCAGCTGTGGGCGCAAGTCGTCCAGTGGCAGGGCCGGGACTTGGCTGTGCAGTTTTTCAAATTCGGCGATCCACTCGGGGCCAAACAGGTCGGCTCGTCCAGCCAGGATTTGTCCGAGTTTGACAAAAGTCGGACCCAGCTCTTCGAGCGCCAGGCGCAATTGCACAGGTGGTGGCAGGCGGGCCAGATCTGCAGCGTGTTCCCAATGCAGCACATGCCCGGCTTTGGCCAGTGAATCGGTCAATCCCATGCGCCGCACACTGTCGCCAAAGCCATGGCGAATCAACACCCCCAAGATTGTGTTCAGGCGACCCAAGTCACGGGCCGCGCCCAGCGTTTCCATCAACATGGGGACATCTTAGAGCGATTTACCCACGGTTACTACACAGCGGGGTCAGTTCATCGGCCTCTGCTGAGGCAGATCTATCAGACCAGCCGTGAGCGGTGCCGCGCGATCTGCAGCCGCACCTGTGTCGGCGCCGTGCCGCCCAAGGTGTTTCGGGCGTTCAGCGAGCCTTGCAGGCTCAGGCAGTCGTACACGTCTTTTTCAATGGATGGGTGGAAGTCTTGCAGTACATGCAACGGCAGCTCCGACAAGTCGCAGTTGTGGCTGCTGGCGGCCTTGACCGCATGGGCCACGGTCTCGTGCGCGTCGCGGAAAGGCAGGCCCTTTTTGACCAGGTAGTCGGCCAGGTCTGTGGCGGTGGCATAGCCTTTTTTCACGGCGGCTTCCATCGCAGCCGCGTTGACGGTGATGCCGCCTTCTTTCTGGCCGGTGGCTGGGTTGACCTGGCCGCCGACCATTTCGCTGAAGATGCGCAGGGTGTCCTTGAGCGTGTCCACGGTGTCGAACAGCGGCTCTTTGTCTTCCTGGTTGTCTTTGTTGTAGGCCAGGGGTTGGCCCTTCATCAGGGTGATCAGGCTCATCAGGTGACCGACCACGCGGCCGGTCTTGCCGCGTGCCAGCTCGGGCACGTCGGGGTTTTTCTTCTGCGGCATGATGGATGAGCCGGTGGTGAAGCGGTCGGCAATGCGCACAAAGCCGAAGTTCTGGCTCATCCACAGGATCAACTCTTCAGAGAAGCGGCTGATGTGCACCATGCACAGGCTGGC
>JACCDQ010957653.1_pt1 | contig 15984 bp, 10 predicted proteins | sample 7446031 | NCBI WGS metagenome assembly JACCDQ01 (sample SAMN15323442, study PRJNA562643) | freshwater metagenome | isolation source: river surface water | place: USA:Blue River Watershed | collected 2017-08-17
AAAAATCTTTGGAATTGTACCAGAAAATTGGTCCCCAAAATATCGAAAAACGCGTAAAATCTTTGTCCGGCTATTTACAAGATCAGTTATTAGCTATAGGCGATGGAATTCAGATGCTTACTCCCACAGAATCCAATTCTCGAGGGGCACAAATCGGATTTAAAATACATCCCCAGAAAACAAAAAAAGAAAATCCCAACTCGGGATTTGTGAATTACGCACGGTCTAAAAACATCATTTTACGCCATGTTGCAGAAAATGGACTTGATTCCATTCGGATTTCCACACATTACTACAATACCCAAAATGAGATCGACCAATGCGTAAGTCTACTTAAAGAGTATGCTTTTAGTTAAATTCTTGTTAAATCAATATAAGCAATAATTTCGTTGTAAAGGAGAATATTGGGTATAAACAACCCATGCAATCCAACTGCTATTGGGTAAATTTGCACTCTAAATTCCCAGGCTTACCTATATTCAGTATAATGGAAAAAGATGCATCCTTAACCGCCCATCAGCATGCAGAAAATATCATTGAACGCTGGAATGCAGGCCAAACTTCATTTGAAATTACCACTTCAGGTAGTACCGGACTTCCTAAAACGTATATTTTAGAAAAACCATCACTGATTTGGAGTGCAAACCAAACATTAAAGCACTTTATTTCGACTCCTAACAAGCAACTCATCTGTTTGCCATTGAATAAAGTAGGCGGATTTATGCAAATCATTCGGAGTTTGGTCTGGAAGCAGCCTTTTTACCAGATTGAACCCAGTTCTAATCCACTTCTGGATGAAACTATTCCCGATGATTGCAAAATTGCGTCATTTACGCCTCACCAGTTGTATCATATTTTACACCACGATTCTTCCAAGAAAAAATTAGCTCAATTTCACAGTGTGCTTGTTGGTGGTGGTGAAATCTCGATTGAAATCGAAAAACAATTGATCCGAGAATATCCCAAAATTCAATTTGTGCACACATTCGGAATGACCGAAACCTATTCGCATTTTGCAGGAAGATTATTGGGGGAAGCTTTGTATCATTTAACCGATAATACTCAAATCCAAACCAACCCATCGGGCTGCTTGCAAGTGCGTAATACATTAACGAATAACGAGTGGTTGACCACAAACGATTTAATTCAACTGGACGATAAAAATCAACAATTTAAATGGTTAGGGAGAGCCGACTTCACCATTAATTCGGGGGGAGTGAAAATTCAAATTGAATCGGTTGAAAAGCAAATCGGTCAACATTTAAACATCCCAAACTCTGATTTTTTTTGCTGGGGTTTATCACATGAATCGTTGGGACAAGAACTCACATTATTTGTTTTAGAAACCAGTGATTTAATTCAAACTTTGATTGAAAGTAGGGAAAATCAAGGATGGGATAATCCAGAAGGTTTTATTCGAGATCAATTGAATAAAAAAATACAGTCCATTCGATGGGTAAACCCCTATGAAAAGCCCAGACGTATAGAGTTTGTTCATCGTATTTATCTCACCGAAACACAAAAGATAAACCGAAAAGAGACCGTAAGCCAGTTGTTAGAATAATAAACTTGCTTTTTATTCCAGTTAATCCAGTTTTTTTTAAAGTACTCAAGCTAACCCAGATTCTATTTTGTTTCCTTAGATTCTAAGGGTGTGCGCCGTTTCAATTCGAATTTCGAAATTTAGATTGGTCTTTTAGATTCAGAAGGTGTTTTTCGTTTCGATAATTACCCTGAAATATTCACAATTACCAATATATTTGATAATCAAACGACCTAGATTCTGATGGTTTCAATTGAATAATTCCTTCTTTTTTTATGAAATTATAATCGTGATCTTGATGATCGGCTATACCATCCCAGGGTTCCAAACACAAAAATGGTGCGCCGGGTTTGGTCCAAATTCCCCAATAAGGGGCATGTTGACATTTTAAATTCACCAGCAATTCCGTCCCCCGAAAAATAGAAACACCACCGATGGATTCATTTTTGAATACGATGGCATCGGAAGTGAATAAATCTTCGAACAGTTTTAATTGTCCATTCTCAAAAGAAACGTGTTCCGTTTCGCCGGTATACAATCCATTTTTGATGAGGTATCGACTTAACAAAAAATCGCCTTTCAATGGTACATGAGAACGATCTTCTAATTCAATATGATAATCTGACAATGGTGATTGCAATTGGAATCCGGGATGTGCACCTATACTGTAATACAATTCATGTGTAGCAGACGGATTCACCACGGTATTTCGAACGCTTAAACACAAATTATCTATAACATATTCCACATACAGCTCAAACTCGAAAGGGTAAACTGACTTTGAATCAGGACTACTTTTAAGCATCAATTTGCAGGAATTTTCACTGGATTCGATGACATCAAACATTTGATTTCGGGCGAAACCATGCTGGGGCAATTGATAAAACGAATTATTCACCTTGTATTGATCGTTTTTTACTTTTCCAACCAAAGGAAATAAAATCGGTGATACACGGTTCCAAAAAAGTTCATTTATATCCCACAATACCGGAACCACCTCATTTTGGTTGTTTAAACGGATTAATTTAACCATTTCAGCACCTTGCATCGAAATTTGAGCGCGGTTTCTCTTATTTTGTGAAAATAATTCAATCATTTATCGCAAAGTAACATTACATTTGAGGTACTTTCAAAACGAATTTAAAACCATGACATTGAACGGAAAACTGAGAGCTCTAATCATCGATGATGAACTTTCCGGACGAACCATGATCGAATTCTACTTTAAGGAATATTTGAGTGATATCATTGGGGAAATGCATTCGGTTGCTAGCTTGGCCGACGCAGAGAATGCATTCGATGAACTACAACCTGATATTGTTTTTACAGACATAGAATTACGCGGAGAAAATGGTTTGTCTTTTGCTCCTAAAATTAGTAACGAAATTCCCGTTGTTGTAATCAGTGCGCATTCACAATACGCAATTACCGCCATTCAAAACAATATTTTTGACTATTTATTAAAACCTTTAGATGAATCGGAAATATTACGATTCCGCAAAAGGTTAGAAAAATTATTAGAAGAAAATACTTCCAGCGAAGAAATCATAGAGAAAGACAGTGAGCATCTAATTATTAAGGATGGCGGAGACAACATCATGATTCCGTTTAACGACATACTTTTTATCGAAGCATGTGGTGCTTATTCAAAAATAATTACTCCTTTCAAAAACTACATTGCATCCAAAACGCTGAAAAATATTGAAGGTCAACTCCCCAGGAATTTTGTTCGGGTGCATCGATCGTATATTGTGCCCATTCAACAAATTTCAAGTTTTAGAAGTGGGCAGATTAATTTAAAATCGGGCCAACTTATAGGCTTGTCTAAAACGGGTAAAAAACTGCTTCAAGAACTACTATAAACTTTGGCTACTTTATTTTGAGAACTGGTTCTCAAATGCCTCCGCCCAGGTATTACAAGTAATTCACTCATAAAAATTCAACTCCGGAATAAAGTCACCTAATTATGCCATATCTGCGTAAGTTATTGTTGCCTTTTTTGCTTTTCTTGGGAGTTAATATCCAGGCGCAATCTTCGGTTGGAAAGGAATTTCATATCGATAAAGGGCTGCCATCGAATACGGTTCGAACCTTGTGTATGGATGATGCCGGAAGTGTTTATATCGGAACTACATCCGGAATACAAATTTCACCTTCCCACCATCCCAAAAACGAATATATAACTAAAACGGTGGGCAGAGCGCAGGTCTGGTCCGTAATTCATTTTAAAGATTGGTTGTATATCGGTACTTTTGATTCGGGATTGTATATTTTTAATCGTAGTTCAGGAAGTCTTTATAAGCGTTACAACGAAAAAGAAGTACCAGGAATCAGAAGAATTCGTATTTTACAAAATAAAATTGTAGGAATTTACAGTGAAGGAGCGTTTGAGATCCGTAGCTTGAATTTATACAAGACCTTCGATTCGCCCAAAGAAAATGGGAAAACCATTCTGCCCATCGATATTTTCACCTGGAAAAATAAAATCTGCGTTGCTCATTATACCACATCGAAAAACATATACGTTTGGGACAATCCCAAACAATGGATTCCGGCTTCCAACTATTTTCTTCCTCAGGCCATTATGCAAGGTAGTCACCACAATATGGTTTACTTGGAGGCCAACAAACAGTTATACATAGGAAACGACAAAAATGGATATACCGTTGTAAATCAAAACAATACCGTTGAAGAATATACATTTAAACTCAATTTACCCAAACAATGGTTACAAACCTGGGATATTGTTGCAGAGAACGATGTTATTTATATTGGCGTTGGGAATCATTTGAATTTTAACAATGGGTTTATTTGGAAACATCAACCTAATACTGCCAGTAATACCTCCATCAAAAAAGAGATTTCCATTACTTCGGATGAATTTATACACTACCCTATTTGCCTTACCATCGATCCAAGAAATAAAGGAATATGGTACGGTTCATTACTTGATGGTGCCTATTTTCTGAAAGATTATAAACATTGGATAACCTCCCCGTCGGAATTTATCGGATTAACCAAAACTCAAAATTTCACCTTTACTTGGTCCAAATCGAGCTTGCATATTTATCGCAATTCTACTAAACAATGGAAAACCGGGTTATCTGAAGGTTGTACAAAAAACATAGTTGAATTTGGAGGACAAATTTTTGTCCAAACCGATATGGGAATCTTCCAATTGGACGAAACAGGTAAAACAAAAAAACAAATCTACAGTGGCAATTCAGAGCATCTCTTCCAATTAAATGGGCATATTTATTGGTCTTTGTATTTTGGAGGAATTCAAGGTTTTGATCCCAAAAATCAAAAAAATATCTCCACTGATTTTCCCAATTTAAAATCCATCGTAAGCTTAAATTCCAACGGTGATATGGCCGTGGCGCTCACTGCCAGTCAACGCGTTTACCTGTTAAAAAACAAAGAAGCTACCCTAATTTCTGGGATTTTCCCAAACAATTTAAGTAATGTGAAAATCCATTTTTACGGAAATATGTTGGTCATCCAAGAATCTAAGAAACTCTCATTTTATTCGTTTTCCGAAAATAGTTCACGCGTTACCCTTCAAAACTCCATCAACCTCAATCAAATTGCACTTGAACCCATCAACTGGATTTCGTCTAACCATCACGGTCTTTGGTTGGGAATGAACAATACGTTGGTCCAAATTGGAATCAATCAACAATTTCCTCAATTGAACTTAATTTCTGAATACTATCTGGGTCAAAATAAACAAAATAACATCTATGAAGAAAAGAACTTGATGCATGTTACCAATGAAGCGTGCTATCGCAAGTCCGGAAGTTTCGTGGAGATTCATCCTTTTGAAACACAAAAAGCATTAGGAAATAATTCCGATTGGCAAACCGAATACGGCAATTTTACTGTTTTTAAAGAGGATCTTTTGCCGTCGGTACGCGAAGGTCAAAATTTCAAATTGCAGTTTACGTCTTCCGATTACATTTTTCAGAATAATGGTTATTTACTCACCATTTATTGCACGACCGATACATTGCAGGAATTCCGATTACATCATATTAATAAAGACTTCTGGATCAACGATTTGATTCAAGGAGAATATCAACTTGATTTGATTTCTACTGGAAAGAAAATGGCATTGCCATTAATTGTTAGTCGACGATTACTTCTAAACAATTTATTTTGGCTTCTTCTCATATTGATTGTCTTTATGGGAATTTATATCATCTATTTATCCCAACAAGAAAAGTATTCGTTGCAGCAAAGATTGATTGGTTTAGAATTGGCAACCCTCAAATCCAACTTAAATCCTCATTTCATTTTCAATATGATGAATTTAGTGCAATCCATGATTGTTCGTTCAGAACAAAAAAGGGCATTAAAAGCCATCAGTGAATTGGCCAAAATTAACCGGCTCTTTTTGGAAACATCCAATAAAGAACTGATTACGTTAGCCGAAGAAATAGACTTTGCAAAGAAATACATGTCGTTGGAACAAATGCGTTTCGAAGACGATAAACAATTCGCATTTAAAATTAATATTGAACCCAATATTGAATTAAATACCTGGTTGTTGCCACCCCTAATTGTACAACCTTTATTAGAAAACTCCCTCAAACATGGAGTTCTATTAGCCAAAAACAACCCCGTAATGGGGATCACCATCAGTTTATCGAATCCATTTACTTTAAATATCTTGATTTATAATTCCCTTCCTGAAGGCAATCATCGCAAATCCGATGGAACAAACATGGGAATTCACTTGGTTTCTGAACGATTAAAATGGGTCAACGAAAAATACAATGAAATACAAACCATGAAAATGGATGTTTTACCTAAAATGAACAATGAATTTCAAGTATTAATTACCATAACTAAAAAAGATGCTTCATGGCTGGAAAGTTTATAATTCCATCCAAGATGACATTCGATTTAATGCGAAATGCGATAAACGAACTCATTTTCTCTCAATTCATCGGGAATTTTCTGGATGTATCCGGGGAATTGTTCGTTGACCTCAAACAATAATTTACTCCTTTTTACGTTCCTAACGATTCGGGGCAAATGCTCTATTCGCAAGAGCAAATCGATTTCTTTTTCTGAATAAACACCGTCGGTTAATCTACGTAATTCAGGAAAATCGATATCCGTATTATCCAATTCTCCATAATATTGAACGAGCTTGCGAGTCATTCCTCGTGAATTTCGATAATAGTGAATTCCAAAAATCATCCAAGAAATGATTAAAGCAAAAACGCCAAACCATTCCCACAAAAAATCAGAATCATTTAACTTTTCATTTTGGGGAATTTCATAATTTCTAATTTCCCGTACATTCCATTCAGGATTGCAATACAACTTAATGTATTCAGGGATGGAAATAATCCGCTCATTCCTTTGCCGGTCAATAACCATTATTTCATTACCCATCAAAAAGCTCATGATTGAATCTTGGTAAGAATGGTACTTTTTATCAATACCATTATAAAGGGATGGACCCGAAAAGCTGTAATAAAGAATGCCCGAAACTTTGTCGAAAATTCGTTCAACACCGCCCAAACTTCCAAACACCGAATACCTACTTCGCTGATCATTCAAAGATTGAGTGTAAAGAGTAGCACGAATGGGTGATTTGGTTTTGCGTTGTTCCGATTTCCATGTTTTCAAATCAATCCAAAACACACTGTAGTCTAATTTAGGATCTTTAAACGTCTGAGTAGAACCCGTTTCACGCACACCAAACAAAAACAATGTGTCTCCAAATAGCAACGTGGCCCCTGGAGAAGGCAATGGCAATGGCCCCGAAATATGCACCAAATCCCATTCTCCACTCGTTCTATTAAATCGAATCACCTTACAATGGGAAATCCAGAATCCATATCCCCCAATAGCATAAATTTCGTTATTGTAAACAAATAATCGTCGACCAAAATTATGACCGTGAAATTCGCTTTTATCCAATCTCAAAAAGGTTTTTCTTTTGGGATGGTAAGAATATAGAAAATGAGTGCCATCTGGATTAATTAGAATTGAATCTCCGAACAATAAAAAATCGGTTTCTTTAATTTCTATAGAATGGCCAATAGATTTTGAAATAAATGTGGATGCCTCCAATAAAACATCTCGAAGCACTCGATTGCTTTCCTTGAATTGGTCTGAAGACTTCATATCAAACCAGCCTTTGGAAGTACTGGTAGATTGGATATTTCCAAACAAACAGTCAAACGATGCTGAAAGTAAAAAAAAGAATAATCTAAGTATGGAACCTTTCATTTTAACTATTTTTATATCATCGCATTGTAGTCTCAAAATCAATTTAAAATTGCGTGTTTCGTTGCAACTTTAATTTCTTTTTTTTCTTTTAGGCACGATGTTAAAATACCTTTTTTAAGTCAAATGAGATCGAAAGTAAAGGAATGAATAAGGTTATTTTGAATGCAAAACTATCTGATTTAAGTTGTTTACACAAAATTATTTACTTAACTGCTATGATAATTTTGTGTAACAAATAGCACACTATGTTCTATCTTTATAATTTGTTAACAATATATTCATGGTTTTGGTGTTGTTTTGCGTCACAAACCAAACATACCAAAAACTTATGAGAAAATTAACTCTTTGGGCCTTGTTACTATTCACAAGCACATTTGCTTTTGCTCAAGTAACAACTTCCTCCATGGGTGGTACCATTACCGCTGGAGGAAACGGCGTTGAAAATGCAAACGTTGAGGCTGTTCTAACTTCAACCAATGCTAAGTATGTAACCACTACTCGTAAAGGAGGTGCTTTTGACCTTTTCAATTTGCAAGCAGGTGGTCCTTACACCGTTACTATTACGGCTCCTGGTTCCAAATCTGTAAAGATTACCGACATCGTTTTAACCTTAGGGGAAAACTTTAAACTGGATTTGGACTTAAATTCTGCAATCGAATCCATCGATCAAGTTTCTATCACGGCTTCGCGTAACAGCGGTACCAAAACAGGTAGTAACTTCAACATTTCCAACAAAGCGTTGAACACCCTTCCTACCATCAGTCGTTCTATCAACGATTTCACGAAGTACACCCCTCAAGCAGGTGGCAACAATTCATTCAATGGTCGCGATGGTCGTTTGAATAATATTACCATAGATGGTGCTAACTTCAACAACAACTTCGGCTTGAGCACCAACAATTTACCCGGTGGTGATGCACAGCCTATCTCTTTAGATGCTATTGAAGCTGTTCAAGTAAACGTTTCTCCTTTCGACGTTCGTCAATCCAACTTTACCGGTGCTGGTGTTAACGCCATCACTCGTAGTGGTTCTAACAAAACCGAAGCTTCTGTGTACACCTTCTTCAGAAATGAATCCATGAACGGTACCAAAGTAGGCGATGTGGATTTGGGAGAACAAACCAAAACTTCTTCAAACATCCTAGGTTTCCGTGTGGGTGGTTCATTGGTAAAAGACAAAGTATTTTACTTCGTGAACTACGAAAGAGAACAACGTTCTTACCCCGGTTTGCAATGGGAAGCAACTAGAGCAGATTCTGACCCAACAAACGCTAATTTATCTCGCGTTTTAGCATCTGACTTGGATTTAATCAGTAAACATCTGAAAGACAAATACGGTTACGAAACCGGTGCTTACGAAGGTTTAGGTAACTTCAATACCCTAAATAACAAATTCTTGGGTCGTATTGATTGGAACATCAGCGCTAAGCACAAACTTTCTGCTCGTTACAACTACGTTAAAAACACCAACGATCAAATTACTAACGGAACTTCAGCTCCTAACCCACGTTCTGCTTCAAACCGTTGGAGCAATAACGCAATGAGCTATGAAAATTCATTGTATAACTTCACCAACACCGTGGGTTCTCTTTCTATGGAATTAAAGAGCAATTTGAGTCCCAAAATGTCGAACCAATTATTGGTTACTGGAACTCATGTTCGCGATACTCGTGGAACTGGAAGTTCTCCATTCCCATTTGTTGACATCAAAAAAGATGGCGACCAATACATTTCTTTTGGTTACGAATTGTTCTCTTGGAACAACGACGTAATCAACAACACGTACTCTTTAATTGATAACTTTACCTACAACCTAAACGAACATACCATCACTGCGGGTATTGCTTACGATCAAATGTATGTAGGTAACAGCTTTTTGAGATACGGTTCTAGCTACTACCGCTACGATTCAATGAGCCAATTCTTGAACGATATGCAACCTTCAGTGTACGCTGTAACTTACGGGTACAACGGCGAAAAGAATCCAATTGCTGAATTGGGATTTGGTCAGGCCGCTGCTTATGTTCAAGATGAATATCGTTTGAATAAAAAATTGAAATTAGTGGGTGGTTTACGTGTTGACTTACCTATATACCTAACCGATGCTTTAGCGAACCCAGCTTTCTCTAAATACGCTAACGCAGATAGCTCTGTATTCAGAGATCCTGAAAACAACAAATACGCTTACGATCCTTCTATTTGGCCATCTGCTAAGCCATTGTTCTCTCCTCGTTTAGGATTTAACTACGACGTTAAAGGCAATAAGTCTTTAGTTGTTCGCGGGGGAACGGGTATCTTTACTGGACGTTTGCCTTTCGTTTGGTACACCAACCAGCCTACCAATGCTTATGGTTTGCAAGCAACTGTTGAGTTGACTAAAAAAGCCGATTTAGACAAATACGGCGTTACTCAGTTCAGCAGCGATATCGATGCTTACACGAAAAACCTTCCCCAAACATCAACAACACTACCTAGTGGTGCATCGTTCGCTTTGGTTGACCCTAACTTTAACTTCCCACAAGTTTGGAGAACCAGCTTCGGTTTTGACATGAAACTTCCTTTGGGAATCGATTTGATTGCTGATTTCATTTACACCAAATCATTGAACGATATCTACCAGTTCGATGCGAATATGCGTCCTACAGACACCGTTATCAACTTCGGTGACCACGATCGCGCTGCATTCAAAACTGCCGCTTCTAGAACCTACGCTTCTAACGTAAGAAACGCAATGGTGTTATCTAACACCAATCAAGGTAGTGGTTTAAGTGCTGCCGTAACGTTGAACAAAAACTTCAAAAACGGTTTCAACGCTTTCGTTAGTTATGCATTCAACAACACTTTAGATATTACCGCGAACCCAGGTTCTCAAGCAAACTCAGCTTGGTCTGGTAATCCTAACTACGGTACTACTTTAGGTGCTAACCAAAATACTCCTATGTTGGGTGTTTCTCAGTACTCTACTCCTCACCGTGTTGTGGGATCGGTATCGTACAAATTTGAATATGCCGGACATTTTGCTACTACCATTGCTTTGAGCTATGAAGGTTTCAATGCAGGTCGTTTCAATTATACTTACTCCAGCGATATCAATAACGATGGTTTGACAGGTAACGACTTGATTTATATTCACAATCCTGAAACCGTTAAATTCAAAGATTTCACTGTAAGTGGTAAAACATACACTGCTGAAGATCAAGCTAAAGCTTGGAAAGAATACGTAGATCAAGATGCGTATTTGAGTAAAAACGTGGGAAAATTTGCTGAAAGAAATGCTGCGTTGTTCCCATGGTTGCACCGTTTTGATTTGGCTATTTACCAAGATGTAATTCAAAAAGTAGGTAAAACCAACCACAAATTGCAATTGAGTGCGAACATTTTGAACATCGGAAATATGATTAATTCTAATTGGGGAATTGCACAACGTTTAACTGTAAACAACGGTGCCGTTTTGAAATCCAATACCGATGGTACTTACCAAATGAACTTGGTTAGCGGTGCTTTACCAACAACCACATTCACCGATGTAACTTCTACTTCAACTACTTGGGGTATGCAGTTAGGTGTTCGTTACTTGTTCTAAACTAAAAAGGAATAGTTTATTAAAAAACGCAAAAATTTAGATCGAATTCATTAATTATCTATTAATTTTTGCAATAATCGCAAAAGGCCACCGCAAAATCGGTGGCCTTTTTTTTATAAACCCAACCCGAATCCCTTAAATTTGTAAGATCTCATTTTGCCAGTCCATAATTCGTATAACCCAAGTTCCATAGTTCACTCATAACCCACAATTATTAAGCCAGTTCTAAATTTCGCCAATAAATTTGCCAGTCCATAATTCGTATAACCTAAGTTCCATAGTTCACTCATAACCCATAATTAATAAACCAGTTCTAAATTTCGCTAATAAATTTGCCAGTCCATAAATCGAAAAATTCATGAATTCTACCAAACCCTTAATCCTGATTTCCAACGATGACGGAATTACCGCACCCGGTATTCAAGCCCTAATCAGCGTTATGCAAGAAATTGGAGATGTTATTGTTGTTGCTCCTGATAAGCCACAGTCCGCAATGGGACACGCCATTACCATCAATCAAACCATTCGACTAACCGAAACCCATTTATATCCCGGCGTTAAAGCGTATCAGTGCAGCGGAACTCCCGTAGATTGCGTGAAAATAGCTATCGACAAAATACTCCCCCGCAAAGCCGATTTAATGGTGTCTGGTATCAATCACGGGGCAAACTCTTCCATCAATGTTATTTACTCCGGAACCATGTCGGCCGCGGTAGAAGCATCCATAGACGGTATGCCAGCCATTGGTTTTTCCTTATGTGATTATTCCTGGGAAGCCGATTTTGAATCAGCGAAACCCTTCATCAAACAAATTGCGTTGGAAACCCTCAAACGCGGTTTGCCCTACGGAACCTTATTAAATGTCAATATTCCCGTCCCCCAAGACAAAAAAATAAAAGGAATCAAAGTGTGTCGACAAGCCCAAGCCAAATGGAAGGAGGATTTTGATGAGCGTTTGGATCCCTTCAATCGCAAATATTACTGGATGACTGGACAGTTTGTGAACATGGACAAGGGAGAGGATACAGATGTGTGGGCACTGGATAACGACTATATTTCGGTGGTTCCAACCATGTTTGATTTAACAGATCATCAACGGATTGGCATGATCAATCAGTGGAATTTAAATGTGAAGCAAAAGGATTAATTTCGAAACTCCTTGAGCTGTTTAAATTCAGACATAATTACATTAAAGATCCTTGAATACCCGTTAACCAACAACATTACAATAACATGAGCACCACGATCAAACCCAATTATATCCACATGGCACTGGCGTTTGCTGGAGGACTGATTTTTCCGCTTTTGGTGGGAATGATCATTGCCTATTTTCAAGGCATTCAACCCGAAAACTTTTTGTACGCCGTATTTCATTTGAGCCAAGCATATAACACTTCTTTTCAAGTGGGAGTAGCTGCTAACATTGGAATTTTCTTTTTGTTGATGAAGCAAGACAAGCACATTTTCTATGCACGCGGTTGGATGATTTCCACCATGATTGTTGCCACAGTAGCTTTGGTTCGAATTGCCGAAGGTTTTTAGAAATTCCGACAATGCTTCTCACTCTCGTGAATTTTAAAGTCGTATTCAAAGCTAATTTATTAATTAATAACCAATGGTTTTACGCTAATCCCTTTACCTAATTCAATGACCCCATTTCAATGACCCTAATACAATAACCCTAATACAATGACCCTATTTCAATGAACCCAATTCAACAACCCTAATTCAATGTAACCCATTCAATAACCCTAATTCAATGAACCCCATTTCAGAATCATCGAACTCCAAATCTGCAGCTCCCACCGTACTTTTTTTCGCGGGGGAAGCCAGTGGCGATCAGCATGGTTCTGAACTCATTAAGCAATTGAAGCAGTTGCACCCCGATTGGAAACTCGTGGGCTGGGGCGGCGATAAAATGGCGGAAGCTGGCATGGAACTTCGATCGCATTATCGCGATCGAGCTATTATGGGATTGGTGGAAGTGATCAAAAACATCCGAACCATTCGCGGATTCATGCAGCAAGCCAAGCAAGATATTCAGCTGTATCATCCGGAAAAAGTAGTATTTATCGACAATCCGGGATTCAACCTTCCCTTAGCTAAATTCGCCAAGAAATTGGGCATTGAAGTCCATTGGTACATCGCACCCAAAGCATGGGCTTGGAACGAACGTCGCATCAAAACCATGCGAAAATGCATCGACCATTTATACGTTATTTTCCCATTTGAACCTGATTTTTTTGCTTCTCGGGGGATGAAATCCGTATATGTGGGCAATCCAACTTTTGAATCGGTAATGCGGTTCAAGAAGGGTGTTGGGAAGGTTGATATGGCAGCAAATTCAGCATTTAAAAGTAATAATCAAGGGGTTAGGCAGGAAAACAACTTGAATAATACAAATCATTCTTCCACTGAATCAAATTACAGCATAAAATCCGAGCAATTACACGAAATTGAACATTCAACGATTTCTAGAAACAACACCAAAACCATTGCACTTCTGGCGGGAAGTCGAAAAGCAGAAGTCGCCTCGTTATTACCTGTCTTTGTAAAAACCGCGCTCAAACGCATCCCTATAAATGGAAACATTCGTGTAGCCGCTGCTCCGGGTTTGACCTTGGAGTTTTATCGAAATATTTTAGAAAAATATCAATTATTGGAGTTACTCGATTCGGGCAAGATTCAAATTGAGTTCAATAACACGTTTCGCATTTTGCATGAAACCGCGCAAAACGGTGGATTGGCATTGGTTGCTAGCGGAACGGCGACATTGGAAACGGCATTGTTGGGTTGTCCACAGATTGTGGCCTACCAAGTGAATCCCCTCACCTACTTTGTAGCGTCTAATATTTTGAAAATCAAGTACGTAAGTTTAGTGAATATTCTGTTGAATCGATTGTCGGTTGAGGAGCATTTAAAAGATGTTTCGGAGGACATTCTGATCGGGGCTATGGAAAGATTGGAAGCAAATCGCGGACGAATTTTGGAGGATTACGCCGAATTGGAGGGTTTGTTACGGGGTAAAAGTAGTAGTGGAGATGATGCGGATCAATTTGCATCGCAGCGGGTGGCGAAGTTGATTGGTTGAAAATATTAATTGCTTCAGTTAACGTAATACTTGTTTGATTTCCAGAAAACGGAAATTAAGATTCGGCTGGTCGAACGAAACTTGAATTTTACCTTATTGGATAAATAAATTGTTAATCTTTTCGTATATTTGCAATCCCTTTAAGGGTGACCCGTTCCCATGCGTTAAATTTTCACCGGGAAGTTCGGAAAATCACTTGAGTTGGAGCAATTTTAAGAGATTAAAGGTGCTTATCTGATCAGTTGAATTTCCAAAAAAACTTCGGGATGTAGCGCAGCCCGGTAGCGCACTTGCATGGGGTGCAAGGGGTCGTGAGTTCGAATCTCGCCATCCCGACTAAAATACAAACAAGGCTTTCAGGAAACTGGAAGCCTTGTTTGTTTATTGCTGGGTCAAATATTTTAGGCATTATATCCCATACTTTTCTGGATATTCTATATTGTACCAAATTAAGGTGATTCTAAAAATCAAACGAGAAATAAAATTGGCATATTTGCCAATTTGAAAAAAATTACATTAATTGCATGCTCAAACCTAAAATGTGGTGGCAACACGAAAAATACGGCATTAAAAAATATGACAAACGTAAAATTCATTGACAACAGCACAGTTAAAGTCATTGCAAAAGATGGTGAAGTATTTACCTTAAAAATGCACTTACCGGTCACATTCGACCAACAGCCAAGCATTTGCGATTTTTTTGCCCATTACTTTGAAGAACACTTCGAAGACGATAAGTCGAGCATGGTTTATTGGGTGCTAATGAAAATGACGGGAAATCACGGTTTTGGTTTTTCTTATGGGAGTAGCGATCGAGAGGAAGAACGCAAGCGGATTGGAGCCAAAATCAAACAAATTCGAGAGCAAAAAGGTATTGAAGCAAAACATCTAGCCTCCCTGGCCAACATTGACGCCGCAAATCTTAGTCGGATTGAACAGGGCCGATACTCCATTGGCCTTGATATTCTTTCGAGGATTGGCACCGCACTTGGAGTAAAAGTGGACCTTGTTTGATTTGCGTGAGAAAGGTAGCTTCCTGAAATACAATCTAAACATACTCAATAAAGATACCATTCTCAGGTTATTGTATGACTATTTAACCTCGAGTCAAACATTTAGCTGTGGTCAACACAAAGTTGGCGAAATACCGACCTATTCAAATTAAAGTAGTTGTTGAGCCGACGATAACTATAATACTCCCCAGTTGTTTAACCAAAAATTTAGCGATACTAAGTTAAAATTTTGTATTGTATTATGCAGCCTTTTGGATTATAGATTTTGCAACAAGCTTAAACTGGTTTCATTCCTGTTAAATTGTGTTTATTTGGTGAAAATACTTACTATAGTTCTGAACTCCTTCATGTTCAGGTTTTGTAAAACAGGGAATGATGTAAAAATGGTTTTATTTGATACTTTCAATAATTGTATGTAATAACTATTATCAGCTGCAGGCCCTTTTCTGTTCATCCAGACTAATGGAAAGTTTAGAATATTTCTTCCTTTCCCCATGTAAAAATC